>OLQY01000034.1_pt1 | contig 154962 bp, 161 predicted proteins | sample 1672851 | NCBI WGS metagenome assembly OLQY01 (sample SAMEA3136730, study PRJEB25190) | human gut metagenome
CCGCCAGGGAATCTCTCCCCGGTGGCGCTACGCTTACCGGGGCTACAGCCGGTGCCACACCGTAGCCGGGCAAGGGATTTACCCCGCCGCCAGGGAATCTCTCCCCGGTGGCGCTACGCTTACCGGGGCTACAGCCGGTGCACACCGTAGCCCGGACAAGAAATTTGCCCCGCCGCCAGGGAATCTCTCCCCGCTGGCGCTACGCTTACCGGGGCGACAGCCGGTGCACACCGTAGCCCGGGCAAGGGATTTACCCCGCCGCCAGGAAGCAACCGTTTCGTAGGCCAGGTAAGGCGTAGCCGCCACCTGGCAAAAAACGGACACCACGGCGCACCGGGTTACTCCACATCCAGCAGCCATTTTTGCGCCGGCGTCAGGCGGCTGGCGGTTTCCGGCTTTAACCAGAGCCGCTGGTCCTGCTGCGCGCTGTCCTGGCGGTCAATGTATAAACCGTGCAGCACCCGTCTTCTGCTGCCGGTGATATTGCAGGTTCCGCCGTGCCAGGTATGCGCGTTATAAATCATCACGCTCCCCGCCGGGGCGGCAAACACCACCTCATCCGGGTGCGGCAGTTCAGGGTCGCTCAGGACCTCTTCGGGCAGTTCCGGACGCAGATGCGTACCGGGAATAATTCGCGGGGCGCCATTCTCGGCGCTCAAATCATCGATTGCCCAAATGGTATTGACCAGATGCACTTTGGGAAAATCAGGACGCGGTTTTTTCCAGTCGGCATGTAGAGGCTGGTGGCCGCCGTTAACCAGCGCCTCGCGCGCATTCAGGCTGGACACTTTAAAGTCGCCCTGAAAAATATAGCGGCAGGCCGACAGCACCAGCGGATGGGACCACACCTTCTCCCAAATCACCCCTTTATTCACCAGATTGGCAATACGCGTCGCGGTCGCCTCCTGATGATGTTCCATGGCCAGGTTATCTCCCTCGCTCTCGACAAGCGCATCGATGAGCTCGCGCATCGCCGCCAGCCATGCCGGGTCGGCCAGATGATGCACCACGGTGTAGCCAAGCGTATCCAGCTCCTGTTTCATTTTGGCGGATAAGGCGATGTTGGCGCCGAGGGCATCCAGATAGACAGCAGATTGATGTTCCATATTTCCTTTCCTTAACCTTTCGATAACACGAAATAAACTCTAATCGTCGGCCAGGGGAAAAACATGAGGCGATTCCTACGAAAAACTGGACATCCGTACGCGGGGAGACAAAGTGTGATGATCATCAAACTCTGAGCTTCGGGCGGCCGCAGGCCGGCTCCGGGCGCTCAATCGGGCGATCTAAAAGAGATCTGCGGGTATTAAATAGATTATATTCAACAGGATAATAGTTCGCTCTCGGGGTGAAGGGATGATTGAAGATCTGCCGGGTATTTTAAATCGTCTGGTCAATCAGAAGGACAGGCTGCTGGTCAGGTTCCCGGAACCGGATATTTCTGTCCCGGAACTGGCCTATCAGGTCGCGTTTCCGCGTCTGGAAATTGTGCTGGAGGGGGAGCTGCGGGAGAACGGTTTACCCTTGTCCGATATGGTGCTGTCAACATCACAGGTGCTTTATGTTCAGGCGGGAAAATGGACCTGTCCGCAGTGGACCGGTCAGGCATCGACCTTAAGTATTTTATTTGGCAGGCAAAAGCTGGGGTTTTGCATCCAGCACTGGGACGGTAAACGGCTGCGAACGGAGAAACAGAGCGTCGCTCGCCTGGGACCGCGCGTGGGCTCTTATCTGCTGCTGGCGCTGAACGAAATATGTCTGCAGCCAGACCCGGTCACCGCCCGGCTGGTGGTGTCGGCGCTGCTGAGCCACTGCCTTGAACAGCTGGTCGGCCTGGAGATGCGGGTCAGCCGTAGCCGCGACCTGTTTATGGCGGTACAGGATTATCTGGAGGAGAATCTCAGCCAGCCGTTAACCCGCGAATCGGTGGCGAAACGTTTTCATATCACCCCCAACTACCTGTCGCACATTTTTCAGAAGTCGGGTTCCGTCGGCTTTAACGAATACCTGACCCGCGTCCGGCTCGAGCAGGCCAAAAAGCTGCTGCGGGGTTACGATTTAAAAGTCAAAGAGATTGCCCATAACTGCGGTTTTGTCGACAGTAACTATTTTTGCCGGGTGTTTAAACGCTATACCGAACGCTCCCCTTCTGAATATCGCCGCCATTGTCGCAGCGCGCAGCAGGGATAGCGGCGGCCTCAGGATGTGGCCCACTCGACGCGTCCACGGCCGTTATGTTTCGCCTGGTAGAGCGCTTCATCCACCTTCTTAATAAACGCATCCTGCGCTTCACCTTTTTCACGCATGCCGACGCCAATGCTGACCGACAGCGGATAATCATGATTAATCAGAATGGAGCGGACATTCTCCAGAATGGACTGCGCCAGGTTGCGCACCTCTTCGGCCGGCATCCCGTCAACAATAATGGCAAACTCTTCGCCGCCAATCCGGGCCGGCAGAATTTTATCGCTGGTTAATTTTGCCAGCTGTTTACCCAACGCAAATAGCACCTCATCGCCCACCAGATGGCCGTAGGTATCATTGATGTTCTTGAAAAAATCAATATCCAGAATCATCAGCGCCAGCTGGTGGCCCTGTTTTTCCCGGATGGTATCAATGAAAAAACGCCGGTTAGGCAGTTGAGTAAGCTCGTCTTTTAACGATTGAGAACGCGCGTCGACGTACAGCACGTTAATACGCTCGATAATTTTATAGATGCCGATGGTCGTCAACAGCATGCCGGAAAGACGGAGCAGATCTTCGCAGTAATAGCCCATCCATTTCGGCTGGACAAATATTTCGTCCATTACATCAAAGGTACAGCCGGCTATCCAGAGCAACAGCCCGTAGCGCACCCAGTTTACCGCGACATAACTCATTCTGACTTTTGCCGAAATCCATAACATAAACACCAGGAACAATAAGGCTAACAGATCAATATACAGCCCGGCGTTGGCGAAGATAACGTCCCAGGGACCTAATGGTTTCGAAATCACAATACACAATGCGGAAACGGCGATAATTATCAGTAATGCGGAGAAAAGATTCATCCCGGAACGGGAGGACTGCGTCTGTATATTAATACTCTGTTCTGAATTCAGCATCGGCATGTCTCTCGTCAGCAGCATATCTTTTCACAAGTAGCATAACAGTCGGGGAATTTTCAGCGAATAAAAATGATGATTATCTGAGGGTTAAAGGCGTCATCGATGCTTAACAAGAAGAGCAGACTGACCCCGCGGAATGATTCCAACTGACTACCAATCCATGGCGACGAGGTCAGTGCCGCGGATGGTATAGAGTTCATCATCCGCATATTTAGCACTTTGTGCTACTTTCGGGTAAAAATAGCCCGTCACTTCGGTCAATCAGCCGCCGCTCAGCGGCCCTCAGCGCGGCGCCGGCGCAGAAGAAGCCGCTAGTGCGACCGCGCGGGACGGCTTATGCGTTTTCGGCCAGCGCCCGCGTCGCGCGGCGAAACGCCGCAATAGCCAACGCCACATCCTGGCAGGTAACGGATTCCGCCGGGTGGTGGCTGACGCCGCCTTTGCAGCGCACAAACAGCATGCCTACCGGCCAACGTTCGGCGATGGCGATCGCATCGTGCCCGGCGCCGCTCGGCAGGGACAGCGAGCGCCCCTGAACCTCAGTGACGGCTTGCGTCAACACCGCCTGTAGCCGCCGATCGCAGGCGGTCGCGGCGATGTGGTAGAACGCTTCGGCGGCAAAGCGCAGATGGCGACGGGCGGCTATCGCCTGCGCGGCATCCAGCAGCGTGGTGAGCAGCGCGTCGAGCGGACCATCCTGCGGACCGCGAATATCCAGAGTCAGCGCCACCTCGCCGGGAATGACGTTAACCGCGCCCGGGGCGCAGCGCAACGTCCCCACCGTAGCCACCAGGTTTCCCCCGTGCTGCCGGGTTGTCGTCTCAATGAGGACCATCCATTCGGCAGCGGCGGCCAGCGCATCCCGACGCTGGCTCATCGGTACCGTTCCGGCGTGGCCCGCTTCGCCGGTAAAACGGCAGTTCAGGCGGCGGGCGCCGTTGATGGCCTCCACCACGCCGAGCGCCAGCTCCGCTTGCTCAAGGCACGGCCCCTGCTCAATGTGCAGCTCGAGATAGCCGGCGATATCCGCCGTCGGACGCGCCGCCAGGCCGACTCGCGCAGGATCAAGTCCGGCCTGCGCCATCGCCTGCGCCACGCTGATCCCCTGAGCATCGGTCTGCGCCAGCCAGCTCTCCGGCCAGCTTCCCGTCAGGCCGCGACTGCCCAGCAACGTGATGCCAAAACGGGTCCCTTCTTCATCGCAGAAACCGACAATCTCTATCGCTTTCGCCAGGCGAAGCCCCTGCCGATGCAGGTTTTCCACCACGTCAATCGCCGTAAGCACTCCCAGCATGCCGTCATAGCGCCCGGCATTGCGTACCGTATCCAGATGAGATCCCAGCAGAATTGCCGGCGCCCCCTCCTGCTCGCCTTCATAACGCCCGCAAATGTTCCCGACGCTATCCTGCCAGACGGTCATTCCCGCCTGCGTCATCCAGCGCGCCACCTGCTGATTGGCCTGCAAATGCTGCGGCGAGAGATACACCCGGGTCAGCCCTTCTGCCGTTTCGCTGATCGCGGCCAGCTCATCGGCGCGGGCCATCACCCGCTCCGCGGCCGCCATCATCTCCGCCTGCTGGCGTGTTGATTGATTCATCGCGCACTCTCGCTGCAATAGTGATCCCACGCCGCCTGCATCGCCGCTCCCTGGGTGGTAGAGAATTTCAGGTAATTCAGTACTGACTCCAGAGCGCTGAGCGTGGTCAGCACGCAATCTTTCCGCGCGTTATAGCCCATGGTGCCGATGCGCCACACTTTGCCATGCAGCGGGCCAAAGGAGGTGCCGATCTCAATGCCGAAATCTTCCAGCATTAGCTTGCGTACCTGGTCACCGTTGATGCCCTGCGGAATCACCACTCCGAGCACGTTGTTCATCTTATGTTTCAGGTCGCCAAAGGTCTCCAGCCCCATCGCCTGAATGCCTTTGAGCAGCGCATCGCCATGCAGCTTATGTCGGGCGATCCCCCGATCCAGCCCCTCCTGCAGGATCAGTCGCGCGCATTCGCGAGCGCCAAACAGCGCCGATGTGGCCTCGGTGTGGTGATTCAGGCGCTCCGGCCCCCAGTAGTCCATCACCATGCCGAGGTCGAAGTAGTTGGAGTAAACCATCTCATCCACACCATCAAGATGGGCGTCGGTACGAATGCCCTCCTCCACGCATTTGCGGCGGCGAATCACCTCCTCCATGCGCGCGCTGAGGGTAATCGGCGAGGTACCGGACGGGCCGCCGAGGCATTTCTGCATCCCTGCGGATACCGCATCCAGCCCCCAGGCATCGGTCTCCAGGGCATTGCCGGCCAGCGAGGCGGTAGCGTCGGTGTAAAACAGCACCTCGTGACGGCGACAGATATCGCCCAGCTCCGCCAGCGGCTGGAGCATGGTGGTCGAGGTGTCTCCCTGTACCGTCAGCAGCAGGCGCGGACGCACGCGTTTGATGGCGTCTTCAACCCGATCGGGGGTGAAGACTTCGCCCCACGGTACCTCGATAGTGTGAACCTCGGCGCGACAGCGGCGGGCGATTTCGCACAGCAGATGGCCGAAGCGGCCAAATACCGGCACCAGCACCTTATCGCCAGGGCGAATAGCCGACACCAGAATCGCTTCGATTCCCGCGCGCGAGGTGCCGTCCACCAGCATCGTCCAGCGATTTTCGGTACGGAACACCCCGCGGTACAGCGCCATAACCTCATTCATATAGTGGGTCATCGCCGGATCGTACTGACCAATCAGCTGGCTCGACATGGCGCGCAGCACGCGCGGGTCGGCGTTAATCGGCCCCGGCCCCATCAGCAGGCGCGGCGGCGGGTTGAGTTGCGAAAATTGAGCGATATCCATTTTAGAGTCCTTTGATTAATTCAGGCCGCGAACGGAGGAGATAAACTGCTTCAGTTCATTGGTCTGCGGGTTGGCAAACAGCGTTTTACTGTCACCCTGCTCCCACACCCGTCCCTGATGCATAAACACCACCCGATCGCCCACTTCACGGGCAAAATTCATTTCATGGGTGACGAGAATCAGCGTCATTCCCTCGGCAGCCAGCTGCTCGAGAACCTTGAGCACTTCGCCCACCAGTTCCGGATCCAGCGCCGAGGTAATCTCGTCACACAGTAACACTTTTGGCGACATCGCCAGCGCGCGGGCAATCGCCACCCGCTGCTGCTGGCCGCCGGAGAGGCTCGAGGGATAATAGTCCAGCCGATCGCCAAGGCCGACCTTCTCCAGCATCCGCTGCGCCAGCTCACGACATTCGGCGGCGCTTTTTTTCAGCACCCGTCGCGGCGCCAGCATCACGTTCTCCAGCGCGGTCATGTGCGGAAACAGGTTAAAATTCTGGAACACCATCCCGACGGAACGGCTGATCTCGCGGGCCTGCGAATCGCGGTCGGTAATGGTCATGCCGCCCAGCTTAATGCTGCCGTCCTGATACCCTTCCAGCCCGTTGATGCAGCGCAGCAGCGTGCTTTTCCCCGAGCCGCTACGGCCAATAATCGAAATGACCTCGCCCATCTCGATGTCCAGATCGACACCTTTGAGCACGTGGTTGTCGCCGTAGTACTTCTGCATCTGATTAATGGTGATGAGAGGCATTGAATTTATTCTCCAGATAGCGGCTGTAGCGGGACAGCGGGTAGCACAGAATGAAGTAGCCCAGCGCCACCAGCGCAAAGACTTTAAACGGCTGATAGGTCACGTTGGTCAGCATCGTGCCAGCTTTGGTCAGTTCGACGAAGCCGATAATCGACGCCAGCGCGGTGCCTTTCACCACCTGCACCGCAAACCCCACGGTGGGCGCAATGGCGATACGCAGCGCCTGCGGCGCAATGACGCGAAACAAGGTCTGGGCGAAACTGAGGCCCAGACAGCGCGAAGCTTCCCACTGCCCTTTCGGCAACGCGCGAATGCTGCCGAACCAGATATCGAGTAAAAAGGCGCTGGTGTAGAAGGTCAGCGCCAGCGACGCGGCGGTCCACGGCGAGACGTCAATGCCGAACAGCGCCACGCCGAAGAAGGCCAGAAACAGCTGCATCAGCAGCGGCGTCCCCTGAAACAGCTCGATATAGCCGCGAATCAGGCGCTTAACCTGCCGTCCGCCGGTGAGGCGCAGCAGCAGCAGCGGCAACGTCACCAGCGCGCCGCCAATAAACGCCACCAGCGACAACAGCACCGTCCAGCGGCCGGCCAGCAGCAGATTGCGAATAATATCCCAGTCAGTAAAGGTGACCATCATGCCTGCACCCCCAGCCATTTTCGCCCTGCCGCCATCAGCAGCTGACGCATGGTTATCGAAAGCACTAAGTAGATCCCCGTCGTCACCAGATAGACCTCAAAGCTCAGAAACGTCCGCGACTGGATCAGGTTGGCGGCAAAGGTCAGCTCTTCATAAGAGACCTGCGACACCACCGACGATCCCAGCATCACGATAATGCATTGACTGACCAGCGCCGGGTAAATCCGCTGCAGCGCCGGCGGCAACACCACCCGAATAAAAGTCTGCGTGCGGCTCAGCCCCAGCACACGCCCGGCCTCCCACTGGCCTTTTGGCGTCACCTGGATCCCGGCGCGAACGATCTCGGTGCTGTAGGCGCCAAGGTTGACCACCATCGCCAGCAGCGCGGCTTCGCCTGCCGTCATCTTCAGCCCGAGATTAGGCAGACCGAAGACGATAAAGAACAGCTGAACCACAAACGGCGTATTGCGGATAAGCTCCACGTAACCGCCCCACAAACGGCTGAACCAGGATGGCCGCCCGCTACGAATAGCGGCGCCGAAGATGCCGATAGCCAGGCCGCCGACCGTCGCCAGTACCGTCAGCTGAACCGTCACCCACAGCCCCGCCAGCAGCTCCGGCCAGTGCGGCCAGAGCGCAGAAAAATGAAGTTGTTCCGTCATTCACTGACCTTATGCGGAAAAGTCGGCGGGCAACGGCGCTTTCAGCCACTGCTGAGACAAATTGTTCAGGGTACCGTCTTTAATTCCCTGCTCGATCAGCGCATCGACTTTCGTTTTCAGCGCCGGCTCATTCTTTTTCAGACCAATCACGCACGGCGAATCTTTCAGCATAAAGCTCGGCACCGGCGCTTTAGCCGGGTTTTGCCGGGAAATCGCCGCCACCACCAGGTTACCGGTCGCCACGTACTGCACCTGGCCTGACAGATAAGCCGACAGCGTGGTGTTGTTGTCTTCATAGCGTTTAATCTGCGCCTCTTTCGGCGCAATGCTGGTCAGCACCATATCTTCCACCGCGCCACGGGTAACGCCGACGGTTTTGCCGCCGAGCGCCGCCGCATCCTTCAGCTCTTCCCCTTTCGGGCCGAATACGCCAAGGAAGAACGGCGCATACGGGCGGCTGAAATCAATCACCTTCTCGCGCTCCGCATTTTTGCCGAGGCTGGAGATAACCAGATCCACTTTATCGGTTTGCAGATAAGGCACCCGGTTGGCGCTGGTCACCGGCACCAGCTGCAGCTTGAGCTTCATCTGACTGGCAAGATAACGCGCCATATCGATGTCATAGCCCTGCGGCTGGAGATCGGTCCCCACCGAACCAAACGGCGGGAAATCCTGCGGAACCGCAATGCGAATCACGCCGCGCTTTTCGATATCCTGCAGCTGGTCGGCTTTCGCCGCTGTGATTTGCGTGAACAGACAAGCGGCCCCGGCCAGTGCGATCAGCAGTTTTTTCATGATGTTTACCCGTTACGTTAGTATGAAACAAAAGATTCTTTAAATAAACTTCTGCAACTAATGTGCCAGATACAAAAAATAGGAGGGTCACGGCGCAAAGCGCGAGAAAAGAGAGAAGAAACAGGAGATAGCGGAAAACAGCGGGGAAACGGAGTTCATTCCCCCACTATTTTATTGCACCATAAAAGAGCAAAGCACCAGCCTGAGGCCCCATTATCGTTGCTCAAGCTCGTCCAGCTGCTGATAAAGGGTGGCGATATCGTGGATGCGCGGGCGGCCTTTATCGAGAATTTCGTGCAGGAAAGCATTCGCCAGCAGGTTGATCAAGCTGTTTACCGAACTGTAGCTGTCATAGGCCGAGACGCTATCCAGGGGAGCACACAGCTGCCAGCGGGATAGCGGAAACAGGCTGTATGCCTGCGGTTCGCAGATCAGCAGTACCGGAATACCGCGCTGCTGAAGCTGTTGCAACAGCGGGCGAATAATGCGCGGACGGCGGCGAAAGGCCATGACCACCACCAGATCGTCCGCCGTCAGATCCACCAGTTCCTCGCTTAAGCTCTGTCCCGGCTGCGGCAGCACCTGCACCTGCCCGCGCGCCTGCAGCAGCTGCTGGCGCAGGTGCAGCGCCACCGGCCAGGAGTTGCGCATTCCGATGATCGCAATGCGCCGGGCGTTGACCATCCCGCTAATCGCCTCGGCAAACTGCTGCGCATCGAGGGCATTGACCCACTGCGTCAGATTCGCCATTTCCTGCTTATAGTGCCGCGCCAGCAGCGTGTTCCCCTGCACCGCATCGCGATGATCGGTCAGCGGCATTCCGCTCTGGCGCAAGGTGCGCAGCTCATCGCGCATATCCTTATATTTTTCGTAGCCCAGCCGCTTAAACAGACGGCTCACCGTGGCTTTTGACACCCCGCTCAGCTGCGCCAGCTCGGCGCTGTTATAGCTAATCAGGTCGTCGAAGTGATCGAAAATAAAATCCGCCACCCGCTGTTCCTGAGGCGACAATGAGGCATATTGCCCTTTCAAGCGTTCATCCAGTTGTTCCATACAGCCTCTGTAACTTTTGTTTCATCAAACTATACATGATGAGAGCGCTTTCATAATGCATGCCAGTTTAAGAAAAAGGGCCGCCCCTCCCGACGAATGAAACTTTACGCTCAAAGTGGAACAGCTTTTGCAGCGCTGACATCACCTTTGGATCATGAGGACAACCCATGCAGAGTAACGTATCCGCCCACGGAATGGCGGTCGCCCCGCACCATCTGGCCAGCCAAAGCGCGCTTGCCGTGCTGCGCGAAGGCGGCAGCGCGATAGAAGCCATGGTCGCCGCGGCGGCCACCATTGCGGTGGTTTACCCACATATGAACGGCCTGGGCGGCGATGGCTTCTGGCTTATCGTCCCGCCGGAGGGCGAACCGATAGCCATTGACGCCAGCGGCGCGGCGGGTTCGCTGGCCACGCCGGAAGCCTACGCCGGGCTGGCGCAAATTCCGCACCGCGGACCGCAAGCGGCGCTGACCGTCGCCGGGACCGTCAGCGGCTGGGATGAAGCGCTGAAGGTGTCGCAGACGTTGACCGGAAAAGCGCTGCCGCTGGCGCGCCTGCTGGAGGATGCGATTCGCTATGCCGCTGACGGCACGCCGGTGACGGCGTCCCAGTCCAGCGCCAGCGCCGGAAAACTCGCCGAACTCCATGACCTGCCAGGGTTCGCGGAGACCTTTCTGGTCAACGGACAACCGCCGGCCGCCGGCAGTCGCTTTCGTCAGCCCGCGCTGGCATCGACGCTTAAGCAGCTGGTCGACGATGGCCTCGACAGCTTTTATCGCGGCCCGCTGGCCTGCCGTCTGGCTGCGGGGATGGCGGCCTGCGGGTTGCCCATCACCCTTGCCGACCTACAGCAGCATCGCGCCCGTCGCCCTGCGCCGCTGAAGCTTCAGCACCAGCACGGCGAACTGTGGAATCTGGCGCCGCCAACGCAGGGACTGGTCTCGCTGGCGATCCTCGGGATTACCGACCGGCTGGCGATGCACGATGCCGATGACGCGCAGACCGTGCACCGTATCGTCGAGGCCACCAAGCAGGCTTTTGGCCTGCGCGATGCCCACATTACCGACCCCCGTCATCTCGACGTGGATATTCAAAGCCTGCTCGACCCGCAGGCGCTCCAGCAGCTGGCCGATAACATCGACGATCGGCAGGCCGCCCCCTGGGGGGCGGGAAAAGGCCCCGGCGACACCGTCTGGATGGGGGTGATGGACAGCAGCGGGCTGGCGGTCTCCTTTATTCAAAGTCTTTATCATGAGTTTGGCAGCGGCGTCGTACTGCCGGATAGCGGGATCGTCTGGCAAAACCGCGGCGCCTCGTTCAGTCTCGACCCCGCACATCTGCTGGCGCTGGCGCCAGGCAAACAGCCGTTTCATACCCTCAACCCCGCCGCCGCGCGCCTCAACGACGGCCGGGTCATGGTATACGGTTCGATGGGAGGGGATGGCCAACCGCAAACTCAGGCGGCCATTTTCACCCGCTACATCCTGCAGGGCATCCCGCTGCAGGAGAGTATTTCGCGCCCGCGCTGGCTGCTGGGCCGAACCTGGGGACAAACCTCAGATTCTCTGAAGCTGGAAGGCCGCTTCGCGCCGGAGAGCATCGCCCGTCTGCGGGCGCTGGGTCATGACGTGGAGGTGCTGGCCGATTATAGCGAAGCCATGGGGCACGCCGGCGCCATCGTCCGTCATCCCAACGGCCTGTTCGAAGGGGCGTCCGATCCGCGCAGCAACGGCGCCGCCGCCGGTTATTAGGAGACGAACATGACCCATAGCGTAAACGACTGGCGCGCTTATCTGGCGCAAATGGAACACCTGCTGGCACTGGAGCTGGACGACACCCGCCGCGCTGAGCTTCAGCTACAGTTCTCCCGCATTGCCGCCATGGCTGAGCCGCTGATGGCCTTTCCGCTCGATGAACGCCTGGAGATTGCCGGAGTGTACAAAGCATGACCCTGACTGAGATGACGATTGCTGATATTCAGCGCGCGCTGGCCGACGGTGAGCTGAGCGCCAGAGAGATTGCCCGCCGTACTCTCGACGATATGGCGCAGGTTAACCGGCGGATTAATGCCTGGACGCAGATCACCGAACGCCGGATGCTCGCCGAAGCCGACCAGATTGATGCGCTGCGTCGAACCCGCCAGCCGTTACCGGCGCTGGCGGGGGTTCCCTACGCGGTAAAAAATCTGTTCGACGTTGCCGGGGAAACCACCCTCGCCGGCGCACAGCTGTTCAGCGACCGCCCCCCTGCCGTCAACGACGGCTGGGCGGTACGGCAGATCTGCGCGGCAGGCGGTCTGCTTAGCGGAATGGTCAATATGGATGCCTACGCCTATGGGTTCACCACCGAAAACAGCCACTATGGCGCCACCCATAATCCGCACGATCCGCAGCGCATCGCCGGCGGCTCTTCCGGCGGTTCGGCAGCGGCGGTTGCCGCCGGGCTGGTTCACTTCTCTCTGGGAAGCGATACCAACGGCTCAATCCGCGTCCCGGCCTCCCTGTGCGGTATTTTTGGCCTGAAGCCGACGTTTGGCCGCCTGTCGCGTGCGGGCAGCCATCCGTTCGTCGCCAGCCTCGATCACATTGGCCCGTTTGCCCGCTGCGTCGACGATCTGGCGGCGGTCTACGATGCCTTACAGGGGCACGACCCCGACGATGATGCCCAGGCGGACGAAGCCGTTGCCCCCACTCGCCAGCGGCTGGAACGCGCGGCGGAGGGTCTGCGCTGCGGAGTGCTTGGCGGCTATTTCAGCGACTGGTGCGATAGCGACGCCCGTGCCGCGGTGGCCCGCGTCGCGCAGGCCCTCGACGCCCGGGAAGAGCATCTGTTCCCCGAGGCCGAACTGGCGCGTTCGGCGGCGTTTATCATCAGCGCCTCCGAAGGGGGCAATCACTATCTGCCGGCGCTGCGGCGTGAGCCGGCACGCTTTGAACCGAACTCGCGGGAGCGTCTGCTGGCCGGGGCGATGATTCCTGCGGCCTGGTATCTTCAGGCGCAGCGTTTTCGCCGCCATGCCCGGCAGGCAATAAAATCGCTGTTTCACCACGTCGATGTACTCATCGCCCCGGCGACACCGTGCAGCGCCACCCTTATCGGCCAACAGACGATGACGATCAACGGCGAGATACTGCCCGTTCGCGCCAGTATGGGCATACTCACCCAGCCCATCTCGTTCCTCGGCCTGCCGGTGGTCACGGTCCCGCTGCGCACGGCATCCAACCGACCCATTGGCGTGCAGCTGATTGCCGCGCCGTTTAATGAACAGGCCTGTCTGCGCGCTGCGCGCGCTCTGGAACACGCGGGCATCACCGAGGCCCGCCCTGCGGAGAGAGCATGATGATCAATCAGGATAATATTAACCGGCCACGCGTTCTGGCCGAGGTAACCGCAGCTTTTTACCGCTACGAAGAGGCGCTGGTCAGCAACAACATTGCGGTGCTGGATGAGCTCTTCTGGCACGATAAACGGACGGTGCGCCTGGGGGCCGGCGAGAACCTCTACGGTATCGATGAAATTCGCGCCTTTCGCGCCGCCCGTCCGGCGGCGGGATTGCAGCGCGAATTACGCCACACCGAGATCGTCACCTTCGGCGAGGATTACGCGGTGTGCAGCACCGAGTTTACCCGCGCCGGCAGCGAGCGGATCGGCCGCCAGCAGCAAACCTGGGTCCGTTTTCCGTTTGGCTGGCGGATTGTTGCCGCGCAGGTCAGCCTGATGAGCTAACCCGGCGCTGAGCCGGGCTACCCGGGAACGGCCACTATTCCCGGAACGGATGGACTTCGCGCCAGTGGGTGGCGATCTGCTGGCGCGTACAGACCCAGACCCGCTCGTGCTGCTGGACATAATCGAGGAAACGCTGCAGGGCGCGGAAGCGCCCCGGCCGGCCAAGCAGGCGACAGTGCATGCCGATAGACATCATCTTCGGCGCCTCTTCCCCCTCTTCATACAGCACATCAAAACTGTCTTTGAGGTAAGTATAAAACTGCTCGGCGGTGTTGAAGCCCTGCGCGGTGGCAAAGCGCATGTCATTGGCGTCGAGGGTATAGGGGACAATCAGATGCGGCTTGCGCGAACCGTCGCCGCACTGCACCTCGGTCCAGAAAGGTAAATCATCGCCATAGTAGTCGCTGTCGTAATCGAAACCGCCGTGTTCCACCACCAGCCGTCGCGTGTTGGGGCTATCCCGCCCGGTGTACCAGCCGGTTGGCGGCTTGCCGAACAGGTCGGTTAAGACGTGCACTGCCTTATGCAAATGCTCGCGCTCCATGTCGCTATCCATATGCTGATAGTGGATCCAACGCCAGCCGTGGCTGACCACGTCGTAGTCGGCGGCTTTGATCGCCGCGACGATATCGGGGTGACGCGCGAGGGCCATCGCCACCCCGAACACCGTCAGCGGCAACCCGCGTCGGCTGAACTCCTGATGGATGCGCCAGAACCCGGCGCGGCTGCCGTACTCATACAGCGAGTCCATCGACATGTGCCTGTCCGGGTAGCTGGCGGCGCCGATTATATCGGAGAGAAACTGCTCGGAACCGGCGTCGCCATGCAGAACATGGTTTTCCGCCCCCTCTTCATAATTAAGGACAAACTGCACGGCAATGCGCGCCTGGTTCGGCCACTGCGCGTGCGGCGGTTGACCGGCGTATCCTCGCAGGTCGCGAGGGTAATTCTGTGCTGCTGACGTCATCTCCCACCCCTTAAATTGAAAATGTATTGAATACCTGAAATTTACCGCTCAGGGTTTTGGCTTCCGGGAACGCTAAGTCCCCGCGTTTGCTGGTCGACAGACCCAGCGCCACCAGCGACTCCACCATCTTCACCGCCGCGCTGACGCCATCGATGACCGGCACCTGCAGTTCGCGGGTCAGCTCCTGGGCCAGGGTGGCCATTCCGCCACAGCCCAGCACGATGGCGCCGCAGCCATCCTCTGTTAATGCCTGGATACAGCGCGCGCGCACCTTCTCCTGCGCCACGCCGGTGCCGTCTTCCAGCGCCAGCACCGGCAGATCAATGGCGTGCAGACCGGAACAACGGTCGTAGAAGCCATATTGGTGCAGCAGATGACGGGCGATAATCAGCGTACGCGGCAGCGTGGTAACAATGGAAAAGCGCGTGGCGACCAGCGTGGCCAGATGCATCGCCGCTTCGGCAATGCCGATCACCGGCCCCTGCGCCAGCTCGCGGGCCGCCAGCAATCCCGGATCGCCGAAACAGGCGATCACGTGGCCCGAAACGCCCTGCTGGCGGCCGGCCTGAATCTGCTCCAGCACGCCGACGGCGGCAATGGCCTCATCAAAATGGCCTTCGATGGACGGCACCCCTTCCCGTGCCGAGACCGCCATAATCTCGGTCCCCGGCGCCGCCGCCATGCGGGCGGCGGTGGCGATGGTGTCGGTCATCCCGGGGTTGGTGTTGGGATTAATCACTTGTATACAAATAGCGGCCATCAGGACTCCTTGTCGCCGGCAAACAGCCGGGCAAAATCAGGCAGGCATTCACCAGCCCGCTCAAAGCAGAGGCTGGCAACGATATGTTCAAAATGGTGCGTTAACGCCGCGCTCAGGGGCGGCAGCGCTTTTTGCCGCAGCAGCTGGACAAGCTGCTCGTGATCGTCGCAGCGGCAGCCCTGACGCCACGGCGCTCCCCATGCCGCAATCACTAATGAAGAGCGCTGACTCAGGCGGGTCACCATTTCGGTGAGGACCTGATTGCCGGAAATGGCCTGCAGCTGAATATGAAATTCGGCGGAAAAACGAATCGCCGCCGGGCCATCGTAAGCTTCATGCGCCTGCTGCTCCTGGCGGATAATCGCCTCCAGCGCCGCCAGGTGCGGCGGCTGGCAGCGGGCGATCACCTCGGGCAGGTTCGCCACCTCCAGCAGCGCGCGGGTGCGGAAGATCTCCCGCGCCTCTTCCACCGTTGGGCTGGCCACCTGTGCACCACGTTTGGGCGTTAATGTCACCATTTGCACAGCATTGAGTCGTTGCAGCACCTTGCGGATCCCGGTCCGGCTCACGCCGAAGACCTCGGCCAGCGCCTCCTCCGGCAACTTGCTGCCCGGCGGCAGCTGATGCTCCACGATGGCGGTCAGCAGGGCCTGATAGATGGATTCATCCTTGTCATGCAGCGCTGGCGCGGCCTGCTGACGGTTTTCATTACGCATTCACCCACTCCGGATTTTACTTTTCGATAGCCAATCGTATACATAAAATAAATTTCTTGTATACAAGATTAACGATTCTGGCCTGAATCCTGCAACAGCCTCAACCAGTAACGTAAAAGGGTTTTCATTCAGAGGAGCAGGTTTCATGCCAAACAGACAACATACCCATCAGGTTAAGGCCGCTGACTCCACCGTCGGCTACAGCCCACGGCTGTGTAATGAGGATCTGGCGCCGACGCGCGACCAGAACTGGAGCTGGTACAACATCTTTTCTTTCTGGATGTCCGACGTCCATAGCATGGGAGGCTACGTGGTGGCGGCGAGCTTCTTCACGCTCGGGCTGGCCAGCTGGCAGGTGCTTCTCTGCCTGCTGGTAGGGATTTGTATCGTCCAGCTGTGCGCCAACCTGGTGGCGAAGCCGAGCCAGATGGCGGGCGTGCCCTATGCGGTCATCTGTCGTCAGGCGTTTGGCGTCTTTGGCGCCAATATCCCGGCGGTGATCCGCGGGCTTATCGCCTTCGCCTGGTACGGCATCCAGACCTATCTGGCGGCCAACGCGCTGATGCTGGTGCTGCTCAAGTTCTGGCCTTCGCTGGCGACATTAACCGAAGCCACTTTCCTGGGTCTGTCGCACCTCGGATGGCTCTGTTTCGCCACCATGTGGCTGCTGCAGGCAATGGTCTTCTGGCACGGAATGAGCGCCATTAAGCGCTTTATTGATATTGCCGGACCGGCGGTCTACGTGGTGATGCTGGCACTGGCGGGCTGGATCGTATACAAAACCGGCTTTGACGGTATTTCCTTTACCCTGGCCAGCAAATCGCTGACCGCCGGCGAGCAGACCTGGCAGATGATCACCGCCACCGCGCTGGTGGTCTCCTACTTCTCTGGCCCGCTGCTGAACTTCGGCGACTTCTCGCGCTACGGCAAAAGCATGGGCGAAATCCGGCGAGGCAATCGCTGGGGTCTGCCGTTTAACTTCCTGCTGTTTTCGATCGTTACCGTGGTGATTGTCTCCGGCACCCAGTCGCTGTTCGGCCGGATGATCACCGACCCGATTGAAACCGTCAGCCGCGTGGGGAACGATCTGGCGGTCGCCATTGGCCTGCTGACGATGATCACGGCCACCATCGGGATCAATATCGTCGCCAACTTTGTCTCACCGGCATTTGATTTCTCCAACTGTTCACCGCAGAAAATCAGCTTCCGTACCGGCGGCATGATCGCCGCGGTCGGCTCCATTCTGCTCACGCCGTGGAACCTGTTTAACTCACCGGAGCTGATTCACTATACGCTGGATGTTCTGGGTGCCTTTATCGGCCCGCTGTTTGGTATTCTGATTGTCGACTTCTACCTGATTAAGCGCGGCCAGGTGTCCGTTGACGACTTGTTTGATGCCACGCCGCAGGGCCAGTACTGGTATCGCAACGGCTTTAACCCGAAAGCCATCGCGGCGTTGATCCCGTCGGTGGCTTTCGGACTGGTGATTAGCTTTATTCCGGCCCTGCATGAAGTGGCGAACTTTAGCTGGTTTATCGGCGTCTTCCTGAGCGGCGCGGCCTATCGCTGGATCGCCCGCGACGATCGCGCCCCCGCCGCATCGCGCTTTACCTCCCGCCCGCTTGCCCAGAAAGAGTAACATCCCTCTTTGCCGCGGCACCGCGCCGCGGCATCTCCCGTCCGACAAACTGGCATTATTTTTGCTCAATACCCTTGCCCCTATCTGGAACAAAGAAGGTTGTCCTGATGATTGAGTACCACACCGCCGTTCGCGGCGCCTTTTTCGATATCGCCCACATCGCCGACAGCGCCGACGATATCGCTCGCCATGCGCGCTACCTTGATGATGGCGTGCTGTTTATCCAGCAGGGAAAAATTCAGGCGCTGCTGCCGTGGCAGGAGGGCGAACAGTACCTGCATCCGCAAACAGGCTATCTCGATCTGCGCGGACAGCTGTTACTCCCCGGTTTTGTCGATGCGCACGTGCATTATCCGCAAACTGAGATGATTGGCGCCTTCGGCGAGCAGCTGCTGGAGTGGCTGACCACCTACACATTTCCGGTGGAGAGTCAGTTTTGTGATGAAGAGTATGCCGCAGAGATCGCGCAGTTCTTTATCAACCAGCTGCTGAGCCACGGCACCACCACCGCGCTGGTGTTTTGTACCCTGCATCCCGAATCCGTCGATGCGCTGTTTAGCGAAGCCCTGCGGCTGAATATGCGCCTGCTGGCCGGTAAAGTGATGATGGACCGCCACACCCCGGACTATCTGAGTGAAACGGCGGAGCAGAGCTACCGGCAAACCCGCGAGCTCATTCAGCGCTGGCACCATCGGGGCCGCCTCGGCTACGCCATCACGCCGCGTTTTGCCCCCACGTCGACGCCGGAGCTGCTGACCGCGGTTCAACGCCTGCGGGAAGAGTTCCCGGATACCTGGCTGCATACCCACCTGAGCGAAAATCTCAATGAGATAGCGTGGGTAAAAAGCCTGTGGCCGGAGCATGAGCACTATCTTGATGTGTATCACCACTATCGCTTAACCGGCCAACGCAGCGTATTTGCCCACGGAGTTCACCTCGCCGATGCGGAGTGGCGATGCCTGCACGAGACCGGCTCGGCGCTCGCCTTCTGCCCGACCTCAAATCTGTTTCTCGGCAGCGGTCTGTTCCGCTTGCCCACCAGTTGGCAGCAGAAGGTGCGTATCGGCATCGGCAGCGACGTCGGCGCGGGGACGACTTTCAGTATGCTACGCACTCTGGGTGAAGCCTATAAAGTGGCGCAGTTGCAAAGCTATCGTCTACGCGCCAGTGAAGCCTTTTACCATGCCACGCTGGGAGGAGCCCGGGCGCTGTCTCTCGATGAGAAGATTGGCAACTTCCAGCCGGGAAAAGAGGCCGACTTTGTCGCCATCACCCCTGGGGTGACGCCGTTGCAGCGGCTGCGCCTCTCCCGCTGTCAGGATATTTACGAACAGCTGTTTGTCCTGATGACGCTGGGCGACGAACGCAATATTCACCAGACCTGGGTCAATGGCGAGTGCGTCTGGCACACAGAGGCGGAATAAGTAAGCCCGGCTCGCTGCCGGGCGCTGGCACGCTCAGCTCCCGCGATAGGTTGACCAGCCGCCGGGGGCAATCAAGAACGGCAGATGGAAATGTTCATCCGCCTCTTCGGCAATCGCAAAATCAATCTGCGCGCACAGATACAGCGTCTCAAGACCGCCGCGGGTGAACCAGTCGCCAATATCCGCCACCAGCCGATAGCGGCCGGCGACCAGCTTGCCCGGCGCCAACGACGCGATGCGACCATTCGCATCCGTGATGCCGCTGGCGATAGATTGCCCTCCCCGCAGCAGGTTGACCACCACCCCCTGTGCAGGCTTGCCGGTGGAAACATCCAGAATATGGGTACTCAACGTATTCATTCGCCAATGACTCCCGTTAGTCGTAATAACGTAATTTCACGTAGCTGCGCCAGCGCGCACGCAACCTCTTGCGCCGCGTTGTGGGTCAGCCGTTGCGTCAGCGCCTGCAGTATCTCTTCCCCGCTGCGACCTTTGGCACGAATCAGGAACACCCGGCCAAAGCGCGCTTCATAGCGGGCGTTGCCCTCCGTTAACGCCTGGATGAGCGACGCATCCCGATCGTTGACCGCCGCCTGTTCCTGCCGCGACAGCGCGGCATGTCCGTGCCGGGCGGCGGGTTTTTCGCCAATGCGCGGATGCGCGCTTAGCGCCAGATCCAGCTCCGGTTCGCCCCACACCAGCGACTTCTGCTGCGCCACGGCGTGCAGCGTCGCCAGGTTCGGGTATGGCCGGGCCTGCACCAGCGCCGTCACCCAGGCGTCAATCGCCACGCACGGCTCCAGCAAACGCGCGGCCTCGTCGGCTGGCAGTTGGTTAAAGTCAGTAAGCAGGATCATTGTCCCTCCTTGCCGCCGCCGCGCGTTGTCCGCGTGATAACAACCCATGCCGGGGCGTCGCCCGTCGTTGGCCACGCGGACAGGGCCCCGCGCCATTGTCCATTGCCCAGGCCGTCAACTGACCGCTGTTGTTGTTTTGCAACATCTCCATTCCCCCGTTTCACCTCAACGTTGTCTGCACAGTGCACAAAGCAGGCCAGAGTGGCGCCGCGGGCTACCCGTCAATAGCGAATCTCAATAACTGATTGTTTATTAATGATAATTACTCGATATCGCTGTTACCTGCCCGCTCATCTGTCGTGCGCCGTTGATGAAACTTTCGATTCCATCATCATCCTTAAGAAATTTTTAGTTCAGAAAATGGCAATTGCCACCCTTTAACGCACCAGATAAGTGCAAAACCTCGCCGTATTGTCGCCGCAAGGCCGATTTTAGTGCTTTGAGCAAGCTGGTACGCAAATTGCTCACTTCCCTGATGACGCAATATAAGGAGAACAGCATGAAAGCATTAGTGATTGGTGCCGGTATCGGCGGTCTGAGCGCGGCGGTAGCCCTGAAAAATGCGGGAATTACCTGCGAGGTGTTTGAGGCGGTGAAAGAGATAAAGCCGGTCGGCGCGGCGATCTCCATCTGGCCAAACGGCGTGAAGTGCATGAACAACCTCGGCATGGGCGAGATCATCGAAACCTACGGCGGCCCGATGCACTTTTTAGCCTATAAAGAGTATCAGGGCGGAGAAACCCTGACCCGCTTTAGCCTCGCTCCGCTGGTTGAACGCACCGGCGGCCGCCCCTGCCCGGTGTCACGCAGCGAACTGCAAAGAGAGATGCTCGATTTTTGGGGACGCGAGGCGGTGCAGTTTGGTAAACGGGTGACTCGCGCGGAAGAAAACGCTGACGGTGTCACCGTCTGGTTTAGCGACGGGAGCACGGCCCACGGTGATTTTCTGATCGCCGCCGACGGTAGCCACTCGGCGCTGCGCCCCTATGTACTTGGCCATCAGCCCGAACGCCGCTATGCGGGTTACGTCAACTGGAACGGACTGGTGGATATCGATGAGAGCATTGCGCCGGCGGATCAGTGGACCACCTTCGTCGGCGAAGGCAAACGCGTCTCGCTGATGCCGGTGGCGCATGGCCGTTTCTATTTCTTCTTTGATGTTCCGCTGCCCGCCGGTCTGGCCGAAGATCGGCACACCCTGCGCGACGATCTCAGCCGCTACTTCAGCGGTTGGGCGCCAGCGGTGCAAAAACTGATTGCCGCCCTGGATCCGCAGACAACCAACCGTGTTGAAATCCATGACATTGAACCCCTGGATACCCTGGTTCGCGGCAAGGTCGCGCTGCTCGGCGATGCCGGTCACAGCACGACCCCGGACATCGGACAGGGCGGCTGCGCGGCGATGGAGGATGCGGTGGTGCTGGGCAATATTTTCCTGGAAAATCGTGAGATTGTTTCCGCGCTGCGGCAGTACGAAGCGCTGCGCTGCGCGCGCGTACGCGACCTGATACTCAAGGCGCGCAAGCGCTGCGACATCACGCACGGGAAAGATATGGCCCTGACCCAGGCGTGGTATCAGGAGCTCAAAGAGGAGACCGGGGAGCGAATTATCAATGGCCTGTGCGAAACCATCCAGGGCGGCCCGCTGGGCTAACCTCCGCCGACGGTTTGCATCTCCTCCATCACCGCCGTCAATTTTTGAATCGCCATTTGCGCCGGGCGAGACAGCTGGCGCGATGGCGCCGTACACAGCGCCAGCGTCAGCGGCCGCAGCAGCTTATTGCGCAGCGGAACAAACGCCAGCTGGCCGCTTTTCACCTCATCCAGAACATCCAGCAGGCTCAGAACGGTCACGCCGCTGCCTTTCAGCACCAGCGATTTAATCAGCCGGATATCGTTACAGCTGATGCTGTTGGCCGGGCTAAAATCATAATGGCGATAGAGCAGGCCGACGCGTTCGTGCACAATCAACGGAGCGCCAGGGACAATATGGCGCTGCTGGCTGAGCTCCCCCAGGGAGAGCGCGGCCGCATCCGCCAGGGGGTTATCCGGGCGCATGACAACGCCCATTTCCAGTTCCACAAACGCCAGTACGCTCAGCCCCACCTGGCCTTCCGGATCAAGAATCAGGCCGAAATCGAGATCGGCCTGACGAACTTTTTCGCTGACCGTATGGCTGTCGGCCACCTGCAAAACCAGTTCCAGCCAGTCCCAGGTGCCGATAATATCGGCCAGCGCCGCGGCAAAGCTCCCCTCCGCCAGCGCCTGTACCATCCCCACGCTGACCGTTCCACGCTTCAGCCCCTGCAGCTCATCAAACTTTTGCCGGGTCAGGCGAAACTCTTTTTGCCAGCGCAACAGATTGTCATACAGCAGCTCGCCGGCGGTCGTCATTCGCAGCCCTTCCGGCAGACGTTCAAACAGCGGCGTACCAAATGCCTCTTCGGCCTGCAGGATCTGGCGATTGATCGCCGAAGCCGAAATATGCAGCTTTTCAGCGGCCCGACGCAGGCTGCCGCTGCGGGCGACTTCAGCAAAATAGAGTGCAAAACGCGAAAACGGACTCATGTCTACCCTGTCCTCTTTTTTGCAACGGGTTAGTGAATTAATGCTGATGGATGTCAACACCCTAATATGACAACAATAAACTCACAACAATTAAACAAATGTATTCTGTGAGCAGGAAGGAAAATCATGAACAGAGCCGCGCCAACGCCCCCCGCCCATTGCACTTTCGATCCTGAAGACTGGTTACGCCTGGCCCGCTGCTGGCATCCGGTCGCCCGTGCCGAAGATATTGGCGCCGCGCCGGTGAAAGCGGTGCTGCTGGATGAACAGCTGGTTATCTATCGCATTAAGGGCCAGGTCGTGGTCGCGCGCGACGTCTGCCCGCACCGCGGCGTGCCGCTGACGCTGGGCTTCCATGATGAAGAGGGGATCGTTTGTCCCTATCACGGCCTGCGCTTCGGGGAAGATGGCCTCTGCAACCGCATTCCCTCAAGCCCCGATCGGCCGGTACCGGCGAAGCTTAATCTCACCTGCTACGCGGTCGAGGAGCGCTACGGGCTCATCTGGACCTGCCTGGCTTTCGATGCGGAAAACCCGATGCCGTTGCCCACCCTTCCCCACTGGGACGATGAGGGCTTCCAGCAGATCAACTGCCCGGCCTTTGAAGTCAACGGCTTTGCCGGTCGCCAGGTCGAGGGATTTCTCGATGTTGCCCACTTCGCCTGGATCCATACCGAGACCTTCGCGGATCCCGATAATCAAGTGGTTCCCGACTATACCCCGCAGGAGACCCCCTTTGGCTTCATCGCCGATTACTGGAGTTCGGTCGGCAATTACCCGGCCAGTTCTGAATTTCGGGCCCCGGACGGCTTCCAGTGGCTGCGTCATTTTGAGTTGCACCTGCCCTTTACGGCAACCCTGACCATCCATTTCCCTGGCGAGGCCCGACTGGTGATCATGAATGCCGCCTCACCGGTATCATCGCGGGTGACCCGAATGTTTGCCCCCATTGCGCGCAATTTTGACCTGCATGTGCCGGTGGAAGAGGTGCATGCGTTCAACCTGCGCGTGTTCGAAGAGGACCGTCTGATGGTGGAGACTCAACGTCCGGAACGGTTGCCGCTGGACTTAACGCTTGAGGCGCACATTCCCGCCGATCGCAGTTCAATCGCCTATCGTCGTAGCCTGAAGAAAATGGGTTTTGGTGAGTTTTTCCTGGTGTAAAGGGAGAAGAGTGATGAGTGACGTACTGAAGGTCGTTGTCGATGGCCTGTGGCGCGAGGGGGACAAAAGCCTCGCCATCAAATTGTTAGCACCGGACGGTAGACCGCTTCCCGGCTGGCTGCCGGGGGCACATATTGACGTTCACCTGCCCTGCGGGATAATTCGCCAGTATTCGCTTACCGGCCGCCACGCCGAAGCGGGCGCCGACGCTTACCTGATCTGCGTGAGTCGGGAGGGCGCCTCACGCGGCGGGTCACGCTATATTCATGAGACGCTGCGCCCGGGCCAGACGCTGCTTATCTCTCCGCCGCGCAATCTGTTTGCGCTGCAGCCTGCGCGACAGGTTACGCTGCTGGCCGCCGGCATTGGCATCACGCCGCTGTACACCATGGCCCTGCATCTCGACGCGGCGGGCACGCCGTTTGAGCTGCACTACTACGTTAAGCGTCGGGAAAATGCGGCTTTTGTCGGCGAAATGGCAAAAATCATCAGCCATGGCACCTGCGTGGTCCATTGTTCAGATGAAGGGCAAAGTCCGCGCGCGTCGCTGGCTGATACGCTGGGCGATGCGCGCGCCGACCACCATCTGTATCTCTGCGGCCCGTCGGGTTTTATGGATACCGCCCGGCGAATTGCGGCGGAGAAAAACTGGCCCGAGACGCAGGTTCACAGCGAAGCCTTCCAGCCGCTGAAGGCCGCCGCGACGAGCGATGATCAGGATACGTTTACCGTCACCCTGGCGTCGTCAGGCGAGACGTGGCCGGTTCCGGGCGATAAGACCATTGCCCAGGTGCTTCAGGAACATGGCGTCGCCGTGCCGCTCTCCTGCGAAATGGGGATGTGCGGCGCCTGCCTGACGCCGCTGATGGCCGGTGAGGCCGATCATCGTGATACGGTACAGTCAGAGGCCGAGAAATCTGCCGCCGCGCAGCAGATAGCCCTGTGCTGCTCGCGCAGCCGCTCGGCAAACTTAGTCATTGATTTGTAATTTTTGCCCTCTCCGGGGTCTGATGATAGCGCACCACAGGCTCTCAGACGCCGGGCCTGCCCCTCTCCCGCCGGTAAAATAAAATTCATTTAAATCAGAGACATATAAAATCATGCCATTCATTCATAATTAAGATAAAAATTATTCATTTCCTTTCTGATTCAATCACCGCCATATTTGTATGACAAATAACTCCACAGCGAAACGGGCCGCGCTGATATCATGGTAACGACACTGCAAGAGAAACAGGTTCAGGCGCAAAGTCTACAGGAGCGGGGATTATTGCGGCGTGCCTTAGCGCTGTGGAACGAAATCGCGCGACACGGCGACAGCGAACTGACGCCGATAGCCCGCCACAAACAACAGGAGATCGCCGCGCTGCTGACGCAGCAAAAAGTAGAGAAAGAGGCAGCGAAATATCACTGCCGATCCCATATCGACGCCGATCGGGAATGGATTATGACGCATCTGCGTAACGGCATGAAGCCGAGGGAGATTGAAGGGTTAACGCGGCGTTCCAGCGCGTTTATCTACCGCTGCAAAAAGCTGCTGGCCGGAGAATAACCCCGGGCTTCAACGATAGCTGACCAGCTTTCTGGGTATTGCAGCCTGTGCCGCCGTTCCCAGACAGGTGTTCAGGAACCCCCGAAACACCAATCATAATATGGAGTTGTATCCGAGTCTTCGCCAGCCAGCTCCTGGCTGGCTTTTTTTCACCGCCCGAATGCGGCCATGGCGGCTTACTTTCCGGGGCGTTTTTCATTCAGCAGCCGGGCGTATCTGGCCCTGTTTTCTTCATACAGCGCGTTAAACGTCTGCCGATTTTGGGGATCCATTCCCGCCAGCATCGCCTCCTGTTTTTCCTGACGCTGGATACGCTCCTGCACCGATTTCAATGCGGCTTCCATAGCAATCAGCTCTCCGGAGAGGGCGCTTTCCAGCATTGAGCGATACAAATACTCGCGTGCCAGCGTCCCGAGCGCATTATTGGCCTGGTTGATGGCGTCGTGGGTTTTATTAAGGGATTCGGCAACGGCGGCCAGGATTTTGTTCTCGTTCATTTTTTCGTCTCCCCGACCGACAGCAATGCCAGCGTCTCCGTCAGGCTACGGTGAAACATTTCGCGCTGGGTAATGGTCATCGCATCCACCGCTTTTTTCACCGCCTGGAGGCGGGCGTAATAGTCGCCCATCACCTCTTCGCGAATCGCCTGCTTACGCGCCTGCGGTATATCGTCAAAGGTCTCTGCCGCAGAAGCGGTCGGCACAGGGATATCGCCATTGGGTAGTTGACTTGCCATCATCGCTCCTGATTACTTAGAAAAGAGACATATTGCGGAGATCGCCATCGCTGGTGTTGTGAATGGTGAAGCGTTCGATCAGTGCGATGAACGCATCTCGCGGGGGAATTGCCGCTGTTAACAATTGCCGCTGGCGTAGCGCACACCACAGCGCCACGGAGTAGGCCTGGCAGTTGACCGATTTCATGGGATTAAATTCGATGTCGGTAAAGGCCGAATAGTTCAGCACCTGTTCTTTACAAGGCGAGTGGTACAGTGCATTGAGATACAGCCAGTCATAGAAGGCGGTTTTCGGCTCCAGCGGCCAGATAACCGGTTCACGCGCCTCAGTGGGCTGAAAGGAAAAGTGGGCTAAGCGACCCGACGTTTTGAGCAGCTCCGCGCGCCTGGCCTCTTTTGGCGCCTTGCGCATCAGCTCGCGAAAGGGCCCGCGTAACGTTCCGCTATCGGTAAACACTTTCGAAGACTGGAACAGCGATTCTACGCTGATAAATTGTCCGCCGAGGCTACCGACGCCCATGTTAAAGGCGCTGAGCTGAACGCCCAGTGCATCCGGAGATTTACTGGATACTTCAAGAATCTTTGCTCCCGGCGACATCTGCGCGTAACCGTCATGCAGCGCGGCAATCGACTTTTGTTTCTGACTGACCGCCAGACCCGGCGACCAGCTGAAATCCACGTTAACGATGTCCACCAGCGCCTCCCCTTCTCGGGTCGGGATAAAGACGGGACGAACGGCCATAAACTCACCTGAAAGAAAAATGTGAAGGATCAACCACGATGTTCACCGCATAGTCGCGTAACCACGGCGGGATCTTATCCGCGGAATAAAAAACAACGTCACTAATAAACCAGGCGGGAATCTCGCCAGAATATAAAATTTCGGCCTGGATATCATACGGACGATCGCCGGAATCTTCATGATTATCACCGCAAAACATCGCCTGGAAAGCCTGATGTTTTTGCCGCTGCTCCACGCTGATAGCTCTGACGGACGAAGACGCCGCGTTGCGGTGGCAAAAAATGGCCCGCTTGAGCAAAGCCCGATGATCGAATGATGGTTGGGTGGGTCCGCTAATCAACTCTTTTTTTATTTTGAGGATTACCCAGTCGCGATCGCGCAGCCCGTTGGAATATTTGTAGAGCATTTTTTTATTCACCTCACCTAACGAGAGGGAAATAGCATCTCGCACCCCTTCCAGCCGCAGTTCGTCATTATAGTGAAAACTGTGCCCGCCCTCTTCGAGTCTTTGGCGGCTAATAATCCCAGATTTAAATATGCTTCTCAGATTTGACAAATGACTAAAGTGATACAGCGACGAAATATTTCGCCGCCGGGTGGAGGAAAAATCAATGACTCGTGCCCAGTTAAATTGCTGAATCGCATAGAAGGGTTTATTCGCAATTAAGCGCATGAAATCATCGTGGACATCGGACATATAAGCCGGTGCCAGGTGAGTTAACCCCGTAATTGCATAGCGCGTTAACATATATTCTTTAAAGCCGTCGATATACATAATAAGATTCAGCGCTTCCGCCATCGTAATACCGGGCGCAGTATTATTTACATCGACCATTAACGGGCGCGGCGCTTTGTCATCCGTCGGTATGTCACCCAAAAGCATTCGCGGCTTCGTCAGCGGCTTGAGCGGATCAACCTGCCGGGTACAGGCTTTCCGTTTTTCAACGTCAACCAACGGCTCGGCTACCCGACTACCTGTTTTAGTAGGGGGCGTTTCTTTTTTCTTTATTAAATTGCCGATAACAACCAGAACGAAAAAAATGCCAATCACAGTCCACATATGAACTCCAGCACAATCATTATTCTATTATTTTGCATTACCGCGCACGCCGTTACGCTTCACCGATAGCAAAGAGGAAGTGCGTGTTATCTTATTCGTATTTTTAGTTATTCAGAGGGACCACGGCACGTGCAAAGGATAAACGACGACTCACATTAATCGATTCATTCAGTTAACTCAAGGACTAACGGTTGCCTGTACGCCGGCATGACGGGCGCGGAAATGCGGCGTGGATAGCGGACAGAGATCCGGACGCAGCATTTTTAGCCGCCAAACCGTGCGTGTCGATATTATTCATCCACGTCACGGTCGCCGGTAGAATAAATGACGCCAGAAATAGCCTGGCGCGATTTTTATTTATTAAGGAATAAATACCCGCCCTTTCCCGCTGACCTCAATATGTACCCGGCGGCCCGGTACCCAGTCCGCCCGGCTGACGGTTTTCAGGGTCAGCGTCTGCTGGGCGATCGCCAGCGTTAAGGTCGACAGATGGCCGGAAAAATCAACGTCGAGGATGGTGACGGCACTCTCCTCATTCTGGCAAGGCGTAATCATCAATTGTTCCGGACGCAGCATCACCCGCCCCTGCCCCGTCGCGTCGTCGTTATCGGTAAGCAGCGCGCCAATCGCGCACTGCGCCCGCCCGCCATGAAGCTCGGCAGGCAGCACCAGCGCATCGCCCAGAAACAGCGCCGTGGCTTCATCGGCGGGCCGCGAATAGACCTCAAACGGGGTGCCCACCTGGGTAAAGCGCCCCTGACGCATGACCGCGACCTGGCTGGCAAACGACAGCGCTTCATTCTGGTCATGGGTCACCAGAATCGAGGCGACGCCGGCCTGGGCAAGCAGGTCTGCCGTCGCCTTTCGCGTGGTGGCACGAAGCCCGGTATCGAGGGCGGAAAAAGGTTCATCCAGCAGCATCAGCGATGGCCGCTGCGCCAGCGCCCGGGCGAGGGCCACGCGCTGCTGCTGGCCGCCGGAAATTTCATGCGGCCAGTGCGTGGCCAACTGCCCATCCAGCGACACCATCTCCATCAATGCCGCGACCCGACGGCGCTTCTCCTGCCGGGAGCAATCTAAGCCCCAGGCAATATTGTCAGCGACGTTAAGGTGCGGGAACAAAGCTCCCTCCTGCGGAACGAAACCGATGCCGCGCTGATGGGCGGGAATAAAAACCCCCTCATCAAACAGCGTCCGGCCCTGCATCACGATGCGCCCGGCATCCGGCGTTTCAAAGCCGGCGAGAATACGCAGCAGCGTTGTTTTCCCGGAGCCGGACGGCCCGACGATGGCCGTCCGGCTGCCGGGGGCCACCGACAGAAAAAGGTTATCCAGCACCTGCACATCGGCAAAAGATTTTGAGATAGCGGTTAATTCCAGCATTTACAGACCTGCAATTTTTTTCGACTGGTGATAGAGCACACCGGTCAACGGTAGAGAAATCGCGATCATCAGCATCGCGTAAGGCGCCGCAGCGACATAATCTATCTCGCTGGTTAATGCCCAAAAGCCGGTGGCCAGCGTACGGGTTCCCAGCGGTGAAAGCAGCAGCGTCGCGGTCAGTTCGTTGCTGACGCCGAGAAAGACCAGAGCGGCCCCGGCCGTCGCCCCCGGCGCGGCGAGACGCAGTGTGATGCTCCACAGCGCCCGCCCTGGGCTTCTTCCCAGACTCCGCGCGACGTTTTCCAGCTCCACCGGCGCCTGGGCGATTCCCGCGCGAAGATTGATCAGCGCACGAGGCATAAACATCAGCAGGTAGGCCAGAAACAGCGTCACTTCGGTCTGATAGATGGGCCGGGCGTAGTGAATGGTCACCGTAACCAGCGCCAGCGCGGTCACGATCCCCGGCAGCGAACTGGTCATGTAATTGCACCCTTCAAGCAGACGAAACAGACGATGCGGATAGCGAATCCCCAGCCAGGCGATGGGGATGCCGCAGGCGGTCGTCAGCAGCGCCCCGCTGGCCCCCAGCATGAGCGTCTGGCGAAGAGAGAGCCACAGGTCGGCGTTCATCCAGTTTTCAAGGCCTCCCAACCACAGCCAGCGGCACAGCACCATCAGCGGTACCCCTAGCGCCAGCAGCACCAGCGCACACAGCAGCGACTGCGCCGCGAAGGTCGCCATCACGTTCATCTGTTTGCGTTTCTGCTCCCGCGCGGCCCCGGCGCCAATACGGGCATAGCGCGCTTTGCCTCGGGTGACGCTCTCCAGCAGCAGGAACGCCAGGCAGCATAGCGCCAGCACGCCGGCCAGCATATTTGCCGCCGGGCCGCTGAACGTCGACTGGAACTGGTCATAGATCGCGGTCGTAAAGGTGTCGAAACGGATCATCGCATACAGGCCGTATTCCGCCAGCAGGTGCAGCGCCACCAGCAGTGCGCCGCCGCAAATGGCCAGCTTCAGCTGCGGCAACACCACGCGGAAAAAAACCAGCCACGGCGGCGTACCCAGCGAGGCAGCAACGTCTTCCAGCGTCGGATCCAGGCGGCGAAGCACCGCCGCTACTGGCATATAGATAAAGGGATAGTAGGCAAGCACCGAGAGGAACACGCCGGAGGAGAGGCCGTGCATCGATGGCACCGCGCTGACCCAGGCATAGCTCTGAACAAACGCCGGTATCGCCAGCGGGGCAACCGCCAGCGCCGACCAGACCTGCCGCCCCGCCAGGGTCGTGCGTTCAGTCAACCACGCGACCGTCACGCCGAGCGCAATGCACGCCGGTACGGTCAGGGCGCTGAGCCACAGCGTATTGCTGAGCAGCTCCCCGACGCGCGGACGGAACACCAGCGCCTTAATGGTCTCCCAGCCGGTATCAATACCCACGGCAACGACAAAACCCGGCGGGAGGAGGGCTAATAATGAAAACAGTACCGCTAATGCAACCATCGGAAATGCAGGACGCCTGCGCTCGGGCAGGCGTCGTACTTTTTTTCCGAGTGTAATACTCAGACCAGACATAAGGTATTCACTTCACCGGAGGGATCACAGCAGGCCAGCTTGCGTCATCAGTTCGATAACTTTTTTGCTGTTCAGCGAAGAAGGCTCGACTTTTGGTGCATCCAGCGCTTTCAGCGGCGTCAGTTTCGGGTTAGAGGCGGCATCAACGCCCACGGCATATTCAAATGCATTATTGGTTCTCAGCTGCTCCTGGCCCTGCTTGCCGGTGATCCATTTGATGAAGGCCTGGGCCTGCTCTTTGTGTTTGCTGGAGGCCAGCACGCCACCGCCGGAAATACTCACGAAAGCCCCCGGATCCTGATGTTTGAAGTAGTACAGTTTGGTGTTTTTGCTGTTCTCACCGGTTTTGGCCTGATCGACAAAGCGGTAGTAGTGGTAAATCACCCCGCCATCAATTTGCCCGGCATTGACGGCCTTCATCACGGTGCTGTTGCCTTTATAGGCCACGAAGTTGGTTTTCATCGCTTTGAGCCAGTCCAGCGTGGCTTTCTCGCCCTTCAGCGCCAGCATCGCGCTGACAATGGCCTGGAAATCAGCACCCGATGGCGAAGCGGCCCAGCGCCCTTTCCATTCCGGTTTCGCCAGATCCATCAGAGAATGCGGCAGCTGAGATTCACTGATTTTTTCCGGGTTATAGACAAAAACGGTGCTACGCGCGGCAATGCCGATCCAGCGGCCATGCTCAGGGCGGAATTCCGGCGCGACCTGGCTTAAGGTGTCGGCATTCAGCGGCGCGAATAATTTTGCATTGTCGACCAGCACCATAGACGGGGAGTTTTCCGTCAGGAAAACGTCAGCCGGTGAAGCCGTGCCTTCCTGCACCAGCTGATTTCCCAGCTCGCTATCGCCGCCGTTACGCAGAGTCACTTTAATACCGGTTTCTTTGGTAAAGCCATCCACCCACGACTTGACCAGATTTTCATGCTGCGCGTTATAGACAACAATGCCTTCACCGCTTTCGGCCGCCAGGACCTGAGGGGCAAGAAACACCGAAGCAGCGACGAGCGCGGCGGAGCAATAAGACGACAGGCGAAAATTCATGTGCTAATCCTTAGTATTGATGGACAAATGGCCGCCGATAGCCTGGCCGGAAAGGATTAAAACACAGAGAAATAGGAATGATAATGAAAACAATTCCCATAAAATAAAAATAGTTAAAAATACTGCCCTGCATAGCTTTCTTATCTGAAAATGCTTTATTTAAAACAATGAAAAATGAAAGATTAAAACAACCTTAAGAAAGGTTCGTTTTTTCGCAGAGAATATGAAAAATATGATCTCAGCTGCATTTCTGCCGCGAACAAAAATCCTACACCATCCGTTTAGCCGACGCCAGCAAGCGCGAATATGCGCCACGATAGCGGCAGGTCTTTCCACTGACGGCATGATCCCCCGGACAGACAACGAGCGCGGCGCGTGAAATGGCCAGCATTTTGTTTTGCCACCGGGCTGGCATTTACGGTGGCATAATTCGGCATCCCATAATGGGTCTTTGTCACAAGGTTTAATATGAATATTTATCAGGCGCAACCCAAGGATGGGGATAAAATCCTGCCCCTGTTTCTGGCATATCGCGAATTTTATGATGTCGCGACATAGCGCGAACAGGCGCGTGATTTTATTCTGCAGCGCTTACAGCTTAATGAATCGACTATTTTCTTTGCTCAAGTGGCTGACAAAGTCGTGGGATTGACGCAGCTGTATCCGCTGTTTTGCTCATTAGAAATGAAGCGTATCTGGTTACTGTATGACTTTTTTGTTGATCCTTCTTCCCGTAAACAAGGAGTTGCTGAAGCGCTTATCGCCCGCGCCGGGCAATTAGCCAAAGAGTCCGACCCGGCGTTTATTATGCTCAGTATCGCAACGGATAATACGCAAGCGCTGTATGAGAAAATGGCTTCGTAAGCGACACGGATTTATACGTCTATAATAAGATGTTAAATAAATAACCGCTCTCGCAGTCCCGATAATATATCGGGGTTGCGCGCCCTGCACGCTGCTGGCGAGCAAGGTAGAGCAGATGCCCTGAAAGCTGAGCATCGAATGATGCGTAGAGAACCCACCGCCAAATATCGCGTGGGTTCCGTGCGGCAACGGCTGAAATAATGCAGTTGCCAACTTGTGCTTCCGCTGGCGTTGACGGTTCCCCGGCCACACCGGGAGAGGCGCGACGCGCTAATCGGGTCGATCTTTGTTTTGCTGCTTCAGACCGGGCGCAAAAAGAACTTCGTGGGTGTTTTACCCTTTCCGCTGGCGAGTCGTTCATGAGGCTGGGGTTTTTGATTATCGACAATCACCATTTTGTCGCTATCTTGACGTTCCAGCACCAGATAAATATGATCATAACCATGATGAGCCGTCGGGCCGCAGGTAGAACCGACATCTCCCGCTTGCTGTTGACCAACAGGAATTTTTTCCCATTTTCTTTCATCGTGAAGATAGTTGCCCAACGCTAATGCTTGCGTAATATCGGGAACGGCAATCCCACCTTCCTGCAATAGATTAGCCAGATTTAGCGCACAGCCATCATGTGGCCAGCTCTCATGGGTTAGCTTAAATAGCTCACTCGCGGCGACCTCCTGTACTTTTTCATAACGAGCTGGCGTTCTGGCAATATTCATCACCTCGATCATTTTCTCTTTGTCGCTGAGCGGCCCGATACCTGCCGCGAATAGCGTCTGGGAAGCTATTCGCGGCGAGAGAAATGTCTGAAATTCCTCTACGGCATCGCGTCGCACATGGGAGATAACCTTACCCGGGTCTTTTATCGTACCGCACCAGGCGGTGCTGATACGCAATAGTCGGGCACAATATTCCACGGCCAGGCTGTGGTCGGTTTTCATTTTGGTAATGAACGTTTCAGCCGTGTCTATCCCATGCCGTTTGGCAAAATCCAGCAGTGCCGATTGCCTGGTGCCAATACTGTCAAATGAGACCTGGAAGGCTCCGGTCTCTTCGCTTTCAATGTGAGTCCGGGAATGATGATTTCTCAGATCGACGCCAGCTTCCCAGCGCCAGTCCGATTCAAACCCCGCCTGCACGCGAAGCACTTCACACATCACTGCTTTTCGGTGTTGAAGACTGGTGTAAGGCCCAAGCCCCCCTTTCATGACGGCATAGATATCATGAAGCTCATTTTCGGCAAAAACATCATCGGGTAAAGCATCCAGAGTCTCGACCAGTTGTTGCAGAAACTCACTGGGCGGGCGACCATGTTGCGCGCTGACAGGATAGCGGGTCGTGATGAATATACGTTTGTTCATAGTCTCCATCATATTCTCCTTCATGGGTTTATTACTGCAGAGACGCTGTTTTGCCTCTATTTATTTGAGGATAAGCTCTGAAACAGAGAAGAGAACTTATTTACCAGGTATGGTGCAAATAATGTCATCCCGGCAGACAGGAATTTAATAATCTCACCAACGGATTCAGGACTTGATATTTCACCAGTCATACCATAATCAAGTAATATTAAGGACCCAAAACCAACAAACATAAACAAAATAACCAGCATCCCTATCAGCGCAATCAACCGACTCGAACTGGCTTTCATGACTGTTTCCAGAACAGGTTTACCTGCTGCGTCATAAAGCGGTGTTTTTGTCACGCTATCAATGCCATTTTTTGTTTCCTTAACTTCAGAGACGGCAGATAACGCCACATCTTCAGAAAGCGCATCGGCCAAAGACCATTCTTCAGGAAGAGAGTTGCGGATCACTAAAATAGAAATCAGCGTCCCAAAGATGACAATAAAAAGTATTATAGATGAGAAAATAAGTCTGTAATTCTCGCCACACAGATGCTGCCCCTGCACTGAGGGTTCCCCGGCCAGCACGGCAGCAGAAAAAAAGAGCAAAAATATTGCATGTGCTGACCAGTATGTTTTGAGAGAAAACATAAATACACTCCTCATCAATATCACTTTCATTTATTATTGACATGCGAAGACAAAGTCATTCATATAGATACATCCTTTGCAACAGGATGTTATCTCGCTTATTTTTGCCATGCCGCTGTTCCGTGCTTCGCGACCTATTCAGAACCACACGCCGAGAGCAGTAATGTCAGAATGATGAACGAAAGAAGTTTCAGGATATTTTTCATGCAATTCCAGACAAAAAAATATACCCTGGCATTCTAAAAACAGCAGGACTGTCGGACTAAGCTAAAACATCATTACCGCATCCCGTAAACAGACACCGATATGCCGCTGGCATTAATGAAGATAAGTAAAATCTGCCCGGCCGTATAAGCATGAGTATAATGGCGATAATGCAATTCTCACTCATTCATATGAAGGAGTAAGTGAAATAAATCAGCCGTGAATGGCCCGGATAATAAGCAGCAATTCGGACTGATTTCGGGTATGCGTTTTCCGGTACAGCGCACTGAGATGAGTTCTGATGGTAGTGATGGATACGCCCAGATGTAGGGCGCATTCAGCAGGGGTCATCCCCCTGACCAGCAGTTCAGCCACCGCATTTTCGGCGGGTTTGACATTAAACACCGCCATCAATGCGCTACCGCTGAAGAAAGGCTCGGGAATGATAATGCAGGCTACCCCGGGAATACGGGAAGCCGGAAGAACCAGAATCGGTTTTGCCGGGCGTCTGGCGGTGTAGCATAATCCTGCCCGGGGTGGCTCCGCGGTTCGCGTGGCCTGTTCGATGGCATGTTTCAGTTTTTTGTTGTCGGTATCCAGACTGAGTGTATCAGCGCCGGCAGACCAGGCTAACCGGACGTTCGCACGTTGGTAACTTTCGGCATGGGCACTGGCGTAAAGAATTTTCCCACTACGATCCACAAGCCAGACCGGGTAAATACCGTTGTCCATAATGGCAGTTTGATACTTAATCGTGTCACGAAGTTGCTCAAATCTGGCGTGAAGCTGGCTGGCGGTCATTAAGGCCGGGATAAGGCGCTGAAACAGGTCAAATTGTGCAGACTGCGGATAGACGGCATCGTTGGCTGTCATCAGCGATAAATAGGTGGAATAACCATTGACGGTACACAGCTTGACACTGGTCAGATAATTCAGGTCATTCGGGTGATGAAATTCATTGTAATAAATGCTGTTCGCAATAAATTTATCGCCTAAAAACTCCCTGTCCCGGTACATCTGTCCGACAGGCAATCCCGTCAGTATTTTCTCGGCAGGGTCAATGGCCAGAAAGACATCCCGGTAGGCCGTAACTACCTTTTCTTCAAGTAGGAATGAATCCGTCATCAGATGCGCATTACCTTTATCATAAAAAAGTAATGCCGCGTACTGATGACCGGTGAGGAACGACAGCTTCTGCAGCGCGAGTTTCCACAGCTGGGGATCCAGCGTGGCCATCAGGATAGTTTCCAGGATCTCAAGATAAATTCGTTCCGGATCGGTGGCCATAACAACACCTGTTACTCAGTGTTTAACCTGCCTGGACGGCACATGATGCCTGCATAGTCATCATAGACCCGGAAGATAAATCGTGGCAAACCCGGCGCAACAAGTTGGCAGGGAAATACGTAACATGATAGAGAGGGCCAGGCAAAGGTCATTCCTGATGTCGAAGACAGCCGGGAAGAGAAACAACTCTTTAGTGGCCGCAAACCGCACTACATATAGCTACGGATGACAGGAAGGTGAAAAATTTGCTGCCTTCAACGTCCTGCCACTGAAAAAAGCGGGGAATAAACCCGCCATCGCAGGACGTGGAGTGAAAGCCCAATGGGTTTTACGCAGCCAGCTATGGCGCAAGACATCTGGGCGGTCACATTATCCGGCAACGGCAAATAGTCTGCGCCAGACAAATGTTCTCTCTGCTCAGCCAGCGATAGCCCAGCGATGGGTGAGTCACTCCCCGCCGCAAGCGGCATGAGCGCTTTGGCTGAAATGGGTATGGAGTCGGTGCGGTTTTCTGCCCTTGATTCCGTCTGACCCGTAGCCGATCGCCGGTCAGCAAGCGCGGGAAGAAAAAAAACCCGCAGAGATAGCGCGGGTTGATTCAAATTCAAATCCATTGCGTGCAAGTAACATCACAATAACCGGACGTTATTTTATGACTTGCATCACAAAAACATCACCCCCTGTTCGGGGGGGGAGCCTGACGTCTCACCTCCCCCTCTTTGGCCGTGGCGCTCGCGATGCGAAGCACTACCGTTTACGCCTGTTGTCGTGCCGAATGGGGCGGAACCTCAGGACGGATCCGGAACCAGATAGCATACATCGCCGGCAAGAAGACCAGCGTCATGATGGTGCCCCCTAACGTTCCGCCAATCAGCGTATAAGCGAGAGTTCCCCAGAACACCGAATGGGTCAGGGGAATAAACGCCAGCACAGCGGCCATTGCCGTCAGTAGCACGGGCCTCGCCCGCTGTACCGTAGCTTCTATCACCGCATGGTACGGATCGAGGCCTTCCCTCTCGTTATGATGAATTTGACCGATAAGAATCAGCGTATTACGCATAAGAATGCCCGAAAGCGCGATCAACCCGACCAGGGCATTGATGCCAAACGGCTGATTGAAAAGCAGCAGCGCAGGGACCACGCCGACCAGCCCCAGCGGAGCGGTAAGAAACACCATCACCATGGCCGAGATGGAGCGTACCTGCAGAATGATGACCAGCAGCGTCAGGGCGATCATAATGGGGAATAAAGGCGCCATCGCCCGAGTAGCTTTGCCCGATTCCTCAATCGAGCCCGCCATATCGATACGGTATCCAGGGGGGAGCGAATCAACAATCGGCTGTAGTTGTTTCATGATGGCGGCAGAAACGTCCGGCGGCTGAAGGTTGTCGGCAATGTCACCGCGCACGGTAATGGTCGGCGTTCGATCGCGACGACGCAGTAGCGGGTCTTCCATTCTGACCTCAACCTTTCCGATTTGTGCGAGAGGAATGCGCTGCCCCGCATTGCCCACCAGGGTAAACCCCTCAATTTTCGCCGGGTCCAGACGTATATCACCGGCGGCGCGCCCCGTGACCTGCACCGAGCGAATATCTTCCCGTACCGAGGTAATGGGAATTCCCGATAACAGGAACTGGAGCTGTTGGGCCACGGCATTCGACGTTAAACCGGTTGCCTGCAGACGGTCCTGATCGAGGGTGAAATGTAAGGCTGGTACCTTCGGCCCCCAGTCGGTATTAACGGTCCTCATCATCGGGCTGGCCTGCAGCACGCTCTCAACCTTATCTGCGATGTCGCGCAATTTATCGCTATCTGGCCCCATTACCCGCCATGCCACGGGGAAAGGTGAATACGGGCCAAACACCAGTTGCGTTACGCGAACGCGCGCTTCAGGCGCCAGTCCGCTGGCGACGGCTTCCCGCAGCCGGAGTTTGAGCGCATCGCGTGATTGCTGGCTGTCCGTCAACACCACTATCCTGGCAAACGACGGGTCGGGTAGCTCGGGGGCCATCGCCAGATAAAAACGCGGTGAGCCCTGGCCAATGTAGGCGGTCACCATTTTCGCTTCCGGCTGTTTTTGCAACCACGCCTCTATTTTGGCCGCCGCTGCGCTGGTCAGCCCAATAGAGGTGCCATAGGGCATCTGCACTTCGACCAGAACTTCCGGCCGGTCAGAGGTGGGGAAAAATTGTTTTTTCACCAGCCCCATTCCGAGAACGGCCAAAACGAAAATCGCGACGACGGACCCGGCCACACCCCATTTGCTTGCGATAACGCGGGCCAGCATACGGCGGAAGCGGTTATAGCGCGGCGTGTTATAGATAGCGGCATGGCCGCCTGCCACTTTTGCAATATCCGGCAGCATCTTCACGCCCAGATACGGCGTGAAAACAACGGCAACCAACCACGAGGCGATCAGGGCGAGACCGACAATCCAGAACATATTGCTGGTGTATTCTCCAGCGGTAGACTGCGCAAAACCATTAGGCATAAAACCAATGGCGGTCACCAGAGTTCCTGCCAGCATTGGCGCGGCGGTATGGCTCCAGGCGTAGGCCGAAGCTTTAATTCTGTCGTAGCCCTCCTCCATTTTCACCACCATCATTTCGATGGCGATAATGGCATCATCGACCAGCAGGCCGAGAGCAAGAATAAGCGAGCCCAGGGTGACGCGGTCAAAGTTGATACCGGAGGCTTCCATCACCACAAAAACAATCGCCAGCGTCAGGGGGACCGCCGCCGCGACCACCACGCCCACGCGCCACCCCATGCTGACAAAACAGACCATCATCACGACCAGCAGGGCGGCGAAGAATTTGAGCATGAACTCGTCGACCGACGCACTGATATTCACCGACTGATCGGTGACTTTCGTCAGGGTCATCCCCAGCGGCATAGCCGCATTGATTTTTGCCGCTTCGGCATCCAGCGCTTTACCTAACGCCAGGCCATTCCAGCCTTCGCGCATGACAATACCGAGCAGCAGCGCCGGTTCAGACTGGTTACGAATCTGCAGAGTGGGAGGGTCTTCATAACCGCGTTCAACCGTTGCCACGTCGGACAGCTTGAGCGTTTTGCCCTGAGCGATAAATGGCGTATCGCGGATCTTCTGCAATTCATCGAAAGCGCCATCGAGGCGGATAAAGATCTGCGCGCCGCGAGTCTCAATTGAACCCGCCGGGGTTAAGAAGTTCTGGCTGTTAAGCGCATTGAAAATATCCTGCGGAGAGAGCCCTATCGTAGCCAAACGCGCATGCGAGAAGGAGATATAAATGCGTTCCGCCTGCTCGCCGATAATATTGACTTTCTTCACGCCAGGGACGTGCAGGAGCTGCTGGCGTAATGTTTCGGCATCACGAACCAACAGGCGCTGCGGCTCCCCTTTCGCTTTCAGCGCAAAAAGCGCGAAAGTGACGTCGGAGAATTCATCATTGATCATCGGCCCTATCACGCCGGCGGGGAGATTTTTGGCTTCATCCCCCAGCTTTTTTCGCGCCTGATAGAACTCTTCCTGCACCTGGGATGGCGGCGTACTGTCCTGTAATGAGAGCGTGATAAAGGCCATGCCGGGGCGGGTATAGGTTTCCGTACGGTCATACCATTTGAGCTCCTGCAGACGTTTTTCCAGCGGCTCGGCAACCTGATCCTGGATTTCCTGCGCGGTCGCCCCGGGCCAGACGCTGATAATGGTCATCTGCTTGACCGTAAAGGGCGGATCTTCCGCTCGTCCAAGGCCAAAAAACGAATAAATACCGGCAATCGTAATCAGAATAATCAAAAACAGGGTGATCGAGCGCTCGCGCACCGCCAGCGCGGACAGATTGAAGCGTTTTGCGCTCATGGTTTGCTCCCCGCATGGGCAGCATCGCGTTGTTCAGCAAGTCGCACAGCCTCGCCTTCGTGCAGAAGATGCGCCCCTAGCGCCACAATCTTCTCGCCCGGCCGCACATCGCCAGTCACCTGCACAGCTTCCGCACCTACGCTTAGCACCGTTACGGGCTGCCAGACGACCTTGGTTGGCGGTGTAGAAATCCGCCAGATACCGGGCCCTTTACCCGAATCGTACAGAGAAGCCAGCGGAACCTGCATCACCGGGCGTTCCCCGCTATTTTTTTGAATTTGCAGCGTCACGGTCGACCCCAGCGGAGCGTTCGCCAGCGGGCCTTCCAGCACGTACCGCGCCTCGAATGTGCGGGTCGCAGTATCAGCCGAATCCGAAAGCAGCCGCAGCCTGGCGATAACAGGTTCGGTTTCGTTGCCATAGCGCGTAGCCTGAGCTTCGCTGCCGATGGCGGGACGCAACGTCTCCGGGAGCTGCACCAGCGCCTCACGCTGCCCCGCTCTCGCCAGCCGAATCACCGCCTGTCCGGCGCTGACGACCTGACCGGGTTCGCCGAGCGTCTCCATCACCACGCCGTCGGAATCAGCCAGCAGCACGGCATAGCCCGTCGCGTTTTGCGCCACGTTTGCCTGAGCCTGGGCGGCGCTGAGCTCCGCTTTAGCAGAATCGGCCGCCGCTTTAATCTGGTCATACTCTGACGCGGAGACGGCGCCAGAGGCAACGAGGCCACGATAGCGCGCCTCATCACTGATTGCTTTTCTTGCGCGTGCCCTGGCGGCATCAACGGCCTGTTGCTGCGCCAGCGCCTGCAGCTTCAGGTCGACAGGGTCCAGTCGCATCAGTGGCTGACCCCGTTTAACGGTCTGGCCTGTATCCACAAAGCGTTCGAGGATCTTACCCTGCACCCTGAAACCAAGATCGCTTTGCGTTCTTGCTACCACCACGCCGGTAAAGGTCCGGGAAGTATTGTTCGCGAGTTCAACGGATGCGGCTCTGACAAGCGGCGGCCGCGTGCGCGGATCGTCATTAGCGGAATTGTCGCCGCAGGCCCCCAGGATGAACGGCAGGAGGCAAACGGCAAAACGGGCTGAATTAAGCCTGAGCATGGGAAACCCTTAATAAAATAACAGGACAGTTTCCGCATTCTCAGACTAGTGACCAATAAAGTCAATGGTCACTAATCAGGGGGCGAGGCTTCTTAAAATCAGTGAGGAAAGCAGCACCGCTGCTTTGGGAGCCGCTTCGAGATTAAACTGCAGCTGAACGGGGTTAACGAAAGGACACATCACCAGATATACCGCGTGCGTGGCTTCGTCCAGCGGCGTTTTCCTTTCAAACTCCCCGTTCTTCCTGCCTTCAACCAGAATACCCTCAATCAGCTTGATCAGATGTTCTGCATACTTTTCCGTAGAAGGCCACTTATCCCGCGCGGCGACGGCGGCAATATCGTAAAGCTTGCGATCGTGGAAAAACAGTTCGCTCCCCGCTTCGGTAAGCGCCCCGAAAAGACGACGGAGTTTCTCGCTGGCTGACGGCGCATCGGCAATTGCGGCATCGACCGCCTCCATGATCAACGACAGGCGGTTAGCGCAGATCACCTCGCCGATAGCCTGTTTGGAATCAAAAAACTTATAGATGTAGGACTTTGAAAAACCGATAGATTTAGCAAGCTCTGCCACGGTGGTTTTTTCGTAGCCGTAATGGCCGAAATGCTCAAAAGCCGCTTCGACAATTTGCTCTCGGACGCTGTGATCAAGTGGACCACGTGATGGTGGGACGTTCATATTCTTAGTCATTTTTTCAGCTTAGCGTGATAGCCATTGATTGACAACTCATGACCAAATTAGAATTTAGTCACAATTCCGGCTAGTTTCAAGGTCGCGCAATGTTATCCTCACCGGCGACGGCACCAGGGCAGTGCATCTGTTTACTGCGGGAGGTGCCGGCGGATCGGTTCGGATGCTCCAGTACCGAAATTGTACCAGACAAATACCTTTGCCAATAAAAGCCCTATATGAAAGCTTATCTCAATGGCAAAAGTGAATGCCACCACGGGAATGGCCTCTGCTTTTAATCAATGTGTACAAGCAGTCCGGCGCTGCGTTGCAATCTATCCATAACAGATAGTTCCCAGGGGGGATCATTGCGGCCAGGCAAGATATTCACTATCGCTGAGCAGACGGTCTGCTTTTATCGCCTGCTGTCAGGCTTCCTCAACAGGTGATGCGGTGAATAGACAACGCCGGAACTCAGTTCGCGGCCCCGGCGCAGCAGGGTAAAGAGAATGGCGTCATACGCGCCTCACAATGTAGGCGATGTGACTGATAGGGTAAACGACCCCAAAATAAAAAGGGGTTACCTTTCGGTAACCCCTTTTTTTATTTGGCGGAAGCGTAGAGATTCGAACTCTAGAACCCTTTCGGGTCGCCGGTTTTCAAGACCGGTGCCTTCAACCGCTCGGCCACGCTTCCAGAATGACGCGCACTATAAACATCTCTTAGCGCCATGTAAAGCAGGAATTTATCGAACGCGAAGGTTTCTCTCTCAATGGCGCAAAAAACGAGCAATACGCTAACATCGTTATTTACAGCGGTGCTCATAGAGAAGGTTCGGCGATATGAAAAGGGTCAACACCTTAGCTATTCTGGCGTTTATTTTATTGATCCCGCCTGAAGCATCGGCTCAATATCCTTCATTTGCGGCATTCACCCCACCGTCGAAAGAATATGTGGTGCAAAGCGATCTGATTGAAGTCACTAACTTACCCAAAGTACCTGCACAGGGAGGTCGGGGGATCTGCTACGCCGCCTCTGCGGCAGTGGTGCTTACTGCGGAAAACTGCCTCAAATTACATGAGGATTGTACTCGCTATACGCCAGACAAAATCTTATCACCTTACGGGCTGGTAAAACCTTTTGGCGAAGAGGATTCAAGAAGTCATGAGCCTCTTGCAGATGAAGGCGGGAGTGCAATAAATGCTTTAAATTATGCAGCCTATGACGCGTTCGGTAACCCATCACTTGAGTGCTCGTCAAAAGATAAAACGATGCCTGATTTCGCCACTAGCGATGATGGTGGCGTTCGGGAATATACGATGTGGAATCAGGTTTATAACATTTACAAAAACCTCACAAATACCGCTCAAAAAACAGACTTTAATTGTCAGACATGCATTGAGGATTTTTTTAATACTCACCAAACAGAATTCTCAACATTAAAGAAAATATTCCCCAATATAAAAGAGCAGTCGGTCAGTTTTCTCAGGCTCATGCGGGAACCCACTTATCGCGACTTCGTCGTTAAACTGACCGTGCCGATAAAATGCCACCGGGTCGCGAATAAAGTGTGGCTTGAGAACGCCGGAAAGGTGGATGTCGCGGTTTATCCGCCAGCGGGAGGTGACACGACAACACCTGGCAGTTCGGGAAAAGAGACCGGACAGAATAAAAAACCAGGACACGGTAACTATAAAGAAGCCATCGCGGTCATTAAAACGGTACTCAACAGCGGCAGGCCGCTGGTGTTAGAAGGTATTTGCCTTGATAAAAATACAAAAGGCAAAAAATGTCTGGTGCTGCATACCGTTGTCATTAGCGGTAGCAAAACGCTCTGTGACAAAAAAAATCAGTGTCTGGATGTGCTGAAGGTTATCAACAGCTGGGGAGACTCCTGGCAAAAAGAAGTCAATGATGGCTGGGTGCAAGCAAAGCCTCTGCTGGATAGCACACATTACGCCGAATATATGATGGGCTGGCTCAGCGACAAAGCCCAGGCCGGACAGGAAGACTCCAGATAATACACGAAAAAAATCCCGCGATACTTCTATCGCGGGATTTTTCTGTATCTGGCGGAAGCGTAGAGATTCGAACTCTAGAACCCTTTCGGGTCGCCGGTTTTCAAGACCGGTGCCTTCAACCACTCGGCCACACTTCCGTAATGAGGCGCACTATAAACAGCTACTTGCGCCGTGTAAAGTCAGGAGCCGTTCACTTGCTTCAAAAATAGCCAAAATGCTGTTAATCGATTGAACCAACAGCAGATTGACCATTTTTTCAGCACGAAATCTGCCCGCTGAGCGTTAGTGCTTTTTGATGTACATATCTTTGGTGAAGTAGTATCCCAGCTTATCAGGCGTAAATCCCCCCACCCACGGTTTCACCAGGTGCGTACGGACATAGTGATAAACCGGAACCGCCGGTACATCTTTCGCCAGAAGATCCTCTGCCTGCTGGTAGTACTTACCGCGCGCCACCCCATCCGACGCTTTGGCGGCGTTCTTTAAGGCTTCATCATAGGCAGGATTACTGTACTGGCTGGTATTCTCACTGTCGCCGGTGCGGAAATTGTTCAGGAAAGTGGCGGCATCGTCATAATCGGCAATCCACGCATAGCGCACGGCGTCAAAATTGTGCGTGTGCATGGTGTCGAGCATCGTCTTCCACTCCTGGTTTTGCAGCTTCGCCTCCACACCAAGGTTTTTCTTCCACATCGAACTGGCGGCAATCGCCACGCGCTGGTGTGATTCCGAAGTGTTGTACAGCAGATTAAACACCAGCGGGTGACTATCCGAGTACCCCGCTTCGCTCAGCAGTTTTTTGGCTTCGGCAATGCGCTTATCGCGTGGCCAGCTGGCGTAATCTGGATTTTGCAGTTTTACGCCGCCGATATCAGGCTGGCTAATCAGCCAGGCCGGGCGTTGTCCCTGCCCCAGTACTTTTTCAGCAATGATGTCTTTATCCAGCGCCATGTTCAGCGCCAGCCGGACTCGCGGATCGTTAAATGGCGGCCGGGTGGTGTTGAACTCATAATAGTAGGTCGCCAGCTGCGGCGACACGTTCAGCTGATCGCCCATGGTCTTTTTAAGCTGCGCGAACTGGTTAATCGGTACCGTATAAACAATATCGATTTCACCCGCTTTATAGCGGTTAACGTCCGCCGCCTCTGAATGAATCGGCAGCCAGGTCACTTTATTAATTACCGTATGCTCATTGTCCCAATAGCGCGGGTTACGTTCGGCCACGATGCGCTCGTTAACTACCCACGCGGACAGCTTATACGGACCGCTGGTCACGATATGCTCCGGTTTGGTCCACTGCTCGCCAAAGCGGTTTACCAGCACTTTATCAATCGGCACCAGCGAAGGATGCGCCAGCATCGCTAATAACGCCGCGTTCGGCTGCGTTAATGTGACTTCAAGCGTCGCATCATCAACCGCCTTCACGCCCAGCGTCTCCGGCGCTTTTTTCCCCTCGGCAATTTCCTGCGCGTTCGCAATATGCATATTGCCCGGGTAGCTGGAATAAGGAGATGCCGTCAGAGGAGAGACCAGACGCTGCCAGCTCCAGACAATATCCTGCGCGGTGATGGCGGTCCCGTCAGACCAGGTAACGCCCGGACGTAAATGGAAGGTCCAGACGGTGTTATCTTTATTTTCCCACTTTTCCGCCAGCCGCGGCTCTATTTCACCCGCCGGCGAGACGCTGACCAGCCCCTCGAAAAGATCGCTGATGATATTAAACTCAACGTCACTCTCGACCTTATGCGGATCCAGTGATGCCGGCTCGCTGCCGTTATTTCTCACCAGTTCCTGCTTCTCTGCCAGCACCGTCCCCGGGGGAACCTGAGCGGCAAATATCGTGGCCGTCGTGCAGAGTAAACCGAGAGCCAGCAATGCTTGCGTGATGTGATTGTATTTTTGTGATTTCATATCCCTTGCCTTTTTTACGCTTCGTTTGTACCCTCTCCACACTTAGCCACAGAACGGCAATAACGCAATATTTTTCAGTAACCTATCAGATTCCGATCGGGTTCCTGAAGCCAAACGCACAAACACACCACCTTTCCATTATTTATTAGAATAATATGCTGCGTGATTGCGTTGGGGTCTAAGTAAAGATGGGTAAAAGCACTATGGCTTCCGTCGCGGTTTTTTTATGCTTCATTATTAATTACATCTGTCATAAGAGAGTGACTCATGGATCGTATTATTACGTCGTCGCGTGACCGTTCATCGCTGCTCAGTACGCATAAAGTTCTGCGGAACACCTATTTCCTTCTCAGTCTGACGCTGGCATTTTCCGCCATTACGGCAACGGCCAGCACGGTGCTGATGCTGCCTTCTCCAGGGCTGATTCTGACGCTGGTGGGTATGTATGGTCTGATGTTCCTGACCTATAAACTGGCCAATAAGCCGACAGGTATTCTGGCGGCCTTCGCCTTTACCGGCTTCCTGGGTTATATCCTTGGGCCAATGCTCAACGCCTATCTGTCTGCGGGCATGGGTGACCTGATTGGTCTGGCGCTGGGCGGTACCGCTCTGGTGTTCTTCTGCTGCTCGGCCTATGTGCTGACCACCCGCAAAGACATGTCCTTCCTCGGCGGGATGCTGATGGCAGGCGTAGTGGTGGTTCTGATCGGTATGGTGGCTAACATCTTCCTGCAGCTGCCGGCTCTGCACCTGGCCATCAGCGCGGTGTTTATCCTGATTTCTTCAGGCGCAATCCTGTTTGAAACCAGCAATATTATCCGCGGCGGTGAGACCAACTATATCCGCGCTACCGTCAGCCTGTACGTGTCGCTGTACAACATCTTCGTCAGCCTGCTGAGCATCCTTGGCTTCGCAAGCCGGGACTAACCTCTGCCGACGCTGTGCTCAGGCCCCGCTTATGCGGGGCCTTATTTTTTGCTACACTGCGGCCAGTCTGAACGGTATGTGAAGAATTATGTTTATCTTTGAAGGCAACGAAATTGAGACCGATAGCGAAGGCTATCTGAAAGAGACGACACAGTGGAACGAAGCCATGGCGGAAGTTATCGCCGGGCAGGAAGGCATTACGCTCTCCGTTGAACACTGGGAAGTGGTGCGTTTTGTGCGCGAATTTTATCTGGAGTTCAACACCTCGCCCGCCATTCGCATGTTAGTGAAGGCGATGGCGAATAAGTTTGGCGAAGAGAAAGGCAACAGCCGCTATCTCTACCGCCTGTTCCCGAAAGGGCCAGCCAAACAGGCCACCAAAATTGCCGGCCTGCCTAAACCGGTGAAGTGCATTTAATAGAGGATGGCAAATTTTTGCCACTCTCTGGTGGGTTGATGAGGCTCGGTATTGACTCTGTCAACCCGCGCACTGCGCGGCCCGCCGGCTTTTAGCCAGGCGATAAGTGCCGCAACCTGGTCTTCCTCCCCGCAGGCCAGCACCTCCACGCTGCCATCATCAAGATTACGAGCATAGCCCGTCAGCCCCAGGCGTAGCGCCTCCCGCTGCGTCGAGTAGCGAAACCCCACGCCCTGAACCGAGCCATAAACCCATGCCATTGTGCAGATTGTCGCCATCGTTACGCTCCTTTTTTGGCCTGCCCTGATGCACAGAATAGCAAATTCTCGTCAGCGTACATGCTTCGGCAACAGGCCATAGTGCTGACGAAAACGCGCGGTAAAGCGTGACCCGGACTGATAGCCGCTGTTGAGCGGGATCTCGCCTATGGGTAGCGACGTTGACTGCAGCTGGCCTAAGGCGTACGCCATGCGAACCTCTTCAACGATCAGACGAAAGCTTTGCGATTCCAGCTGTAAACGGCGGCGCAGCGTCGATTCACCCAAAAACAACATCTTTGCCACCCGGGGAACGCTCCACGCCTCCGCCGGCGACAGCATGATAATTTGCCGTACCTGGCCGGTCAGATCCTGCTGTCTTTCGTTTAACAGCGGTCCGGCATATCCCGCCTGCTGCAACGCCAGCAGCAGCCCCATCGTCTGGTGATGCTGCAGTTCCGTCGATAGTCCCCCACGCACCGCTTGCAACACGTTCTGCCACATAAACGACAGCTCAGGAGTCATCGGCGCGCAGAGTGATGTCAGCCGGCCGGGCGGCGGCTCGCTCATGTAACGTGCTTTAAAATCCGCGAGCAGGTCGGCGGTCAATGAGAGCAGGTCAGAACAAAATAGCCCATTGTCCGGCTGATTAATGACCTCGAGCTCAACGTCGGCGGGCAAAATAATCAGCTGCTGCGGGGTGGCCTGCATCTGACTGGCCCCCTGCACGATGATTTTACTTCCTCGATTGACCCGACACAGCGCAGGCGAAAAAAGCCTGACGCGATGCAGTTTATATAATCGCCGGGAGGTGATTTCCGCCGCCGATAACGCGTTATGCTGAAAGTGAATATTCCGCATTTGAGCTCTCTGTCTGTCGTTTAGCGTCCTGACATGGCCGTCAGCTGGGCGCTGGCGATAGCATGGCTGCGCAGCATAAAGCCCACCAACGCGCCGCTGGCCTGTGCATCAATCGGTAATGTCGCCGTATTCAGCGCCCATACCGTAAAGTGGTAACGATGAGGCTTATCCCCGGGCGGAGGACACGCTCCGCCAAAGCCCGCATAGCCGAAGTCATTCCGCCCCTGCACGGCGCCTGCTGGCAGTTTAGCGTTGTTTTTATCTCCGGCACCAGTCGCCAGACTGGAAACCGTCGGCGGTATATTCACCACCGTCCAGTGCCACCACCCGCTCCCGCTGGGTGCATCCGGGTCGTAGGCGGTCACCGCAAAACTGCGGGTACCCGTCGGCGCATGTTCCCAGGTCAACTGGGGCGAGACATTCCCCCCGCGACAGCCAAAACCATTAAACTGTTGGGATGTCGCCAGGCTGTCGCCTTCGCGCATATCGCTGCTGGTAACGCGAAATGGCGCTGCTGCCGCGCTGGTACTGATAACCGCAATCAAGATTGTCGCTAACCGGGATCCTGTTTTCATCGTGTTTTCCTCCGTTGGGTGAGGAATCACTGTAAGATCGCGGGAAGGTTTTTATTGTGCCAAAGCGCCGGCGTTTTGTGCCGAAACGCTCACCTGTCGGCGCAGGTGGAATGATGCTTGCGCCGGTCACTTGTGCTAACCTACGCGCCATTTTTCGGTGCGACATTCCCGTTGCTTAAAGGTAGCTCCATGACAGATTCCATTTTCCCCCGCTTAGTGTTAACCAAAGGACGCGAGAAATCCCTGCTGCGTCGCCATCCGTGGATTTTCTCCGGCGCCGTCGCCCGGATGGAAGGTAAAGCTCGTTCCGGTGAGACCATCGATATCGTTGATTCGCAGGGAAAATGGCTGGCCCGCGGCGCGTATTCGCCCTCTTCGCAGATCCGCGCTCGCGTCTGGAGCTTCGATCGCAATGAAGCTATCGATAACGCTTTTTTCGAGCGTCGTCTGCAGCAGGCTCAGACCTGGCGCGAATGGCTGGCGGCCCGCGATGGCCTTGATAGCTATCGTCTGATCGCCGGAGAATCCGACGGCCTGCCGGGCGTGACCATCGATCGTTTTGGTAACTTCTTCGTACTGCAGCTGCTGAGCGCCGGTGCTGAATACCAGCGTGCCGCCATCATCAGCGCGTTGCAAACGCTGTTTCCGGACTGCTCTATCTACGATCGGAGCGACGTCGCGGTGCGTAAAAAAGAGGGACTGGAGCTGGCTCAGGGTCCCGTCGTCGGCGAACTGCCGCCGGCCCTGCTGCCGATTACCGAGCACGGTATGCAGCTGCTGGTAGATATTCAGGGCGGCCACAAAACCGGTTACTACCTCGACCAGCGCGATAGCCGTCTGGCGACCCGCCGCTATGTCACCGACAAGCGCGTTCTTAACTGCTTTTCCTACACCGGTGGTTTCGCTGTTTCCGCTCTGATGGGCGGCTGCCGCCAGGTTATTAGCGTGGATACCTCCCAGGAGGCGCTGGACGTTGCGAAACAAAACGTAGAGCTGAACAAGCTGGACCTTTCCAGAGCGGAATTTGTTCGCGACGACGTCTTTAAACTGCTGCGTAAATATCGCGATCAGGGGGAGAAGTTTGACGTTATCGTCATGGATCCGCCGAAGTTCGTCGAGAATAAAAACCAGCTGATGGGCGCCTGCCGCGGCTATAAAGATATCAACATGCTGGCGATTCAGCTCTTGAATCCCGGCGGTATCCTGCTGACCTTCTCCTGCTCGGGTTTGATGGCGACCGATTTATTTCAGAAAATCATTGCCGATGCCGCAATTGATGCCGGACGTGATGTACAATTTATAGAACAGTTCCGTCAGGCTGCCGATCACCCGGTGATTGCAACCTACCCGGAAGGGCTGTATCTGAAAGGGTTTGCCTGTCGCATCATGTAACTTGAAAAGCGGAACATTGCCCGCATATAGCAGGTAATAACGTTTCCCAGGAGGTGCCTATGATTGCCAGCAAATTCGGTATCGGCCAGCAGGTTCGCCATACGCTATTGGGCTACCTCGGCGTGGTTGTTGATATCGATCCCGTATACTCGCTCGCCGAGCCGGAAGAGGATGAAATTGCAGCCAATGACGAACTGCGCGCGTCGCCCTGGTATCATGTGGTCATGGAAGATGAGGACGGCCAGCCGATCCACACTTATCTTGCGGAAGCGCAGTTGAGCGGTGAAGCCAGCGACGAACATCCGGAACAGCCGTCGATGGACGAGCTGGCCAGAACGATTCGCCGACAGCTACAGGCCCCGCGGCTACGTAACTGATGTAAAAAAACCCCGCTATCGCGGGGTTTGTTATTTACTTCGCCAGCCCTAAACGCGGTATTTCAATCGCCGGGCAGCGATCCATCACCACATTCAGCCCAGCCTCGCGCGCCAGTACCGCCGCCTGTTCGTTAATCACGCCCAGCTGCAGCCACAGCGTTTTCGCACCAATGGCGATGGCCTCCTGAGCAACGGCCAGCGCCGCATCGGAGTTGCGAAAGACATCGACCATATCCACTTTTTCCGGCACATCGCCAAGGGTGGCGTAGCCTTTCTGCCCCATCAGCGTGGTACCAGCGACTTTCGGCGCAACAGGGATTACGTGATAGCCCTGTTCAAGAAGGTATTTCATCACCCGATAACTTGGGCGATCCGGTTTGTCACTCGCCCCCACCAGCGCAATCGTCTGGGTTGAGGTGAGAATGCCTGCGATATCGTTCTCTTTCATTTAATCCTCCACTCTTTAGCCCAAGTGTATGCTAATCCGACTGAACGGGCCATGCATCCTGACTTACGGATACGTCAAAAATTTTCACCCGGATGCTTGCAGCAACAGTCACTTCCAGTAATCTGTCTGCAGGTCAAAATGTGGAATAAAAATATGGAACTGACGACACGTACGTTACCCGCACGCAAACATATCGCGCTGGTTGCTCACGATCACTGTAAAGATATGCTGATGAAATGGGTTGAGCGCCACCAGCCGCTGCTGGCCCAGCACGAACTCTATGCAACCGGCACCACCGGTAACCTTATCTCCCGCGCAACCGGGCTGGAGGTTAACGCGATGCTGAGCGGACCGATGGGTGGCGATCAGCAGGTCGGCGCGCTAATTTCGGAAGGTAAAATCGATGTGCTGATTTTCTTCTGGGATCCGCTCAACGCCGTGCCGCACGACCCGGATGTCAAGGCACTGCTGCGCCTGGCTACGGTGTGGAACATCCCTGTAGCCACCAATGCCTCAACGGCCGACTTTATTATTCTGTCGCCGAACTTCGCTGAACCTCTCGATATTCTGATCCCGGATTATCAACGTTACCTCGCCGACCGGCTGAAGTAATCCCGGCCGGCGGCCCGCCCGCCGGCACTTACGGTTTTCTCGCCACCGGCACATCCAGATCTTCTAACATTTCGACAAATGGCGAAGGCCGCGCTTTGTTGAACAATAGCCAGACGCGAAGCCGGGCACGCGTGATAGCGACATAGAGCAAACGTCGCTCTTCCGCATCCGGAAAATCCTCCGGCTGCGGCAGCAGCGCCTGCTCCATAATGGATTCACGCGCCGGGGCCGGAAACGCATCATCACCATCCTGAAGTCCCAGGACAATGACATAATCCGCCTGCTGACCTTTACTGGCATGGATGGTCATAAAATCGAGCTGCAGATGCGGCCAGCGCGTCGCCGCTTTTTCCAGCGCCTCAGGTTTCAAATGATGGTAGCGCGCCAGCAATAAAATCCGCTGCTCCGGTTTCGCGTAGCCGCTGAGCTTATCGAGGAGATCGTCGAGCTTATCGTCCGCCAGCAACGTTACGGCTTTCTTGTCTCCGGCCGTCAGGCTGTTCAATGGTTTACTCAACTGATGCGGGTTTTGTTGTATAAAGCCGTTCGCCACCTCCCCAATACGCCCGTTAAACCGGTAGGTGGTATCCAGCGCGCAGCAATCGCCTTCGCCAAAATAGTGATTAAATGCGGTGGTCAAAGAGAGTTGTGCCCCGCTAAAGCGATAGATAGCCTGCCAGTCATCGCCAACGGCAAATAACGTCGCCTGCGTGTTCTGCCGACGCAGCGCAGCAAGCAAGGCGGCGCGCTGCGGCGAGATATCCTGGAACTCGTCGACCAGGATATGTTTCCACGGGCTGACGAAGCGTCCTTTATCCAGAATATTAATCGCCTGATGTATCAACCCGGAAAAATCGACCGCACCTTCGTCTTTCAGCGCCGTTTTCCACGCTTTTAACAACGGCGCCATCAACTTAACGCGCTTACCGAACAGGTCGCGCACCTCTTCCGGCGCGCCGGCGATCATCTCCGCCTGCGATCCCCCGTGCATTCGCATCAGACTAACCCAGCGATCGAGGCGACTGGCCATCCGTCGCTGAATTTTTTTATCCTGCCAGAATTCGCCGTCCGGCACCTGCCAGCCCATCTCTTCTTCCAGCCACTGCCGCCACCCCTTGGCCTGCGCTTTTTTCTCCTGACACTGCTGGCGCCAGTTTTTCAGCAGCAAGGTCTGGCGGGCCGTGCTGTCGCTCTCCAGCTTGCTGATGGTCGGCACTTTTTTGCTGCCCTGCTGAATAATATGCAGTGCCAGAGAGTGAAAGGTGCGCGCCGCAATCTCTTCTGAGCCCAGCCGTTCACGAATACGCTCATCCATTTCCTGCGCCGCCTGGCGGCCAAATGCCAGCAGCAGAATCTGGTCGGCGGCGGCTTCTCCCCGCGTTAATAACCATCCGGCTCGCGCCACTAGCACGGACGTTTTGCCGCTTCCGGCCCCGGCAAGCACCAATAAAGCGCGCTCGCCGTTGACCACCGCCCGCGCCTGCGCAGGATTCAGCGGAGAGGTTTCGACGCTGGTAAAAAATCCGCGATACTGCTCCAGCATCGATTCCGTAAAAGCCTGATTATGAGCCAGCCGGGCCTCTTCGGTATCGGCCAGCCAGCTTTGGCACTGCTGCCACAGCTCACGACAGTTCTCGAAAGCCTCAAGACGGCTGGTCGGCATTGGCAGACCGGTCAACGCACGGCGAATCTTCGCCTGAATGTCAGTAACCTGCTGGCGGGTCAGCCACTTGCCTTCGGCGCTGGCGCGGGCAACCTCCTCCAGCTGCTGCTGGAGAACACCGGCGGCAATACCGCTCATTTCCGCGCTCCACTGCTGCCACAGGGTATTCAGATGATGATAAAAACGCTGCGTTTCATTCCACTCGGTGCCGTGTAAACGCACGACTTTGCTGTCCGGTAAAACGAACTCCAGTTCGCCCCAGACCAGGCCGCGCTTACATTGAACTGACAATAACTGATTGAAAGGGATAAGATACTCATGGTTATCACCCGAGACTTTTACTCCCGCGTTTAGCAGTTGCACCCGGTCGTAGGGATGCTGTGCCATACGTTTGCCCAATGTTGTCGCTTTAAGTTCCATATCATGCCGAATTTCAATCAGGTTGGATGTTTTTAAGTTTAACCGCCAGCGACCAGGTGCTCCAGCGTAAAAAACGTTACAATGGTCAGGACTTATTATCTCCAGGACTGAACTGAGGGTTTATGCGTACCATTCTGAATATTTTGAACTTTATCCTTGGCGGTTTCGCCACCACGCTGGGCTGGCTGCTGGCAACTCTGGTCAGCATCATCCTGATCTTCACCCTGCCATTAACCCGCTCATGCTGGGAGATTACCCGACTCTCCTTGCTGCCTTACGGTAATGAAGCCATTCATGTCGATGAACTTGAACCGCAAGGCAAAAATAGCCTGCTGAATGCCGGTGGCACGATTCTGAATATTTTGTGGTTTATCTTTTTTGGCTGGTGGCTGTGCCTGATGCATATTTTCAGCGGCATCGCCCAATGCCTGACCATCATTGGCATCCCGGTCGGTATTGCCAATTTTAAAATTGCCGCCATTGCATTATGGCCGGTGGGACGTCGAGTGGTTTCCGTCGAAACGGCTCGCGCCGCGCGTGAAGCGAATGCGCGTCGTCGCTTTCAGTAACCGGACGGAACACGACCATGCTTAGCCCCTTGCTACGCCGTTATACATGGAACAGTGCCTGGCTATATAACGCCAGGATTTTTATCGCACTCTGCGGCACAACCGCCGTTCCATGGTGGCTTGGCGAAGTCAAACTGACCATTCCCCTGACGCTGGGCGTGGTGGCCGCGGCATTGACCGACCTCGACGATCGTCTGGCCGGCCGGTTGCGCAATCTGGCCATCACGCTAGTGTGTTTCTTTATTGCTTCCGCTTCGGTGGAGCTACTGTTCCCCTGGCCCTGGCTGTTTGCGCTTGGGTTAACCGTATCGACCACCGGATTTATCTTGCTCGGCGGTCTGGGGCAGCGTTACGCCACCATCGCATTTGGCGCCTTGCTGATCGCCATTTATACCATGCTGGGGGTAACGCTCTACGATCGCTGGTATCTGCAGCCGTTCTTTCTGCTGACCGGTGCAGTCTGGTACAACCTGCTGACCCTCTGCGGACACCTGATTTTCCCGATTCGCCCTCTTCAGGATAATCTTGCGCGCAGCTATGAACAGCTGGCGCATTACCTGGATCTTAAATCCCGTCTGTTTGACCCGGATATTGAGGATGAGAGCCAGGCGCCGCTATATGATTTAGCCATTGCCAATGGTCAACTGGTGACGACGCTCAATCAGACCAAGGTCTCTCTGCTGACGCGTCTGCGCGGCGACCGCGGCCAGCGCGGCACCCGTCGCACATTGCAATACTACTTTGTTGCTCAGGATATTCACGAACGCGCCAGTTCATCGCACATTCAGTACCAAACGCTGCGCGATCATTTTCGCTATAGCGATGTGATGTTCCGCTTCCAGCGCATGCTGTCGATGCAGGCGCAGGCATGCCAGAAACTGTCCCGCGCGATTCTTTTACGCGAGCCCTACCAGCACGATGCCCATTTCGAGCGGGCATTTATGCACCTTGATGCCGCCCTCGACCGCGTGCAGGCCAGCGGCGCTCCGGCTGAACAGATGAAAGCGCTGGGCTTTCTGCTTAACAATCTCCGCGCTATCGACGCTCAGCTGGCAACCATTGAGTCGGCGCAAAGCAGCAGTGCCCCGGCGAACAGCGCAACCGAAAACCTGCTCGCAGACGACGGACTTAACAGTTTCAGCGATATTTGGCTGCGGCTGCGCCGCAACATGTCGCCAGAATCGGCTCTGTTCCGTCATGCGGTCAGGATGTCATTGGTCCTCTGTACCGGCTATGCGTTTATCCAGTTCACCGGCTTAAACCACGGTTACTGGATACTCCTGACCAGCCTGTTTGTCTGCCAGCCGAACTATAACGCCACCCGTCATCGACTCGCGCTGAGGATTATCGGTACCCTGATCGGGGTGGCCATAGGCCTGCCGATATTACTGCTCGTGCCATCGGTTGAAGGCCAACTGCTGCTCATTGTTCTGACCGGCGTGCTGTTCTTTGCTTTTCGCAACGTGCAGTATGCCCACGCGACGATGTTCATCACCCTGCTGGTTCTGCTGTGCTTTAACCTGCTAGGCGAAGGTTTCGAGGTCGCGCTGCCGCGTATTTTCGATACGCTGATTGGCTGTGCTATCGCCTGGGCGGCGGTGAGCTTTATCTGGCCAGACTGGAAGTTCCGCAATCTGCCACGGGCGCTGGATCAGGCTATCAACGCCAACTGCCGCTACCTCGATGCCATCCTCGAGCAATATCACCAGGGACGCGATAACCGCCTGGCCTATCGCGTTGCCCGCCGCGATGCCCATAGCCGGGATGGTGAACTGGCATCTGTGGTATCAAACCTGTCGACGGAACCGCGGGCTAACTCAGCCATGCGCGAAACGGCATTCCGTTTACTTTGCCTGAACCATACCTTTACCAGCTATATTTCCGCACTCGGTGCGCACCGGGAAAAACTCACGACTGCGGAAATTCTCGCCCTGCTTGATGATGCCGTCTGCTACGTTGATGATGCGCTGCACCACACGCCTGCCGACGAACAGCGGGTGCAGCAGGCGCTTAATAGTTTGCAGACCCGGATCCAACATCTTGAGCCCCGGGCTGACAGCAAAGAGCCGCTGGTGCTGCAGCAAATTGGTCTGCTGCTGGCGCTGTTGCCGGAAATCTGCAGGTTGCAAAAGCAGGTTGCGGTTCAACCCGAGTAAAGATCGATATTTTTGTGCTGGCTGCCGGCCCATACCTTAAGCTCCTGACGCCGCTGCGTCGGGAGCGCTGCGGAATGCACTCCGGCAATAGCCCCTTCCAGCGCATAGAGAACATTCAACGTAAGTGCTTTGTTTGATTCCCGCAATTTCAACCAGACTTTCTCCGCACCAAACTGACGGAGCATTTTTTCATCGCTCACGCCTGCGTTAATCAACAGCAGCTCCATATGAAAACTGATATTCGGGAGATCTTTTAATCTTCCGGACGCATGCTGTAGACGCTTTTCATTGCGTGCACTTTGTAATGAGGACGCCGACAGATTGAAAAGCGTTTTGCTATCCCCCCAGAGGGTCTCGTCAACCTGATAATATTTCAGTAAGACCGGGCGACCATTTTTCCGCATCGTCAAGAGTGGAGTGGCATGCACAACGCGATATTCCGCGCTCTGCTCACAAATTTTAAGATAGATTTCGCCCTCGGCGACCATGGCAAAAACGGTATCGTCTATGGCAAGGCTATAGCCGCCAAAGAGCGGGCGACAGCTTATTTTGCCGAGTGGAGATAAACATTCCTGGAGTTGATGGAACCGTAAAGATGACATTTTCTTCATGATTATTCCTTTGTTAATCATGTAAATAGAAGATTATTTGTTAACGGATCCGTTAATATAGAAAATAAGTGACTTCGTATATTGCAGCAAGATGATTTTTACACTGTTCAACATTTAATCATCATTTTGCGAGGGGCTTTCAGAAAACAGTCTGGCGGGAATACCCGATATATAAGTAATAAATACGCCAGCCCTGCTCACTGAAATGCCGGTGAATAGTTTGGCACGCCGCATGGTAAACCTGGGCAATGTGCATATAGCGATGGGCCAGGCGCTTGGCTTGCGCCACGACGATTGGTGATAAGAATCGCTCTCTCCGCTCTCCCCACCAGAACGGTCAGGGGCGGAATCGACAAAAATCATGTACAATTTTCAACCAATGAAGCGATAAATGAGGTTGATCTTTTCCCCTGCTGGATATACTGTATATTCATACAGTAACCCACAGGCGGGATAGACTATGTTTACTTCAGCTTACGCAAATCGTTCATCACTGACTTCTGCTTCAGTACGTCGCCCTTCACATGACGTTGTCGAACAACCGGCCAGCGGGCTGATCAGTGAAATTGTCTACCGTGAAGATCAACCGATGATGACACAATTACTCCTGCTACCTTTATTACAGCAGCTCGGCCAGCAGTCTCGCTGGCAGCTCTGGCTGACGCCGAAGCAGAAATTGAGTCGCGAATGGGTTCAGTCTTCCGGATTACCGCTGTCGAAGGTTATGCAGATTAATCAGCTCTCCCCTTTCAACACCGTCGAGTCGATGATCCGCGCGCTGCGCACTGGGAATTACAGTGTGGTGATTGGCTGGCTGGCAGATGAGCTGGCGGCAGAAGAGCATGAACGCCTGGCCATTGCCGCACAAGAGGGTAATGCAATGGGGTTTATCATGCGGCCGGTTGGAAATACGAACCAGGCTGGGAGACAACTCAGCGGGCTAAAAATTCACTCGAATTTGTATCATTAAGCCAAATTAGGATTAATCCTGGAATTTTTTTTGCTTACAACAATACCCTTTTTAAAACAGGGTGATTTGTAGCGGAATGCCTGTCTGATGCGGTTTCGCGGCTTTATTTGGTGAATAAAAATTAACCATATTTGTTAAATCTTGTGTACACAACCCTTTTTTTTCATATGCCTGACGGAGTTCACACTTGTAAGTTTCGAACTAAGTTGTAGACTTTACATCGCCAGGGGTGATCGGCTTACGCTGCATGTATCAGCATAGTTAACAACAAGTCACGCCCCGGGTGAAGGATTTAACCGTGAGGTCTTTTGTAACTTCATGGCGAATTTTGGATGATAATGAGGCGCAAAAAATGAAAAAGACAGCTATCGCGATTGCAGTGGCACTGGCTGGCTTCGCTACCGTAGCGCAGGCCGCACCGAAAGATAACACCTGGTATGCAGGTGGTAAACTGGGCTGGTCCCAGTATCACGATACCGGTTTCTACGGTAACGGTTTCCAGAACAACAACGGCCCGACCCGTAACGATCAGCTGGGTGCTGGTGCGTTCGGTGGTTATCAGGTTAACCCGTACCTCGGTTTTGAAATGGGTTACGACTGGCTGGGCCGTATGGCTTATAAAGGCAGCGTAGACAACGGCGCTTTCAAAGCTCAGGGCGTTCAGCTGACTGCTAAACTGGGTTACCCGATCACTGACGATCTGGATATCTATACCCGTCTGGGTGGTATGGTCTGGCGTGCAGATGCTGACGGCAACTACGGTTCTACCGGCGTATCCCGCAGCGAACACGACACTGGCGTATCCCCGGTATTTGCTGGTGGTTTAGAGTGGGCTGTTACTCGTGACATCGCTACCCGTCTGGAATACCAGTGGGTTAACAACATCGGTGACGCAGGTACCGTTGGCGCGCGTCCTGACAACGGCATGCTGAGCCTGGGTGTTTCTTACCGTTTCGGTCAGGAAGAAGCAGCTCCGGTTGTTGCTCCGGCACCGGCACCGGCTCCGGAAGTGACGACTAAGCACTTCACTCTGAAGTCTGACGTTCTGTTCAACTTCAACAAATCTACCCTGAAACCGGAAGGTCAGCAGGCACTGGATCAGCTGTACACTCAGCTGAGCAACATGGATCCGAAAGACGGTTCTGCAGTGGTTCTGGGCTACACCGACCGTATCGGTTCTGACGCTTACAACCAGCAGCTGTCTGAGAAACGTGCTCAGTCCGTTGTTGATTACCTGGTATCTAAAGGTATCCCGGCTGGCAAAATCTCCGCACGTGGTATGGGTGAATCCAACCCGGTTACCGGCAATACCTGTGACAACGTGAAAGCTCGCGCTGCACTGATCGACTGCCTGGGCCCAGATCGTCGCGTAGAGATCGAAGTTAAAGGTTACAAAGACGTAGTAACTCAGCCGCAGGCTTAAGTTTTACTACCGATAAAAAACCCCGCTTTTGCGGGGTTTTTTTTGGACTTATTTCTGGCATCAACACATAGCCTGCCCGATACTGTCTCGCCCTGTCCTCTGCAGCTACTCTTTCCCCAACAGCACCTGTAAATCATGCTTCAGGCTGGACATTTTACTGGCGTACTTCTCTTTATGCTCGGCGTCTTCAATCAACTGTACGATGGTTTCAGACAGGGTTTTTCCACGCCGCTGCGCGAGTCCCGCCAGGCGCTGCCAGACGATAAACTCCAGATCGATCGATTTTTTACGCGTGTGCAGATGCTCAGCGTTGAAGTGCCGTTTCCGACGCGCGCGGATTGTCTGCTTCATCCGGTTCATTAACTCCGGATTCATATGCTGCTCAATCCAGGTATGCACCAGAACAGGTTCATTTTCGAGCGTCAGTAAGACATCGACCGCGGCTTTCGCTGCGCTGGCTTCAATGTAGCGGGTAATCAGCTCACCTTCCCGGTGCTTTTTTACCAGATATTTCCATTTCCAGCCGCTTTCAAGATTTTCCAGTTGTTGATATTTCATTGCGATCTCAATGTGACCGTGTAACTCATTTCAGGATATCAGTTTTTTCCCAATGTGCTGAGAATAAATCATCATTCGTGATGCAGGTAACCCGGTAATCATCACGGCAAACGCAATCCCCCGTGTGCTCAGACGCAGCATCAGGTATAATCGCGCGTTTTACATCTGACTAAAAAACAGCGACTTTGACCATTACGAAACTTACCCGAAACGACCTTGCTCCTGATACGGAAAGTTATCAGGCGCTGTTTGCACAAGCCGATTTAGCTCAGGCAGAAGATGGCCTCTCCGGCGAACTGCAGCCCCGTTTATTCTATGGTCTGGAGCAGCTTCTGGTGACTCCGACCATCTCGCCATTCATGCTGGTGAAAGCCCCGGAAGAACCGGAGTACCTGCAGTGGCTGGCGACGGAAACGCGAACCTTACATGAGCCTGCCGCACCGCTCTACGGTGTGCGCTATCAGGTCAATGGCGGCAACGTCACCCTCACCCCGGCTAAAGATGCTGACGATAATTTTGCCAGCTCCGCACCGGTTGAATCTGCCGACTGGATAGAAGCAGAACAGCTCTTTGGCTGCGTACGGCAATTTAACGGCGAAATCACTCTCCAGCCAGGTCTGGTGCACCGGGCCAACGGCGGCGTACTGATTATCTCTCTGCGCGCGTTACTCGCTCAACCGCTGCTCTGGATGCGCCTGAAAAGCATGGTCACCCGCCAGCGCTTTGACTGGCTGTCCATTGACGAGTCTCGTCCTCTGCCGGTCGCGATTCCCTCTATGCCGCTCAGCCTGAAGGTGATTCTGGTTGGGGAGCGTGATTCATTGGCCGATTTCCAGGAGATGGAGCCCGAACTCTCCGCTCAGGCGATTTACAGCGAATACGAAGAGAATCTACAGATTGCCGATGCGGATACGCTCAAACTGTGGTGTCAGTGGGTCGGGAAAAACGCGCAGCAGCTCGGACTACCGGAACTGGCCGCTGACGCCTGGCCCCTGTTGATTCAGGAAGCCGCGCGTTATACCGGCGATCAGGAGACATTACCGCTGTGCCCGCTCTGGATAGCCCGTCAGCTGCGAGAAGCAGCGGCGTTCTGCGAAGGTGGACAGATCACCGCGGAAGAGATGCAAACCATGCTGGCCCGGCGCGAGTGGCGTGAAGGCTATCTCGCCGAGCGGATTCAGGATGAAATCCTGCAAGAGCAGATAATGATTGAAACCGAAGGCGAATGCATCGGCCAGATTAACGCCTTGTCGGTCATCGAATTCCCCGGACATCCGCGTCCGTTTGGCGAACCGTCTCGCATCAGCTGCGTCGTACACATCGGTGACGGTGAGTTCATCGACGTTGAACGTAAGGCGGAGCTGGGTGGCAACATCCATGCCAAAGGCATGATGATCATGCAGGCGTTCCTGATGTCCGAGCTGGAGCTCGAACAGCAGCTCCCCTTCACGGCTTCGCTGACCTTCGAACAATCCTACAGTGAAGTCGACGGCGACAGCGCCTCGATGGCCGAGCTATGTGCGCTAATCAGTGCTCTCGCCGGCGTACCGATTAATCAGAGCATTGCCATTACCGGTTCCGTCGATCAGTTTGGTCGCGTGCAGCCGGTAGGCGGCCTTAATGAGAAGATCGAAGGCTTTTTCACCATTTGCCAGCAGCGCGGATTAACCGGTAAGCAAGGGGTCATTATTCCTGCGGCAAATATCCGCCACCTGAGTCTGGCAGCAGAACTCCGGCAGGCCGTCGCTGACGAGCAGTTTTTCATCTGGGCGGTGGAAGATGTCACGGAAGCGCTGCCGGTTCTGACCCAGCTGCTATGGGATGGCGAAGGGCAAACTTTACGGCAAACCATCCAGGAACGGATCGCGCAGGCGACGCAGCAAGAGAGTCGTCATCGTTTTCCGTGGCCGCTACGCTGGTTAGGTGGTTCAGGTTCTAACTGATCGGACTTGTTCAGCTTACACGTGTTAGCTATCCTGCGTCCCGAACTCAAAATAAGGCTTACTGAAAACATGGTAGATAAACGCGAATCCTATACGAAAGAAGACCTTCTTGCCTCTGGCCGTGGTGAACTGTTTGGCGCAAAAGGCCCACAGTTACCCGCGCCGAATATGCTGATGATGGACCGCGTCATCAAAATGACTGAGACGGGTGGTAACTACGATAAAGGTTATGTTGAAGCAGAACTCGATATTAACCCGGACCTGTGGTTCTTCGGTTGCCACTTTATCGGCGATCCGGTTATGCCTGGCTGTCTGGGGCTGGATGCCATGTGGCAGCTGGTAGGCTTCTATCTGGGCTGGCTCGGTGGCGAAGGCAAAGGCCGCGCGCTGGGAGTTGGCGAGGTGAAATTCACCGGCCAGGTACTGCCGACGGCAAAGAAAGTCACTTACCGTATTCACTTCAAACGCGTTGTTAACCGTCGTCTGATTATGGGCCTGGCGGATGGTGAAGTGCTGGTTGACGATCGTCTGATCTACACCGCAAACGATCTGAAAGTAGGTCTGTTCCAGGATACGTCTGCATTCTGATAAGCAGCAATGCTTGAAAAAGGCGAAGCCCCCGCTCTGCGGAGGCTTCTTTTTTTAAAGAGACAGTCAGGCAGTTTGTACCCTGTCCTCCATGGCTTCTCGCCAGCCTCCTAGCCAGTAGGACCTTTGGTTCAAGGTCTGGTAGGGACACATTTCTTTCGATCTTCCGGTTATCCCGGCCTGGTATCCACGTTGATGTGCCCGTTCCAGGCGATCTCGTTTTTGTCTCTTCATGCCTCGTTTCCCTCATTATTTGATCTGGTGGAAAAGAAAACAGTGGTCACTAAATATGCAACCACGGTTAACGAATACCGCGAATCAGGGGCAACGTCAATGCGCAAAATTCACGCCATTGTCATAATTGTGAGCTACATGAAAATTCATTTGTACAAAAAATGTGAACCGGCACAAGTAACGTTCTGACGAGACAAATAAAAAACCGCGGGGGTTTTTCAGTCCACCGCGGCGCTTCATTTTCATTCATTTTACTTATGGCAGGCGATTCAATTCGCTGGCAATTGCCGTGGCTTCCTGAGACCAGGCCTGAGCCAGAGTCTTCACCATCGCATCATAGCCATCCTGCTGCTGCTTAAGCTCAATATTGAACGGGCGCTTAATCAGCTGACCCTGGTGCTTCAGCAACCACTCACCGCTAACGATGACCCGGCCATCGTAACGACCATGGAAGCCATTAACCGCCACATTGAGCGTATCCTGTTCGCTGCCCAGAGGCTGCGAAGCAACCACCCAGCCCGGAAGCTGAGCACTCAGATTCGCCACCAGCGTGGTACGCAGCTGCTGATCGAGCGGGCTGGCCCACAGATTGTTATTGGCAATGACATACTGCACGTCACTGGTCTGATAGACCACCCCGTTGCCCGCCAGATAATCCGGGATGCTGACCTGTTCAACCCACAACAGGTTTTTGCTTTGGTGGGCGGCGCTTTGTGCGCCGCTTTGTACAACCGGAAGCTGATAGTAGGTTTTATTTTCCCCACTGCTGCAGGCCGCCAACGCGCAGGCCGCAGCCACAATTAGCCATTTTTTCATTATTTTGCTCCCTTCGGCTGAGGATCTTTCTTATCCTTGGCCTCGAATACCAGCGCATTGCTCTTATCATTGAGCGTTTTCAGTACCGGCTGCAGTTCGCGAAGAACCTGATCCAGTCGCTGCATATCGGCCACCATTTTATTGTATGCCGCCGAGCCAGGCTGGAAGCCCTGCATACTGCGGTTCAGTTCGCGCAGCGTATTCTGCATATCGCCAGGAAGCTGCTGCATTGACGGGCTTGCCGCTATCTTGTTCAGGCTATCCAGCGTGGTCTGAACGTGCTGCATCGTTTTTTCACTTTGCGCCAGCGTGGTGGTCGCTTGTTCCAGCAGCGGGTTTATCGGCAGGTTGTTAATCTTATCCAGCGCTTCCATCAGACGCTGCTGGATCTGCGCCAGACCACCGCTGATTGTTGGAATGATCGGATAGCTTCCAAACTCCTGAATCTTGCCGCGCGGAGGCGCCTTCGGATAGAAGTCGAGATCGATATACAGCGCGCCGGTCACCAGGTTCCCTGTTTTCAGCGATCCCCGCAAGCCGCGATTAATCAGATCATCAATATGCGTACGGATATTTGGATCGCCGCCGAGCTGACTGATCAGCCGTTCTGGTTCAATACGGACTTCCACCGGGATGCGGTAGTCTTCATTCAGGTGCTGATACAGTCCTGGAATAAAGAACGGCACTTTCCCGACGGTACCCAGGCGAATGCCACGGAACTCGACCGGAGCTCCCGGCTGCAGCCCGCGCACGGAGTCTTTAAAGAACATGACGTAGTCAATATGCTGGGTAAAGACTGAATCCTGAATGCTCTTCTGATCGTCAAAGAGATGGTAGCCCGTTTTGTTCGCCACCGGCTCGCCCATATCCAGACCTTCCGGGATATCAAAGCTGACGCCGCCGCCGAACAGGGTCGCCAGCGATCCCATCTCCACGCGCATCCCGGATGAAGAAAGATCGACCGCAATACCGCTGTCTTTCCAGAAGCGGACGTTGGTTGTGACCAGACGATCGTTGGGCGCATTGATAAACAGCTGATAGGTGATCCTGCGCTTTTGGGCATCAAAGGAACTGGTTTCCACCGATCCAACGCGATAGCCACGGAAAAGTACCGGATCGCCAGGCGACAGCTGACCCGCTTTATTACTCTCCAGCAGAATACGGATCCCTTTGGCATCCGGCGAAGCCAGCGGCGGAGAATCCAGCAGCGGGAAACGGGCGGGTTCCCCACCTTTCGTCCCCGGCTGCAGTTCAATATACGCTCCGGACAGCAGCGTGCCGAGTCCACTGATCCCTTCACGTCCTACCTGCGGTTTGACGACCCAAAAAACGGAATCTTCATGCAACAGTTTCTTCATGCCGGCGTTCAGCCGGGCTTTAATCTCTACGTGCGTCAGATCGTCGGTCAACGTGGCGCTCTCGACTACCCCCACATCCACGCTGCGGCTTTTAATCCGGGTTTTCCCCCCTTCAATCCCTTCAGCGTTGGTGGTGATCAGCGTCACCTCCGGCCCTTGATGGCTGTAGTGATAAAAAAGAATCCACGCGCCGATTAGCACAGTGACGATGGGGAAGATCCACACGGGTGACCAGTTCTTCACCTTTTGCACTTTCGCTTCTCCGCTCTTATTTTCCATGCTGCTGCATTTCCTCATGGCTTGAATCTGGTTCACGGTCCCACAACAAACGAGGGTCAAAGGTCATGGCTGAGAACATTGTCATGACAACAACGAGCGCAAACATCACCGCCCCGATCGCAGGATAGATACTCATCAACCCTCCCATGCGCACCAGCGCCGAGAGCACAGCGATGACAAAAACATCAATCATTGACCAGCGGCCAACAAACTCCACAATTTCGTAAATCAGGTGCATGCGCTCCGAATCACGCTGCCCGTTACCGTTAGCGTTCCAGCACAGCCAGGCAATGGCGAGCATTTTCAGCGTCGGTACCATAATACTGGCAATAAATATCACCAGCGCCACCGGGTATGAACCTTCACTCCACAGCAGGATCACCCCTGCCATGATCGTTGACGGCAATTTATCGCCCAGTAAATCGGTAATCATGATCGGCATGATATTGGCGGGCAGATAAAGGACGCATGAGGTCAGCAGCAGGGCCAGCGTCCACTGCAGGCTATGTTTGCGTCGCGCGGTACCTTTTGTCTGACAGCGGGGACAAACGGCTTCATCAGCGGGCAAAACCGCGGTACAGCACGAACATGAACGGAGTCCCTGGCGGATCCCCGTCACGCCGATCTTCAGCGGCTGCGTCACCGCCGGCATCGGGGCAATATCGTCCCACAACCAGCGTCGGTCTACGCACTGCAGCGCTCGCAGCTGCAGCATGCAGAACAGACACCAGGGAGCGAAGCTTAAGCCGACGCCGATATCACCGTATGCCATCAGCTTGACGAAGCTCACCAGCACCCCGGCGAGGAAAATCTCCGCCATTCCCCAGGTTTTGAGGTGAAACAGAATGCGCGCCAGAAACGCCTTTAACGCGCGCGGCATATGGATGCGGTTGACCAGTAGCAGAATGGTGACCAGACAAAAAGCGGGCACCAGCTGTACGAAGAGTAAAAAGAAGGTGCCGAGGCTGGCGTAATCTTCGCTAAACAGCACCCCGGGGATTTCCAGCAGCTTGATTTCGCTGCTGAGACCGCTCACCTGCATATCCACGAAGGGAAACAGGTTGGCCAACAGCAGCATAAACAACGCCACCAGCGCATAGGCTGTAGGACGCTGCCGGGGCGCGTCCCACGAAGTTGTCAGCGTCGTGCCACAGCGCGGGCATACGGCTTTCTGGCGATGCTCCAGCTGCGGCAAAGCCACCAGCAAATCACATTGTGGGCACAGAATATGCCGCGCAGCATGATGATGATCGCACATGAAAACTCCTCAGCTTATGCGCCGTTTTTTAATCCTTCGAGATATTCCCAGCGTTCAAAGGCTGTTTCCAGCGCCTGTTCCGCCTCGGCCAGCTGTGCCAGCACCTGCTGCGTATGATCATGGGACTGGCCAAAGAAAGAAGGATCGGCAACCTGTTCCTGCAGCGTTTGCAGTTGGGTTTCCAGTTCTTCGAGCCGTTGCGGCAACTGTTCCAGTTCGCGCTGCAGGTTATAGCTTAGTTTGCCTGACGCTCGTTTGACACTTTCTGCTTTCGGTTGAGCAGCTTCTACCGCTTTTTTGCTAATCTGCTGCTTTTGCGCCAGATACTGCGCTTGCTGACCGCGGGCGTCGTGATAGCCGCCGACGTATTGCCCGATGCGCCCTTCCCCTTCGAAGATCCAGCACTCGGTAACGGTATTATCGACGAATTGACGGTCGTGGCTGACCAGCATCACGGTACCCTGATAACCGTCGACCAGCTCTTCCAGCAGCTCGAGGGTCTCGACATCCAGATCGTTTGTCGGTTCATCGAGGATCAGCAGGTTGCTCGGCTTCAGGAACAGACGCGCCAGCAGCAGGCGGTTACGCTCACCGCCGGACAGCGCGCGCACCGGTGTCATCGCGCGTTTCGGATGGAACATGAAGTCCTGCAGGTAGCCCAGAACGTGACGCGGCTTGCCGTTGACCATCACTTCCTGCTTGCCTTCCGCAAGGTTGTCCATCACCGTTTTATCCGGGTCAAGCTCCGCGCGGTGCTGGTCGAAGTAGGCCACTTCCAGCTTGGTCCCGACGTGAATACGCCCGCTATCCGCCTTCAGCTGACCAAGCATCAATTTCAGCAGCGTGGTTTTCCCACAGCCGTTTGGACCAATCAGGGCGATTTTGTCACCGCGCTGGATCTGGGCGCTGAAATCTTTAATCAGGACCTTGCCATCAACCTGGTAGTTGACGTTCTCCATTTCGAAGACAATCTTACCCGAGCGAGCAGCCTCTTCGACCTGCATCTTCGCGCTGCCCATCACTTCACGGCGCTCGCCACGTTCGCGGCGCATGGCTTTCAGTGCCCGCACCCGCCCTTCGTTACGGGTACGACGCGCTTTGATCCCCTGACGGATCCACACCTCTTCCTGCGCCAGTTTACGATCGAATTCCGCATTCTGGAGCTCTTCGACGCGCAGCGCTTCTTCTTTATCCAGCAGATACTGATCGTAGTTCCCCGGGTAGGTCACCAGCTTGCCGCGATCGAGATCGACAATCCGCGTCGCCATGTTGCGAATAAAGGAACGGTCGTGCGAGATGAAAATAATGGTCCCTTTGAAGGTCTTGAGGAAACCTTCCAGCCAGTCAATGGTTTCAATATCCAGGTGGTTGGTCGGTTCATCGAGCAGCAGCACGCGCGGCCCGCTGACCAGGGCACGGCCGAGAGCCGCTTTACGCAGCCAGCCGCCGGAAAGCGAGGAGAGCTCGGCGTTGGGATCGAGATTAAGCTGCTCCAGCACTTCGTTAATACGGCTATCGAGCTGCCACAGCCCTAAATTATCCAGTTGCTCCTGCAGACGCGCCAGTTCATTCAGGTTCTTGTCGCTCGGGTCGGTCATTACCAACTGCGAAACATCGTGATAGCCTTTGAGGTAGGCCGCCTGCTCGGCGATACCTTCCGCAACGAAATCATAGACGGTTCCGGTCACATTGCGCGGCGGATCCTGCTGCAGTCGCGCGACCACCAGATCCTGCTCATAAATAATGCGCCCGTCATCCAGCCCCTGCTCCCGGTTAAGGATTTTCATCAGGGTGGATTTGCCCGCGCCGTTACGCCCGACCAGACAGACGCGCTCGTTATCTTCGATATGCAACTCGGCATTATCCAGCAGCGGAGAGTCGCTGAAGGAGAGCCAGGCACCATGCATACTAATTAATGACATTCTTTATTCCTTTCAGGCTGCAGTAATCAGCCAGCAGTTGTGGATCTGACGGTTACGGGCGAAATCCTGAGACAGCGTTTTTTGGGTAATTTCTTGCGCTTTCAGCCCCAGTTGCGCCAGCCCGTCATGATCCATACGGAAACCGCGTTTGTTATTCGAGAACATAATCGTGCCGCCTTTGCGCAGCAGACGTTTGAGATCGGTCATCAGACGCAGATGGTCGCGCTGCACGTCGAAGGCATCTTCCATGCGTTTTGAGTTAGAGAACGTCGGCGGATCGATAAAGATCAGATCGAACTGTTCATCGCTCTCGCGCAGCCAGCCCAGCACGTCAGCCTGCATCAGACGATGCGCGCGTCCGGTTAAGCCGTTGAGGCGCAGGTTACGTTCGGCCCATTCGAGATAAGTACGCGACATATCGACGGTGGTCGTCGAACGCGCCCCGCCAAGGCCGGCATGAACGCTGGCGCTGCCGGTGTAGGCGAAGAGGTTGAGGAAGTCCTTGCCTTTACTCATCTGGCCCAGCATGCGACGCGCAATACGGTGGTCAAGGAACAGACCGGTATCCAGATAGTCGGTCAGGTTGACCCACAGACGCGCGTTATACTCCTGAACCTCGAGGAAATCGCCCTTCTCGGCCATTTTCTGATACTGGTTTTTCCCTTTCTGCCGCTCGCGGGTTTTCAACACCAGCTTATTCGGCGCAATGCCAAGCACGGAGATCGTTGCCGCGATAATATCGAACAGACGCTGACGCGCTTTATGCGCATCAACCGTCTTCGGCGGCGCATACTCCTGTACCACAACCCACTCGCCGTAGCGGTCGATCGCGACGTTATACTCCGGCAAATCGGCATCATACAGGCGGTAACACTCAATCCCTTCCTGACGCGCCCATTTCTCGTATTTCTTCAGATTTTTGCGCAGACGGTTAGCGAAATCTTCCGCCAGGGAGACCGCGCCGCTGCCGTCGTTTTCCGCCAGATGGTAGTTCTTCTGTACACAGTCCAGCGGGCCATTCTTGGCTTTAAACTGCTTGTCTGCGCGCAATTGCAGGCAGCTCAGAAGCTCCGGCGAAGCGCTGAACAGCGACAGGTTCCAGCCGCCAAACTGGGTTTTCATCGTCCGCCCAAGCAGGCTATGCAGGGCAATCAGCGCCGGCTCGCTTTCAAGACGTTCGCCGTACGGCGGGTTGCTGATAACGGTTCCGTACGGGCCTTTTGGCAGCGGATTGCTGAGTTGGGCGACATCTTTCGCTTCAAATGCGATCAGTTCGCCGACGCCCGCGCGACGGGCGTTGCTGCGCGCGCGTTCAATGACGCGGGCATCGACGTCAGAACCATAGAAACGCGACTCATAGGCCGCCAGCCCTTTACGTGCTCGGGTCTGCGCTTCGGCCTTCACCTCTTTCCAGACCGCGTCATCATGCTGCAGCCAGCCGTTGAAGCCCCAGTGACCGCGATGCAGGCCCGGCGCACGATCGGTCGCCAGCATGGCGGCTTCAATCAGCAGGGTACCGGAACCGCACATTGGATCGAGCAGCGGCGTCCCCGGAACCCAGCCAGAGCGCATGACGATCGCCGAAGCGAGCGTCTCTTTGATCGGCGCCATGCCGGTGCCGTCGCGGTAGCCGCGCAGATGCAGACCTTCGCCGCTAAGATCGAGTGAAATGTGCGCCGTTTCTTTATTCAGCCAGACATTAATCCGCAGATCGGGGTTTTCACGATCGACGTTGGGTCGCGGCAGATTTTTACGCGTGAAGCTATCGACGATCGCATCTTTAACCTTTAACGCCCCGTACTGACTGTTGCGAATCTCATCGTTCAGCCCGCTAAAATGAACGGCGAAGGTGGCGTCAGGGGTGAAAATCTCCGTCCACGGAATGGCCTGCACACCGAGGTACAGATCCAGGTCGCTATACACGCTACACTGGCCCAGCGGCAGCATGATGCGCGAAGCCAGTCGGCTCCACATCAGGCTTTGATACAGCAGGCGCGTATCTCCCTGAAAATGGACCCCGCCCTGGACTACCTGGCAGTCCACCGCGCCAAGTGCTTCCAGTTCAGTTTTTAACAGCTCTTCAAGGCCACGAGCCGTACTGGCAAACAGAGAATTCATATCGTCACTTTTACTAAAAGAAAATTGTTGCGCATTATAGCCAATATGCGCCTCATGTCATAAAGTTAAAGGCTTATTTTTAAGCCCAGAGGCAGCGCATGCTAACGCTATCGCGACTTTTTATTCATCCCGTCAAATCCATGCGTGGAATTGGTCTGACGCACGCGTTTGCCGATATCAGCGGCCTGGCCTTCGATCGCGCCTTTATGGTGACGGAAACCGATGGCACCTTTATTACCGCCCGTCAGTTTCCGCAGATGGTGAAGTTTACGCCATCTCCGCTGTACGACGGTATTCATCTGACGGCGGTAGACGGTAGCAGCGCGGTGGTGCGCTTCAGCGATTTTTCGGCGCAGGAGGAGCCTACCGAGGTATGGGGGAATCACTTCACCGCGCTGATCGCTCCACCATCGGTCAACCAGTGGCTCAGCGGTTTCTTTAACCGCGATGTTCAGCTCCGCTGGTTAGGACCCCGCCTCACCCGGCGGGTGAAGCGCCACGATGCCGTCCCACTCACCTTCGCCGATGGTTTCCCCTATCTGCTGGCTAACGAAGCCTCACTGCGCGATCTGCAAAAACGCTGTCCGGCCAGCGTGCGAATGGAACAGTTTCGCCCTAACCTGGTGGTGACCGGTGCGGCGGCCTGGGAAGAGGATACCTGGAAAGTGATTCGCATCGGTGACGTGGTTTTTGACGTAGCAAAACCCTGCAGCCGCTGCGTGCTGACTACCGTCAGTCCGGAACGGGGGCAAAAGCATCCTTCCGGTGAACCGCTGGCCACGCTGCAGCGGTTCCGCACCGCGCTGGATAGCGGCGATGTCGATTTTGGACAAAACCTGATTGCCCGCAACAGCGGCGTAGTGCGCGTGGGCGATGAAGTGGAAGTGCTGACTCGCGGCCCGGCAAAAGCCTATGGCGCAGGCGAGAGCGACGATACGCCCGCGGTTGTCGCACAGCCGGATGCCGTCATTGAAATTGAATGGCAGGGGCAGCGGTTTAGCGGCAATAATCAGCAGGTATTGCTGGAGCAGCTGGAGCAAAAAGGCATTCGAATCCCCTACTCTTGTCGGGCGGGGATTTGCGGCAGCTGCCGCATCAGACTGGAAGAAGGCGAGGTCAGCCCGTTGAAGAAAAACGCGGTCGCTGACGATGGCACGATTCTGTGCTGTAGCTGTATACCGAAAACGGCCTTACGGCTGGCGCCTTAGCGCGCTTTAAACCGCCTGACCCAGGCTGTAGCTGGTCATACCCTGTGCCGGTTGCAGCCTGTCGTTCATGATTTTAATCACATCCCCCAGCTGCATGACTCGCCCGGCGACCGTCACGCCCGGCTGAGCCAACAGACAGAGCGCGGCATTTTCACCCGGCTCAACCACCAGCAGATTAACCTGCTGTCCGCTATCGCTGAGCCAGGCGCTGGCGGCATCGCCGGTGGCAGGCTGCCAGGAGACTTCATGCGTTGTGAAGTGCCAGCTCTTTGGCATCTGCGGTTTCAGGAAGCGAATGGCGACCAGCGCATTGAGAACTAATTCCGCGCGCTGCTCTTTCGATAACTCGATATCGCGACATTTTTCTTCAAAAGAGAAATACAGTGCGGCATCGTCGACACAGAATCCGGAAGGTGAGAAGGCATCGGGCGTCAACATCCGACGCGCAAACCGCGAACGGAACAATATACCATTGGCCAAATCGAGCATCATACGATCGTGCTCTTCATCGTAATACCAACGCCAGTTATCGTCAGGTTTAATTCGCATCGTTCCCCCGTCCTCTTTCCCGTGCATCTCTTATGCAATAGCATCCTGCAACAGAATAATTTCCAAAATTAAGAAAAGACTAAAATGTCTAAATAAGCAACAATGAAGGAATATAAAACAACCAGGGCCGGAAATAAAGCCCTGGGGGGGATCAGAGGAGGAAAAGATTAGATATGGGTAACAATTTCTTTAATCAGCGGAGGGCCTTTAAAAATAAATCCGGAATAAATCTGGACAAGGCTTGCACCGGCGGCGATTTTTTCTCGTGCGGCGATCACCGAGTCAATCCCTCCGACTCCGATAATCGGCAAACGACCGTTTAATTCTGTCGCCAGCATACGGATAATTTCCGTACTCTTTAATTGTAATGGACGACCGCTGAGGCCACCGGTTTCATCACAGAATTTCATTCCCTGGACCAGCGAACGATCGAGAGTAGTATTGGTGGCAATGACCCCATCAATATTATGACGAACTAAACTATCGGCCACCTGGATCAATTCCTCAAGAGAAAGATCCGGGGCGATCTTCACAGCGACTGGGACATATTTCTGATGCTTTTGCTGCAGCTCAAGCTGCTTATTTTTAATACCAGAGAGTAAATCATCCAGGGCATCGCCGTATTGTAAGGTACGCAGCCCTGGGGTATTCGGTGAAGAGATATTAATGGCGATATACCCGGCATACGGATAGACTTTTTCCATACAAATCAGATAATCATCTTTACCCTGCTCAACCGGCGTATCTTTATTCTTACCGATATTAATACCGAGAATACCGTCAAAATGCGCCTTTTTAACGTTCTCAACCAGGTTATCAACGCCGTGGTTATTAAAGCCCATGCGGTTGATCAAACCTTCGGCATCCACCAGACGGAAGATCCTCGGCTTATCGTTCCCTGGCTGCGGACGCGGCGTTACGGTACCAATTTCAATGGAGCCAAAACCCATGGCGCCGAGCGCATCAATGCACTCGCCGTTCTTGTCCAGCCCAGCGGCCAGACCCAGCGGATTTTTAAACGTGAGACCCATGCAGGTGACCGGTTTGGACGGCACCTTCTGACGGACCAGCATTTCCAGCGGCGTACCTGATACGCGACGTAATTGTTGAAAAGTAACTTCATGAGCGCGCTCAGGATCGAGCTGAAAAAGGGCTTTACGAACGAAGGGGTAGTACATGAACTCTCCTGGATTCCCGGTGTGCAAACCGGGGGCGTATTATGTTCGATTGACGCCTGAAAGGGAATTGACCTACGACAAAAAATCTCGCATCCAACGCAAACGTTTACTTTTCGCCCCCGCGTTATGCAATTTCTGACAAAACAAGGGTGGAAAAATCATTTAGGGAAATAAATCGGCTCTGTCACACTGCCAGCAAATGTTATCAATTATAGATAAATGCAAACATTTGGTTATAAGGAGAGAGAAGATGCGTGTCATTACACTTGCGGGCAGTCCGCGTTACCCTTCCCGTTCCAGCGCGCTTCTGGAATATGCCAGAGAGACGCTCTCCGCGGCAGATGTTGAAGTCTGCCACTGGCATTTGCAAAATTTTGCTCCGGAAGACCTGCTGTATGCTCGCTTCGATAACCCGGCATTACATACGCTGAATGAACAGCTGGCAGGCGCCGATGGGCTTATCATCGCTACCCCGGTCTATAAGGCCTCTTTTTCCGGCGCGCTGAAGACGCTGCTCGACCTGCTCCCGGAACGGGCGCTGGAGGGGAAAATCGTCCTGCCGCTGGCCACCGGCGGCACGATCGCCCACATGCTGGCGGTGGATTATGCGCTGAAACCGGTGCTCAACGCCCTGAAAGCGCAGGAGATTCTGCACGGAGTATTCGCCGACGATAGCCAGGTCACCGACTATCAACATAAGCCGCAGTTTACGCCTAATCTGCAGGGACGCCTCGACCTGGCGCTGGAGACCTTCTGGCAGGCGCTGCACCGCCCGACCAGCCGCGCTCCCGCGCTCAAGACCCTCCGCGGGGTGGAACATGCCTAACCTTTTCAGGACCCTCGCGCTGAGCGGGTTGCTGACGCTATCGGCCCTGAGCCATGCGGCACAATCCGCGCCGGACGCGCTGCGCATCGGCTACCAAAAAGGCAGCGTCAGTATGGTGCTGGCTAAAAGCCATCAACTGCTGGAAAAACGCTACCCGAACAGCAAAATCACCTGGGTAGAATTTCCCGCCGGTCCCCAGATGCTTGAAGCGCTAAACGTCGGCAGCATCGATCTGGGCAGTACCGGCGATATCCCACCGATTTTCGCCCAGGCCGCCGGTGCCGATCTGGTTTACGTCGGCGCGGAACCCCCGAAGCCAAAAGCGGAAGTGATTCTGGTCGCGGAAAACAGCCCGATCAAAACCGTCGCTGAACTGAAGGGCCGTAAGGTCGCGTTTCAGAAAGGCTCCAGCTCCCACAACCTGCTGCTAAGGGCATTACAGCAGGCAGGACTAAAATTCAGCGATATTCAGCCCGTTTATCTTGCCCCCGCGGACGCCCGCGCGGCGTTTCAACAGGGCAATGTTGATGCATGGGCTATCTGGGATCCCTACTATTCAGCCGCTCTGCAACAAGCGAGCGCCCGGGTGCTCAAAGACGGAACCGATCTGAAACAAACCGGCTCTTTCTATCTGGCTTCGCGCCCCTATGCAGAAAAGAACGGCGCCTTTATTAGCGGCGTGCTCGACACCTTCAGCCAGGCGGATGCCCTGACGCTGAGCCAACGTCCGCAAAGTATTACCCTGCTGGCCAAAACGATGGGCCTCCCTGAAACGGTGATCGCCAGCTATCTGGACCATCGGCCGCCGACCACCATTACTCCCGTCAGTGCCGAAACCGCCGCCCGGCAGCAGCAAACGGCCGATCTGTTCTACGAGAACAAACTGGTGCCGAAAAAAGTCGACATCCGTACCCGCATCTGGCAACCCGCAACCGCACAAGGAGCGAAATCATGAGTCTGAATATGTTCTGGTTTTTACCGACCCACGGTGATGGTCGCTACCTGGGGACTGAAGAGGGTGCCCGCCCGGTGGATTACGGCTATCTGCAGCAAATTGCGCAAACCGCGGACCGCCTCGGTTTTACCGGCGTCCTGATCCCGACCGGGCGCTCCTGCGAAGATGCGTGGCTGGTTGCCGCTTCGATGATTCCCGTCACCCAGCGCCTGAAATTTCTTGTTGCCCTGCGCCCGAGCGTGACCTCTCCGACTGTCGCCGCCCGCCAGGCCGCTACGCTCGACCGCCTGTCCAACGGTCGGGCGTTGTTTAACCTGGTGACCGGCAGCGATCCGCAGGAGCTCGCCGGTGACGGGGTTTTCCTCGACCATACCGAACGTTACGAAGCCTCTTCTGAATTTACTCATATCTGGCGCCGCCTGATGGAAGGCGAAACCGTGACCTTCAATGGAAAACACCAGCGGGTACGCGGTGCGAAGCTGCTGTTTCCGCCCCTGCAGCAGCCGCGCCCGCCGCTCTACTTTGGCGGATCGTCCGACGTGGCGCAGGATCTCGCCGCCGAACAGGTCGATCTCTATCTCACCTGGGGAGAGCCCCCGGAGCAGGTGGCGGAAAAAATCGCCCAGGTGCGTGAAAAAGCCGCTCGTCACGGTCGTACGGTCCGTTTCGGTATTCGTCTGCATGTCATTGTCCGGGAAACCAATGAAGAAGCCTGGGAAGCGGCCGAAAGCCTCATCTCGCATCTGGATGACGACACCATTGCCCGGGCGCAGGCCGCCTTTGCCAAAACCGACTCCGTCGGACAGCAGCGGATGGCCGCGTTGCACAACGGACGGCGCGACAAGCTTGAAATCAGCCCTAACCTGTGGGCCGGCGTCGGGCTGGCACGCGGAGGTGCGGGAACCGCTCTGGTCGGCGATGCGGCTACCGTAGCCGAACGCATCAATGAATATGCGGCACTGGGTATCGATAGCTTTATCTTCTCCGGCTATCCGCACCTTGAAGAAGCTTATCGCGTCGGCGAACTGTTGTTCCCGCTGCTGGATGTCAATATCCCGTCGATTCCGCAGCCGCAACCTCTGCACCTGCAGGGCGAGGCGGTGGCCAACGAATTTATCCCGCGCAAAGTCGCACAAAGCTAAGGAGCACATCATGGCTACGTCTGCGCAAAAACTGCTGCTGCGGGTTGCCCCCTGGCTGCTGCCGGTGGGGACCGTCATTATCTGGCAGCTCGCCTCTTCCGTCGGCTGGTTATCCACCCGCATCCTCCCCTCTCCGGAGGGGGTGCTCAAGGCCTTCTGGACGCTTTCCGCCAGCGGCGAACTGTGGCAACACCTGGTCATCAGTTCATGGCGTGCTCTGCTGGGCTTAGCCATCGGCGGTTCCATCGGGCTGGTGCTGGGCCTGATAAGCGGACTGTCGCGTTGGGGAGAACGTCTGCTGGATACCTCGATTCAGATGCTGCGTAACGTCCCGCATCTGGCGTTGATTCCGCTGGTTATTTTATGGTTCGGCATTGATGAAAGCGCCAAAATCTTCCTCGTCGCGCTGGGGACCATGTTCCCAATCTACATCAACACCTGGCACGGCATTCGCAATATCGATCGCGGACTGGTGGAAATGGCGCGTAGCTATGGCCTGTCCGGCTTCGCCCTGTTCCGCCATGTGATTCTGCCGGGGGCCCTGCCCTCGATAATGGTCGGCATCCGCTTTGCCCTCGGGCTGATGTGGTTAACGCTGATTGTGGCCGAAACCATCTCCGCTAACGCCGGCATTGGCTATCTGGCGATGAATGCGCGGGAGTTTTTACAAACGGATGTGGTGGTGGTCGCCATTATTCTGTATGCCATTCTTGGCAAACTGGCCGACTTCAGCGCGCAGCTGCTGGAACGCGTCTGGCTACGCTGGAACCCGGCTTATCATCTTCAGGAGGCCAACGCATGACTACTGCCCGTCTGAACCCAGGGATCCCGCTGTTGCTTAACGGCGTGACCAAACGCTACGGCGAAAATACCATTCTTAACGCACTGGATTTACATATTCCGACCGGGCAGTTTGTCGCGGTGGTCGGGCGCAGCGGCGGCGGCAAAAGTACCCTGCTGCGTCTGCTGGCCGGGCTCGAAAAACCCAACGCTGGCGAGCTGCTGGCCGGCTCAACGCCGCTGGCACAGGTCCAGGAAGACAGTCGCATGATGTTCCAGGACTCGCGGCTACTGCCGTGGAAATCGGTGATAGACAACGTCGGTCTTGGACTGAAGGGCCAATGGCGTGATGCCGCCCTGCAGGCGCTGGCCAGCGTTGGCCTGGAAAACCGCGCCGGCGACTGGCCGGCTGCGCTCTCCGGCGGACAAAAACAGCGCGTTGCGCTGGCCCGCGCGCTGATTCATCGTCCTCGCCTGCTGCTTCTCGATGAACCGCTGGGTGCGCTGGATGCGTTAACCCGGCTGGAGATGCAGGATCTGATCGTCTCGCTGTGGGAGGAATACGGTTTTACCGTACTGCTGGTGACGCATGATGTGAGTGAGGCGGTGGCCATGGCTGACCGGGTGCTGTTGATTGAAGAAGGGAAAATTGGCCTCGATGTCGCCGTCGATATTCCACGACCGCGGCGGACCGGATCGGCCAGACTGGCTGAACTGGAAGCGGAGGTGCTGAACAGAGTGATGAAACGCGGTAAGAGCGAATCGGCGCCGCGCTTATTGAACCACGGTTAAGCCAGCCCGGAGATCGCCCCGGCGGGGCGACGGCCCGGGATTGTGAATAGCCCGGATAAGGCGCATCCGCGCCGTTATCCGGGAGTCCTGCCCCGTTACGCCAGCGCCTTACTGATTTTCTCGAACAGATCCCCGGAGAGATTCTCCAGACCTTTCAACTGCTCCAGCGCCGCGCGCATCAGCGCCTGGCGTTTAGCATCGTAGCGTTTCAGTCGAATCAACGGTTCAATCAACCGGGACGCCACCTGCGGGTTTCGGCTGTTGAGTTCGGTCAGCATCTCCACCATGAACTGATAGCCGCTGCCATCTTCGGCGTGGAATGCCGCCGGGTTACTGCCGGCAAACGCGCCAATCAGCGAGCGTACGCGGTTCGGGTTGCTCATGCTAAACGAGCGGTGATTCAGCAGGCCGCGAACCGTCTCAAGAACATTGTCCGCCGGGCTGGTGGACTGCAGGATAAACCATTTATCCATGACCAGGCCGTCCTGGTGCCATTTGTCGTCATACTCCTGCATCAGGGTATCGCGGCAAGGCAGCTGCGCGGCGACCGCGGCCGACAGTGCAGCCAGCGCGTCGGTCATGTTGTCGGCCTGATGATACTGGGCGACGACCAGCTTATCCGCCAGCGCAACTTCACCAAACGCCAGATAGCGCAGGCAGGTATTGCGCAGTGAACGCTTGCCGATATCGGCGTGTTCCACGCGATAGCTCGCCAGCTTGTTGACGTTGTAAACCGCGAGGAACTCGTCCGCCAGCTCTTTTGCAAGCGTGCGGGTCAACGCTTCGCGAACCGCCGCAATGGCGATCGGGTCGATTATCGCAAACAGCTCGGCGATTTCATTGGCGGAAGGCAACGTCAGAATTTCAGCCGCCAGCGCCGGATCGATCTTCTCATCCAGCAAAATCGCACGGAACGCATCGGCGACGTGAACCGGCAGCGACAGCGGCTGGCCCTGCTGATGGCGGTTGACGTTCAGCTTGATGTAGGTTGCCAGCAGGCTCTGCGCGGCATCCCAGCGGGAGAAGTCGTTGCGCGCGTGGCGCATCAGGAAGGTGAGCTGCTGGTCGCTCCATTTATATTCCAGCTTCACCGGAGCGGAAAACTCGCACAGCAGCGCCGGTACCGGCTGGAAGTAGACGTTGTCGAACACAAAAGTCTGCTCGCTCTGGGTCACATTCAGCACGTGATGCACCGGATGGCCCCCTTTCTGCAGCGGGATCACCTTCCCTTCGTTATCATACAGTTCGATATCGAAAGGAATGTGCAGCGGCTGTTTCTCCGGCTGTTCCGCGGTCGGCGGCGTACGCTGGCTGATGGTCAACGTATACTGCTCGGTTTCCGGATTGTAGTCGTCATGGACGCTCACCACCGGCGTGCCGGACTGGCTGTACCAACGACGGAAATGCGACAGGTCGACGTTAGAGGCATCCTCCATCGCCTGGACAAAATCGTCGCAGGTGGCGGCGCTGCCGTCGTGGCGCTCGAAGTACAGCTGCATCCCTTTCTGGAAATTCTCTTCGCCCAGCAGCGTATGGAGCATGCGGATCACTTCGGCGCCCTTCTCATACACCGTCAGGGTATAGAAGTTATTCATCTCGATAACGCTATCCGGGCGTATCGGATGGGCCATCGGGCTGGCATCCTCAGCGAACTGCAGACCGCGCATGGTGCGCACGTTGTTAATCCGGTTCACCGCGCGCGAACCGAGATCGGAGCTGAACTCCTGATCGCGGAACACGGTCAGCCCTTCTTTCAGGCTCAGCTGGAACCAGTCGCGGCAGGTCACGCGGTTACCGGTCCAGTTATGGAAGTATTCGTGGCCGATGACGCGTTCAATATCGAGATAATCTTTATCGGTTGCGGTATCGGTACGGGCCAGTACGTATTTGGAGTTAAAGACGTTTAGCCCTTTGTTCTCCATCGCCCCCATATTAAAGAAGTCGACGGCGACAATCATATAGATGTCGAGGTCGTACTCGAGACCAAAACGAGTTTCGTCCCATTTCATCGAGTTCTTCAGCGAGGTCATCGCCCACGGCGCGCGGTCGAGATTGCCGCGGTCAACGAACAGCTCCAGCGCCACTTCACGTCCGGAACGGGTTTTGAAGGTATCGCGCAATACGTCGAAGTCGCCGGCCACCAGCGCAAAGAGATAGCACGGTTTCGGGAACGGATCCTGCCACTGGATCCAGTGACGACCGTTATCCAGCTCGCCCTGCGCCACGCGGTTGCCGTTGGAGAGCAGGAACGGGTATTTCGTTTTGTCGGCGATAATTTTGGTTGTGAAGCGGGCCAGCACATCCGGACGATCCAGGTACCAGGTAATGTGACGGAAACCTTCCGCCTCGCACTGGGTGCACAGGGCTTCGCCAGACTGATAGAGACCTTCCAGGGCCGTATTCGCCGCCGGGCTGATTTCATTGACGATGGTCAGGGTGAAATGTTCCGGTAATCCGCCGATCGCCAGCTGGTTATTTTCTTCTTTATAGTTGCTCCACGGCTGGCCATCCACCTGCAGGGAGACCAACGTCAGGTCTTCGCCATCCAGACGCAACGGCGCATCGGACGCCGCCGCGTGACGGGAGACTTTGCTCTCAGCCGTAACCACGGTTTTCTCGGCATCCAGGTCAAAGGTCAAATCGATATCGCTAATCAGATAATCCGGCGCACGGTAGTCGTGGCGGTATTTGGCTTGGGGCTGTTGTGTCATAAAAAACCTTTAGCATGTTCCATAAAGTGTCAAACCCAGTCTATTCCTGTTGCGTAGATCGCGCTATGCAGAATCTTCATCTTTTCAACGCTAAACACGAAAATTGCTACATATTGATAATATAAGAGCGTAGTTTCTATTAACATCCAAGGTCGCCCAAGAGCGCATTCATAAACAACAGGTTATGGCCTTGATGGATACATGGTTACTAAGTTCGCCCTCGTTCGCCCTCATTTTATGCCCCATGCATGCCCCATTCCTTTTGCGAGCAACTTTCCAGAACCAAACTCCTCAAGTTTAACCACCTCCAAATGCATGGCATCCTGCATCACGTAAAGATGAAATTTAGGTGCGCACCATTTTTCAAGCTTACACCGGCGACTCATCACGCATCAGATCGATGATTGTATGCGTCACCACTCCACCAACCTCAACGTCGTCGAGAGCCTCTCCCTCGATCGCCTCACCGTCAGCCGTTATAAGCGCCCTTCCCATCAGCTTTGCAAACTCAGCGCGCCCGTCATATCGAACAAGCACCGTATCTCCCTGCTGCGGCCGCCGGGACACGTCAATGACTGCATATCCAGCACTCGTTTCAATTACTCGCGTATTCGCGCCAACGTTGCATATCCTGTTGATTGTCAGGGTTGACTCTGCAAAATCGTTAGCTGGAGACGGAAATCCCATTATAAGACCCTCCCCATGTTCCTTAGCATCCACAACCTGTTTTCGCTTTCATCCGTAGTTTTGTCGACGAAGTAGGTCTGATTGCGCTCTATCCACTGGTTCGCCTCACGGCCGGAGAAATGAACGCCTAGTTCCTGCAGCGCGCAGACGAAATCGCGCGTTCGCAAATACTGGTACCCTTTCGGGTTGCGAGAGATAGAGGCGCAGAACGCCTCTCGGATTTTTGACTGGAGCATGGCGCCTCCTGATTAATACTGGTTGTACATACAGTAGTTTTATCGAGGAGGCAGATCAATAGCGGTCGCGCCTATCAATTTTCACGACAGCCGCATAAACGACTCAGATTCCGATGCCTGAGAATGCTGCCCTGGTTTTGCTGTACTGCTCATCCATCTCAGTCTTCGAGAGAACCCGACTCCACTGCGCAATCTGATAGATTGTCGGGGACAGCGCTGCGTTGGATGCCGTTCCTGTTGCGCCAATGCCAATCCCCGGCGCAATGCTGGCGGATACTGGCAACGCGGCTGTAATCCCTAACTCTGTGACCGTTTTTGTCTCTGTAAATCCAGTGGTGGCGTTGTACACCGTGAAATTTGTGCCATCAAACGTCAGGAATATCGCACATTTGGCTGTTCGGGTTGTCCCTACCAGCTGGCTGCCTACGCTGGGATTGTACGAGTTTACGCGCCCGCCGAACTGCGCAGAGCTGTTGCTGGCATAGCCATCGCTTTCAATAGTGAATCCGCGGTCTTTCAATACCCGGTTGCCGTAATCAAACAGATTACAGATTTGCGGAGTCTGGCCCGGGGAGCCAGGATACTGTGACCCTGCCGGGAACGCCAGCCCACTATACCCACCGACTACATACGCGGTCAGTTTTACACTGCCATCCAGCGCAAGTGATTTAGGAATGCTGGAAATAAATGCTGCCCCGAGATTATCAATCGTCAGTCCCTGACCGTCGGCGCTCACCAGGCCAACCGAATTATCAGTATTGAATGAAATGGATGCATTTCCGGATGACAATGTTCCTCTCATTAGGTTAATGGTCGTCTTTTTCGTCAGGTCATTATATTTCGTGGTGCGCGGACGAAAATCATACGCAAAATCTGCATCTGAGAGTGAAACAAACGGGAAAATATTAGGCTTCCCTTTCCCGGACCAGTCCGCACCGACAGCAATAATACGAGTACCCATTATTTAACTTCCTTTATAAAAATTTTGGCGAGCTGGATATAGTCAGAGTCTGACGTTATCTCCAGCGTGATTTGTGAAATCGTTTCGTAAGGCGGTGTTTCAAGGATGAATCGCATCGGCCGCCAGAACAGCCCGGTAAACTCCCTCTGCGTAATGGTGTTTGGCAGGTTCATTGATGCCCCGAATGCGCTCCGTAGCGTGACTGTGCGGAAATCACAGGTATCGCTGGTAACTGGACTGGCCGCCGGGAAGGTGTTTTCTGGCTGAGACGAATCAACAACCTGTGCGGGATCGAGGTTGTAAATACTGTTATCCAGAAACGCCTTCGGGAAATAGCGCCCCCACAACTCAACCTGCAGAGTGAGGGGTTGTGTTATGTCCCGGTCTGCAGGCGACGTGATGCCAATCGTCTTCTTCATCACCGAGCCCGTCATCAACGAGGCCACCGTTGCCAGAGGTCCGTTGTATGCCAGGTTTCGTGGGGTGTTAACCTGGTCCAGCGGAATAATGCTGGTCACTCCGCTCATGTCCCAGGTCGTCATGCTCTCAAAGGTTTCGCCATGCAGAACTGACACAGGGGTGTAGCCGGGAAGCGCGGACCACGCTGCGGGTTGATATTTCTCTGCATATCTGGCCCGGATATTTACCAGGCTGCCAGCTGTGGATTTCAGCATGACCTGTATCTGTCGGCCTGACATGACCATCTCAAGCGCATCCGTGAAAATATATTCCCCGGAACCAGAACCCACCTTTTTCCATGCGCCGGGTGGATTTTTATATTTCGACAGATAGTCAGCATCTACTGCATCGCCAATATTCGACGCGACATCGAGCATGTTTCGGATATAAACATCGACAGCACCCGTACACTCAAGAATGAATCCGGCCAGGCTTAGTCCTTCCGCCCCGTTCGGATAAGTGATATTAACCAGCAGGCGGTCAGTAAATGCAACACCTGAACCACCCAGCTGGTCATATTCGTCAGGTCTGAATGTCCATTCACGAACATCGCCCCGACCGTTCATCTCTTCAAAGTACGGGGCGATATTGTCTGGTAACGAGCGGTGAGGAACGCCGATTTCCTTCCATTTTTTCAGTAAATCAATCCGGTCAGAGAAAAGCATGTCTGCGTCAGATAAGGGTGAGAATGCCGGCCTCTGACGGTAGATTTTTATTGAACGGTTTGCTGGATGAAGGCGCTTTAACTCCTCAAGCAGCGAGACCCAAATGACGCCGTTTGTCCGCGTGCAGGGGTGCCCCTGATGGAACGGACTGACAACCAGATTCCCCATTTCTTTCATCAGGCTGCCGTTGAATATGTATTTTATTCCCCGGCTTTCACAGATAGCTTTAAGCTGTGCTGCGGCCTGATTTGTGATATTCCACTCGGCAACGACTATTGGTATCGCGCCATACGCCATAACCGAGTCGATTAAACGGCTCATGTTATACGCGTAATACTCCATGCTCTGCGCGATGTATTTTGCAGCATCATTTGCATAGGTCATGATGATGGCGTATTTGGCATTCATTTGCGCGAATGTCTTGCCATCAAAATAAACAGAATGACTGACCAGACGCTGGTTTATGGCCGGGGCGGTATTTCCTGAAACGCCAAAATTTTTGAACCGGTAATCCAGCAATGAGGACAGCTTGCTGATATAGCTCTTGTCCTTCAGCGTAAACAGGCTGTCTGTATAGCTGTCACCGAGGATGGCGATAACGTCTGTGTCGGCAGCAGAAAACTCCACAACACCATTATCATCATATTCAGGATAAACAGAGCCATCATCCCTGATACCCATCGCTATATTGCCGTTGTTGTCTGTCCAGGCCACTTTCCAGCCGGGGATCTCGGCTTCTTTCAGGTCAATCCCGGCGGTCAGTAACTCTGGCGCCTCGACCTCTCCTCCTGTTCTGACACCGAGCGCGACGTTATTTTCCTCATCGGTGAAGGCCACCCCCCAGTCCGGAAGGTCATCTTTCGAGATACTGATGCTTCCGGCCAGCAAATCCGGAGTCTCAACTACACCATCATCCCGAATGCCCAGTGCCAGGTTGCCCTCATCGTCGGTGTGAGCCTCCACATACACGGGCATATCCTCGCCTGCAGATGAAGAATCACCGACGATTAACTCAGGTACTTCAAAGCCACCGCCGTCGTTAATCAGCGCTGCCGCGTTACCCTCCGGGTCAGTAATAGCGGCAGAGAATCCCTGGGGCAAATAACTGTCAGTAATGAGTAGATTTAGTGCTGTGACGCCCGCGAGTGCATCGTCAACCGCTGCCTGTGCAGGCATCTTCCGGCCGGTAGCCTCCAGCGTACCGCCGTTGTTGATGTACTCGTCTGCCAGTGAACTCCCGTCTGCACTACGCACATACGTTGTGCTGCCATCCGGGATATTTGCAATATCTGCCTGCGCTTCGGCCAGCGTCATATACTGGCGGCTGAGGGGGATCAGGTTCTGGCGGGTTTCCTCGACGACCGCGTCACCTTCAGCTTTCATCCCATCTACGGTTACGTGGACGCTCCCATCCCTTGCTGTATAAGTTAACTCTCTGCTGGTAACGACCTTATCAAGCATCGCGCCGGCATAAACCGCATCACGAATATCTGTGCTCGGCACTTCATTATCGGTTGGAGTTGGTAATGGAACTTGAGCCATTGTGCATGTCGCCCTATATAAAAGGCGCACGAAACCCTCAGAATAAAATCCGAAGGTGTGCGCGAAGGTTGGATATTACTGCTGTGCGTTACGGATAAATCGAGTCTGAATATTCAGAGAGGGTTAATGTCTGGGTGTCGTCGCCATTGGGTTTGGCTGTTTCAACGCGCCAGATAGTGGAATTAAGTTCTGTATCGGTGGCGATGAAGTACCGGCTTGCGTTCTGCACCGTCGTCCGGTCGTAAATGTTCAGGTCGAATGCGTCAGCTGCAGCCTGAAACGCTTTAGGCCTTCCGGCTACGGGGTATGCTCGCCAGCGCCCGCGATAATTACCGAGGCTATCCGTCATCACCACCCACATATCGCCGAGAGAGAAGTCGATACGTTCTGACGTCGAAAACACATCCCCGCTGCGGGCGGTGATATAGCCGTTCTGCTGCTTGTTGTCGTACATGTCCGGACACTGCACGACAGCGCCGCGAATAACCTGCGTGGATTCCAGCACTTTCACCGTCATACCAACGCGCGAGAGCAGAATACGACGCGCTTCCAGCCACGCCCGGTCCTCCGCCTGCGTTTTATTACGACAGCCGTCAAGACTGATCTGTAACGCATTGATGGTCGCGTCATCGACTTCAGTTATCCCGCCCTGGTCAATCTGCAGATAGATGTACGATTTTTTATTGGTGAGAGGGTCGACGTAATCCAGCGTGATACCGTCATACCCTCCTGGCAGAGACATTGTCCATGTCACTTTGTACTCGTCCCAGAACATGTTTGAGCGCGCGAAGACCGCATCCGGGTTAGCAACTTTCTCATCACGCCAGAACGTCAACACATCACCGATGTTATTCCCGTCGACGCGGGCCACATTACAGATTGTTTTGATGCGCTCGCCAAGAGACAACTTTTCGTCTGAGAAGGTGTAATCGAAGTAAGCGAGCTCAGGTGCAGTTATCGAATCGGCGATCGTGTACAGCGTAGCGACATCAATACTTGAAACATCCTGCTTACCGATGACGATCCACTCGTGCAGTGCAGCGTCAGCGAATGAACGACTCGGGCGCAGCGTATAATCAATCTGGCCAGTCGCCCGGTCATAACTGATTGTATGACGCTGTGCGAGCATGTTGTATTTCTGCTCGCGATTGCTGTTGCTGTTATTGCTCCCCTTGATGGTCACTCTGGCGATCGTGTCTTCCGGGTAAACGACGTTCGTACGAGTATTGACCGCGTGAATCGCCATCAGCGTGACGACATTGCCGTCGTTGCTATTATCGAGACGCTCAATCGTCACAGCGTACCGCCCGGCACCGGCGGCCGGGATATATTTGTGTGAGGTGCGGAAATACCGCGTCGAAATCTGATAGTCGTTATCGAAGAAGTAATCGTACTGCTCGGAAGTACCCGGCACCTGGTTGTTACTATCGTCGACCTTCCAGAAACGGATACGATAGCGAGTTGTCCCGGCAGTTGCTCCCAACTGAACCATGACATGCACCCAGACCTGAGACGAATCAAGCGGCGAGACGGCCGGGCCAATCACCAGTGGGGTCTGGTCGTTCAGGGTGAACAGCGTCGAATTGATTATTGCGTCTGCCGGCAGCGTGGTGATTTCCCCGATCATATCTCCGAGATAAAACGTCGTGTATGACAAGGTGTCCGTGCCGATGAAGCTTTCAGAAAAGACAATGTTCCCGCTGCCGGTTACGTTGCGGGTAACCGTCCCACCGCTGGCATTCCACGTAGCGTTGATAACAAACGTCACGGGATGCGGGACGGCCAGCGCAGCGAAGTATGAAAAGTTATCATCATTCGACAACACTGTGGCTTTCAGCTGGTTGCTTTCGATCAGCATGGCTGTCGGCGCTGTCGTCGTCGCGGTCTGGGCCGGGAAATCCTCACTCTCGTTCAGGCCGGGGACCTCTTCGTTATCAACATCATCAAACTGATACCCGACATCGATACTCCCGATCGTCACACCCGGGTCAAATATCTGGTAACTGGCACCGGCCAGGCTGCCGAGATTCGATTCTGAGTAGCGCACAGATGAGATGGTGTATTTGCCGTATCCAACCTCAAACCATTCGGTGATGTATTTGTTGTTGTCGATAAACTCAAACAACGCCTGTTGAATCAGGTCCGGAAAGACGCGGCACTGTCCGTAAATATTTGGGCGCCCTTTATACAGTCGCGCCCGGTTGGTTTGCCCTGTTGCGTCGTTGTTCGGTGATTCTCCGGTTGAAATAGAGGGTGATGATGCAGTCTGTTGCCCTGTGATTCCCGCCAGCACCTTCTTGGTGAAGCGGATCGGGTTCAGGTGCTCAATTGGGTTAAGAAGCGTCTTAATCAGACCGCCACCTTCTGGCTGGTCAAATACCGCAACGACATCGCCAGCGCGCAGCGGACAGGACAGGTCGAAATCATCATCCAGCTTGCGACCATTGAGCCTCACCACGACGTTGTTATGCAGCTTCAGCTTGTCGAGCAAGGCGATCAGTTGAGTGCCAGGCTCTTCCGTTCCGCGTTGCTTAGGTGCGCCAGGCAGGCGCTGGAGCTCATATCGAACCATGCACCAGATACTCCACTTTGTTATAGATTTTCTGAAGGATGACCGCGCTATCCATTCTCACGAAGCCGAACTCGCCGCGGGAGTGAAGGCATTTCCCCGGATTAATCATCACGCCGACGTGCGCCGGCTGATTGCCGTAATAGAACACCGCAAGGCAGCCGGAAACAGGCACCGGAACCCGCCGCCAGTGTTCGAGCTCTTCTTCGTAGCAGGTGATAAAATCTGAGCCAGATTCGTATCCTGCGACGTGGTGTAGCTCCAGCCCCAGAACGTTCCGGTAATACAAAACCACGAGGCCCCAGCAATCCAGCTCGTCGAAAGTGCAGGCGCGGTTAGCCCAGGGCTTGCCATTAACCAGCCCGATAAATTCGCTCTGTGTCATACGGTAATCAGCCCAGGGTAGTCTTTCGTGGTGTAAATGATGGGGTTGGCCAGCGTCAGCGGGTTGGTCTTGCCAGAGTTCACCGTGACGTTGCTGCCGTCTGCGCCGACGTCTTTCACAAACAGCGACCACGTCTTCATAGGCGTAGCGTCACCGATCGCATTCCATTGCTGGTATTTGCAGGTAATGGGCGTCATGCGCCCGGCACCCGTCCAGCTCTTCAGCGTGTTCCTGACGTCCTCGGCGCCCTGCAGAAAGGTGATAGCCATTGTGATGATGGCCGACCCGTTTTGTGTGGGCTCTGTAATTTCGAAGGCCGCAGGCTGGTAAACGTTCCCGCCGAACGTCGCTTCACGAAACAGCTTATTGACCACACGGTAGTAACCGAACGCCGGGTGATAAAACTCGACGGTCTGTTTGATATCGCTCGCCGGCCGGCGCTCTTTCCACTCTCGTAAAGTCGGCATTAATCAGCCCTCGGCATAACGGCAGTGACCAGATAATCCAGCCAGTAGCCGTAGTTCTCTGGCGCCTCGACGATCCAGTCGTCGTAGTCCTCGGTGATGTCCTCGATACCGTTACAGATGACGCTGGCGGTCCAGGTGACGATATTGCCGTTTTTACTGGTCTGTACCGGCATGCTGATGAAATGCAGAGTCTGCAGCTGCACACCTTGCGTGTCTCCGAGGTCGATCGACATCTGGAACCAGTTACGCCCGCGGTCACAGTACGTCGGTGAGCGGAGCCACGATTTAAAGCGCTCGGCCTGCTGCAACGTGAATTTCCACTGCAGAGACCAGGTCGATTTAAGGTCGGTGGTTAGCGGCGTGAAGATAGCGGGCCCAATTGCCGGCTGCGTTGTCTGCCACGCAGTATCCTGCGTCATGTTCTGGTCTGCGCGCTGAGGAAGCGGCAGCATATCCGGGTATGAAACTGTTGCCACGTTTCCTCCGGGCATAAAAAAAGCCGCGGCTGCGGCACTGATCGAATATCAGGATGTTGCTAAATGTGTACCACTGTTACTGTGTGTTTTTCACACAGAGAAAGGATGGGGTATATGTCAGAGAAATTCAGAGTCAAACTCTCCTGCCCTGATTGCGGCAGTGAGCAATTCATATTTAGCGCCGAACCACACACCATAGACAATGTCGAGTCCTGTGCCTCCTGCGGAAGGGCTATCAGCAAAAACGATGTCTTTCGCCACGGCAAGGATTTCCTCGTAGATACGCTCAGGGACAGACTGAAGGGAACCAAATTTAAGCTCAAGTAAGGAGATTAGGCTATCAAGTTGCGATTGAGCCTCGCTGGTGTCGACCGATATGGATGCCAGCATTTTTTTATCTTCCATTTATCTACTCCAATAAAAAAACCGCCGAAGCGGGTTGGTTTAGTAGTCACCGTTTGCCTGTCGGCGGAGGCCGAAGGCGCCTTGCATCTCGGACGATATCGGCCCCCCGCTCTGAATGTCGGTGATTATGATATCAGTCACCATTTGGCCTCCGTTCTGGCTGCTTCTGGTATCGACATTGACGCCGCTGGCGTAGTTGTAGACGTTATTGGTCACCTGCAGCGCCCCGCCGCCGCCAGAACCGCGCAAATCCTTGTTGCTGATGACGGAACCATTGTCCCCGGGGATCATGTACTGGCTGCCATTGCTGGCCTTGTAGATTTCAGGCATTCCGCCCTCACCTACCTGGTACATTGAGCCGGCAGATACCGGTCCGCCATTTTTGCGCTTACCGGCAAGCGAAGAGCCAACAGCAAGAGCGGCAATCAAAGCACCGAGACCTATCGCTACAGCACCACCGAAGGAGCCGATCGACGCAACAAGTGCTGCTGGCGTCCACGCTGCTGTCGTCGCCGCTGCTGACGATGTACTGGCTGCGGTCGTAGTTGCCAAAGAGCTGACCTGCGCCGCGGTCGTTGTGGCGATCGCAGCGTTCTGAGCGGTTGCGCCCATGATTGCCGATTTAGCTTGCTGCATCCCCATCTGTACGAATGTGTTGATGACGTCATTCAGAATGGTATTGCCGATTGAGCGGAGCGCGTCGTTAGCCGACATGCTGCCGGTTATCACGCCCGTTAATGCATTGGATGCCTGACTACCAAATGCATCGACCGCAGCACCCAGAGCCTCATAACCAACGCTCTGCTGAGTGAACAGCGCCCACTGAGCATCAGCTCTGGCCTTTTCATATTGCATATCAGCTGCATTTTTCAGCAACAAGGCCTGATTATGAGCAATAACACCTTGCTGCTCAAATTGCTGGATTAATGCAAGTTGCTGGGCATGCTGGTTAGCCAAATTCTGGACTGGATCAACATCTCCGGCGGCCTGTTGTTGCGGTGTTACAGCCTGTTGCGCGCGAATTTTTGCGAGATTAGCCTGATGAGTTGCCTCCAGCCTTTCTGACGTATCGTTATATTGCTCCTGGCTGATTTTCTTTGCCGCCAGAGCAGTATTCAGATCCTGGACATCCTGCTTATAACTGGCATTTTCACGCGCCTCAGGTAGCAACTTCTCAGCCGCCACCTGAGCCTTAATTGCGTTGGCAGCATCCCATTTTTCAGCAGCATATTTGCCAGCAAGCGCTATCTGCTCCTGCGTCGCCCCTTTCCCCAAGGATTGCTGAGCATTCAGAATAGCTTGCTCACGGCTTAACTCTTGCGTAGAGCCTGCAGCCAGTTCTGATTGCTGCTTCAGGTTGGAAAGTTTCTGAGTAATAGATTCCTGCTGATTACCAAGCTTTTTGGCTTCTGATGCTGCTTCTTTAGTCGCTTTCTTATTGCTTTGTTGAGCTTGCTGCGCATCATATTCAGCTGCCGCCCTGTCCCGGGCAAGGTTAACATCAGCATCTGTACCACCAAGCTTTCTGATGTCCTGCTCAGCCTTTAATTGCGCTCTCTTTCTGTCGTTAAGCTCACTCTGAAGTGTTACCTGATCCTGTAACTTATCGAGGTATTCCTGAACATCTTTAGGGCGTTCGACCATGAGGCTGCTGGAGTTGAATTTGTCTTTTGCTTTGGCAGCAAAATTAATCATATCCCCCAACTTGCCCATCATTCCAGCCGCTACCCCTGCTTCCTGCCCATCCCTGCGAAGCAGATCAATACCTTGCTTCATGGTTCCGTTTAGCGTAGCGCGGCCAATATTAATGGCGTTTTGTGTCTGGCTTAGTCTGCTCTGAGCCTTCTCCAACTCAAGGGTGGCTATTGCCAGATTATCCTGTGCGCCACCAAGTGCCTCAGCAGCCTGCCTCCCTCTCGTTGTATTTGTACCCCAGTTTGCAATTTCTCTCTGCTGGCGCTGGACAGCGGATGTCGCATCATTAAATTCCTTTTGTGCGTCAGATACGGCATCGCTTAACTCGGGTAGGCTCTGGCTTAACTTCCCTATCGTCGCCGCGAGCTCTGTATTCGACATGGTCTGGAATTTAGAACTCAGCTCATTAACGCTATCAGCCAAAGCATTGGCATCATTCCTGGCTTCTTTTGCGCGCTGAGAAAAATAGAGGATTGCGCTTGCTGCAAGCACTGCAGCGCCAACTGGCCCACCGATTAACCCAAGAGCTCGGCTAGCAAGACCTGCACCAGATGAAAGCGCTAACTGCGCGGCTTTATTAGCTGCCAATGCACGATTGTAATTATCAACTGAACCAGCAGCCACGACCCTGGCAGCAGACAACCTCTGTTCGGCCGCCGTCACATTGGCTTCACTGATAGCAGTAAGCCGCATCATTTCTGCGAGCCTTATCTCATCTAAGGCCCGTTCTTTTGCGACCGCTGCAGCCCTGAGGTCTGCCGCTGCTTTATTCGCGGCAGCCTGAGCTGCTAATGATTCTTCTGCTGAAAGCGTGCGAGATGCGGCAGCTGCTTTGATTTTAGCCGCAGTGGCCATAGTTAAGGCGCCGACATACCGACTCCCAAGAATAGCCGCGACACCAGTCAGCAACGCGCTCAATCCGCCAATATTTTCGCTGATGGTGACGACTGCATCACTGAAAATTGCCGCACCTGTTTTAACCGTAGAATTTTCACCGAAGAACTTCGTGATGTTATTGCCAGCAACCTGAAGAGCCTGGCTGATAGTCGTAGTTGTGTTGGCAAATTCAGCACCGATTACAGTCCCCTGAGAAAGAAGCCCATTCACCACAACGTCGGTGGTCAACTTCCCTTGCGCAGCCATCGCCCGCAGTTCGCCGATTCCAACACCTAAAGAATCAGCCAGTGCAACCATGAGACGGCTGCCTTGCTCGGCTACTGAGTTGAATTCCTCCCCCCTCAGAACGCCAGAAGCAATGCCTTGGGATAGCTGAATGATTGCGTTCTCAGCCTCCTGAGCTGTGGCACCGGAAACAACAAACCCCTGGTTAATGATTGTCGTGAGCTTGGCCAGATCTGCAGCCGACGTATTGTACTGCCGCGTCCCTCTTTCCAGTCTGGCGTAAAGTGTTGCCGTAGCATCAAGGCTGCTTCTGGTTGCCTGAGTAACATCAAATACACGCTGAGTTACATCAGCTAATTGTTCTGTCGGCCTTACTGAGTTTGAGAGTTTATTGTTTACGGTCGCCCATGCATCAGCATATTCAGCCACCTGCTGAACGGAAAGCGCAGCAGTAAGTCCAACAGCTACGCGCGATAAACTCGACATCGATCGCTCTGTAGTATCAATAGAACGTGTTGTTTTATCAAAGCCACGCTCCATCAGATCAAGGCGCTGATTTACACGTTGCTGCGAAGTCAGCAGACCGCGTACATCCATCTCAATGTCGTAATAAATGCCGCCGGCGTTCTCTGCCATTTGCTTTTCTCCGGGGATTAAAAAACCCGCCGGAGCGGGTTGATAGAATTCTATGCATTAGCGTGATAAGACTACCCTGGATAATTATCTATATTGAACTTAAACTGTTTTTTCCCTTCCTGGTAAAAGTCAGCCTCGATAATTACTTGCTTGTGAGATTTAATGTTCTTTATGAATCCAGAGGGTGCTGAGAAGAAAATCACGTCAGCGCTGCCATCAGCAGCTTCATTCATTGAATATGTTTTTATCTTGTCTTGATCGAACTTAACAGATACATGGCAACCATCATACGAACTACATAAAAACTGGCCTTTACTTATAAGTAACAGAGCCTCTGTTGGCATCAACTCCTCCGGCTTTTGACCCTTTTTCAGAGTAGTCTTTTTGGAGCGGAGGACAATTGACAACTCAGATCCTCCATTATAAGGAAAATCAAAATCGACAGAGTTTTCGGAGTCAAGTGTTAGGAATTTCTGAGCTGTACCCCGCATCTCATCGTTTTGGTAAGAAGGAGTCCAATCTTTTGCGTATGAGCTAAATGCACACAACGCCATTGCTGCAAAAATAAAACTTTTCACATCCCTATCTCCATTGGCTTATTTTTGGAACAGATTAGCAGGGATGTATCAGTATTCAATGCCACCAGAAGCAAAAAACCTCACCGAAGTAAGGTTATCTAGATCTTAGTCAGCCCATCCTGATTTCGTGTTTATAGCCGACTCAGCCATTGTGTACTTGGCTACAACATCGTCTTTAAACAAGATTGTTAACTCTTTTTTGGTCCCGTTTGTTCCGTTATGAAACAGGCCGTAGAAAGGAATGAAAGTGGTTCCATTAACCTTCACTTTGGCAAAGGCGTACTTCCAGATCTCATTGCCACCGTCAGTATAAGAAACTGTATCCGGGGAACCGAAGGTAGATTTCACCTGTGCCTTGGTGGTTTTCCCTTCCTGCAACTTAGACTGCACGCTTGTTTCGGTTTCTTTGCTGAGTTGCTGGTTTCCTGATGAAGCGCAGCCAGCCAGAGTTAAAGCAATCGCAGTTGCAACTAAAATTTTCTTCATTTCCTTGATCATCCCTTTTGGTATTGTTCGGACTAATCCTATCAGGGATGTGGAAACGGCAAAACCACAAATAAGGTGGGCACCAAGGCATCCTTGCCAGATGTGATGCAGTTAACTTTTGCTTCGTTTAAAGATTATTTTTAATACAAAACAAATAAACCAGGCCCCGAAAACCGTTGCGAAATTAATCGGTATTTCCGCACTCAAGCCAGCAGCGTCTGCGAACCAGTTCCACACATTGAGTAGCAGCCAGACGATCAGGAGGCTGAAGCCAAAGGCGAACACGATAATTCCGATCAGCGCCATCAGCGTCTGTCCTGTAGTAAATTCAGATCGTTTAATCTTCATGATAATGACCTTTCGCTACGCCCTGCATGATTGCGACCATATCCGGATTGACGAGCTGATGAATCTGCTGCTCCTCGATTGCCAGAACCTGCTTTTCCTTCTTGCGCTCGTTCATAAGGCGGCTTCCGATAGTGCCCTTAAGCTTCGATCTGGCATCCTTGACTGCAAAACGATGCTGAAGCTCTTCTCCCATCATCTGGCGGCGGGAAAGTTGAGATGCCATCCAGTTGAAGGCGTTGATATAACACTCCTTAATCGCGCCGGCAGCCTTCCCGGTAAACCCCATGACAACCATGAACCAACCATCTTTTGTGAGGTTTACCATCGGCCTAAGCTTTCCTTGCTCGTCAATATATTCAGCCGACGCAAAATTGCGTTGGCTAAAATCGGCTGAACAATCGGCCTTTACCTGCTCAATTTTTCTGAGAACATCGCCGTGACGCTTATTGAAATATTCCGCAACTTTTAGCGATGTGGTGATTATCCCTCCTTCTTTTGCCTGAACCATGTCCTGAAAATCAAATGAGGGAATTACTGCTGGATATTGCATGGTGATTACCTTTCAAAAAAGAGACCTCTGCTCACCAGAACGGCCATACCCGAGCGCACCATGCTGCGATGGCGTTCTCAGAGGTCGCTTTTGTGAATGGTCTCGGGACTGGAATGCGCGGTGAGTGCGCGGTGAAATTTTGGCGTAAAAAAGCCCCGGACTATGCCGAGGCTGGTTTATCTGCTTTTACTGGCTTGTTCCCGCTGCATCATCGCCTGCCAGCGGCGATCGTCTTCGTCCATAACCGTGTCGAACTCTTCCCTGGTGAAGCCTTTCTGGTTCGGGTATTTGGCGTTGAGCATCATGGCGAACTCTGTCATCGTCAGGTTCTCAGCCTCTTCACGGCTGATTCCAAAGTGGTTGCGGGCCGCCATGATGTAGTCGGCAGCGCGAAACTCTGAGGTGGTTTCGTTCGTCTCGTAACGCTGTAGCTTGCGCACCTTCGCTTTGCCGACGATGCCGTGCATCATCAGGTTTTGCGCAATGATGACCATATTCGTCGGCGGTATGCTGCCAGACCGCCAGACAAATCCACGCTTTCGTGACTTACCTGGCTTCATCCAACCAACCAGATCGCCGATATCATCATCGCAGCACGCGGTAAGCACCGTGTGAGCTGCCATGATGGATTTGCGGGTCAGCAGGCCACTCTGTATATATCGCAGCACGCAATCCGGGAGACGACTGTACTCGTCGCGGATATAGGACTCAGCCGCGCGCTGTATTAATGGAGTGGCCTCGTCGTTGCACAAGTCATAGAACGCCTGAACGATTTCAGCAGGCTCACCAATGCGCGCCATGTTTCGGAATGATGGCCGGAAAAAGAATTCCCGGTCATCGGCACCGATAACGCATTCGCCTAATTCTTTAATGGGGGTCATAGTCGCTCCATAAACAGTATCAAGGGCGCCTGAACGCCCTTTGTACTATTCACGAAATGTCCAAGGGTTAGCTGATGGTCACCGTGCAACCTGCCGACGTAATTTTGACTGGCGTAGCTGAAGAGTCGGTAACTTCACAGGTGTAAACCCCGGCGTCACCAGATACTGCGCTCGCTTTGTTAAACGTTGCAGTGGTTTGCCCGCTGACGACGGAGCCGTCTTTTTTCCACACGTAGGTGTATGGAGACGTACCGCCTTCCACCACCACCGGCATGTTAAGAGCGGAGCCGGTAGCGACACTTTTGGTGGAAGGAAGGTTGGTAGTGAACGCCAGTGCCGGCGGAGCGACTTCAAACACGACAGTGTCGGCGTCGTAGACCTTCCACTCACCGGAGAAGGTGGAAATATCAGACGTACCAAAATCACCAGACCATGAAGTAGTGTTGAAGTACCCCATGATGTAGGTTCCGGCGTCTTCACCAACAAAGTCGAAGCGAACCCACAGCGTCGGCTGGCGGCCGGCCTGCACCTCATCGAAAATATACTTCGAGATAGCAATGGCGCCGATTTCAGTCGTTTTATCCTGCTTACGGAATTCACCTTCACCGGAGATGGTGAAATCCATGTTATTGACCAGGTTCTCAACCAGCCCCTTCGTATCGTCAGCCTCAGAGGTAACGGTATTCATGGAATAGTCGAAACCTTTCGTGGTTAGCGCGCCCAGGCGTTTCCATTCGGAAAGGGCCGGAACGGTATCAGCGCAGCCAAAAGCCATGCGTAGCACGGCCACCTTACCAATCAGCTTGCCGGTATCATTAGCACAGCCTTGCATGTGTACCTCTCAAATAAAAAAGGCCGCCAGATGGCAGCCTGTTAGTGATTTATTGCGATTTAAGCCGCCCGGGCTTCTATCCGCTGAGTGTTTAATGAAAGCTCTCTGCGATTCTCCGCGTTGGCAACATCATTTTCAGCGGCCGCAAGTATTCTGTCGTGAGCGATTAATCCTGTTGCCTTTGCCGCAAGCCTTTCCCGCTTGCGAACAATGACGCCAGCATATTCGTAATGGATTCTCAGCACCTTCTGCGCATAGGACGCATCGAATGGGTAAATCATGCTTACTCCCCGTATGTGCAAGAGATGAGTAGCCGGGTAACCAACCGGCCCTCTTCGGTTGGGATAGCTGCCGGAACATTGCCGACAAGCTGCAGCGCGCCGACGCAGTCATCGGCACCCGATTGCACACTGATATACTCGACGATGGCATTTACCGCGGCGTCAGCAGCATCAGGATTTGCTTTCGAGGAAACGACATCAACCATCACATACCAGTCGCCGCCGCGGTCGTATTCGATATTGTTACCGCCAGAAGGCCGGAACACGATGAACTGATCGGCATCCTTGCCAGTATCGCGCCATATCCGCCACTGCACCTTAAACCCGGAAGTTAGCCCTTCGGTTACAAACAGGTCTTTGAGGCGCATGTACATCGCAGGTGTCATAGCGAAAGCTCCTTTTTAACCGCGGCATCTATCTGGCTGCGGGTATCCTCGAAGCCCTTCGTTAAGAACTCTTTCCGCGCCGATGCGCGCCGGAAGGTCTGCTTAACTTCCGGGTCGTGAACGAACACGGCATAGTTAGCTGTGTAGCCAACGCGCCCGGTCACCCGCACGCCGTTCGCGGTGATTTCCCGGAACTGGCTATTGATGAGCGTCGACGTATCTATCGGGGTGTAGAGCGCCGCCTGCGCACTGCCGATAAGCATCGCCGACTGCAACGCGCGTACCACCTTGCGCCCCTGCACGTCCTTAATGATGCGGTCGAGATTGGCCTTAGCCTGGCGGATGCCGCGAACTTTAGCGCCCATAATCAGACTCCCGTAATAATGGCCCAATCATCTTCAACACCGTCAAGGGTATCGTTCCACTGAGTGAAAGCCCTTATTTCGTCCGCTTTGGTGTTGTAGGGGTTGGTATCGGTGCTTGTTCCGATAAGGATGTAATCGCCCTCTTCAGCATCAGCGTAAGCAGTGAAGAAAGTGTTTTTTACGACAATCCCTTTCCCAAGCTCGCTGAGCTTTGACGAAAGTCCGCCAATGTAGTCACACATGATATTTATTGGCGGATGGAAACCATACGGCTGGCCGCCACCATCAGTATCACTACCATCGGCATCTCGAATCCTTTTCCAGAGGGTGCATGGCTTGTTGTATGACCATGAAGCTGTCGAAGACATCAGTCATCCCTCCATCGCAGCACGATTGCGCCTGTAGCCTGTATGCGAGGGCAGTTAATCATCCACTGCCCGGCGCCGTTAACGTATGCCGTCGTTTGCTGGCCGGTATCAGTCATCACCCAAACGCGGGTGAACGTCCGCGGCAGCCGCTGCTGAACTGAAATCCAGGCCATTAGCAGCCACCGACGACCATAAACAGGCCCACACTGTTACCGGCGCTAATCGGTAGTTCGCTGGTGCAGCCGCTGGTATCCAGTTTCGCCAGAGAGTCACGCAACCAGGTAATCCCGTCTTCGCCGTAATCGAACGAGCGCGACGCTCCTGATGGCGCCCCCTGCGATTTTATTCGCCGGGCACCGGAAGACGTCGCCATGAGCGCAGCGGCATACATCAGGATGAGCTTTGCCGTGCATTCGTCATATCCCGCACCTTCGAGGCACGGGATAATTTTGTTCACTACGCAGAGAATCGGATCGAGCAGCGCGCCGGGAATGGAATAACCCAACTCACCGAGGAACGCCTGCACGTCTGCCGCTGTGATTGGGTCAGCCATGGTTACTTGTCCTTTTTGGTCGCTGCTGCCAGTGCCGCTTCAGCTTCGTCAGCTCGCTTAACCTCAGCTGCCAGAGCGTCTGCGTGGGCCTTATCTTTCGCTTCAGCTTCGTCAGTGAGCGTTTTCACCAGGTCGAGAGCTTCGTCGAGTTGTTTCTGGATGCCGGTTGCATCTTTACTTACCGGCGCAGACGCAGTAGCCACCTCAAAGACGAGCTTTTCACCCTTCTTCTCGGTGGATTTCTCAACCTTGCCCTGCTCAATCCACTTTTCAGCGATCGAGTCATCGACGTCATAAATCTGTCCAGCCTCCAGCTTTTGAAGGCTGGCACCGGCAAAGAGGTTTGCTACCAATACCTTTACGAGTGCCATGTTGTTTCCTTAGCTTGAAGCGTGAATAACAGAGTAGTGACCGTTGATGTCCTGCTTAACCATCAGGCCAGCAGCCCCCCAGGTACGCCAAACGTAATCTGAGTTGTAGAACTGACGCGGATCAGCGACGGTACCGAACGCCTGGCCGACGATAGGAGCAATCACGCCAGCCTGCAGCGGCACGATTACGATTTCGTTGCCGGTCAGCTCAGCATCTTCTTTGATTGCCGTGATGCCTGACAGCTTGGAGATCTCTTCCAGCACAGTGCGGAGAGAGTTCACATCGAAATACTGTTCCCAGTTGGACATGATTTCGCTGGAGACGTACCACGTCTGCTGCCCGTACTGCTTGTTTTGCAGCTTGAGGACGTCACGCAGGGCGATCGCCGCCGCACGCATGGCTTTCGGGTCGGTGCTGGTTGCGAAGTTAACGGTCAGCGTTACCTGCGCCACACGCTCATCGTGACGCAGCCCCTTCCAGGTTTTGTCATCGAATTTGATGTAGTTACCTGCCGCATCGCGGAAACCTTCCCAGATGTAGTCGACATACTGCCGACGCACATCATCTACTGAACCGGCCTGAGCATCCGCCAGGGATGAGAGCGCGGAGCCTTTGTTGAATACCGGGTCACGCCAGTTGAACTTAAAGCCACTGTCGTGGATCGGCACCATGGTGCCATCGAAGGTGTAAGACTTCGCATCCAGCGCAGCACCAATCTGACCGGACATTGAGGTGTGCGCCCAGCCTCGGCCGCCGGTGCGAGCGTACTCGTACACAGACTCTTCAAGACGAACAGAACGAGACAGCGGCATCAGGTCGTTCAGCAGCGTGAATTCGGTGTTCGGCTCGAATTGCTTCAGCACGGTCTGGTCATATGCCTTGTACAGACGGCGGATATCGTCGACTGCGTTTACTGCGTCCAGTACCGGCGCATTTGCCGCTTCACCGCGAACACGGGTACGAGCAATAAAGTCTGCCACGGCCTGAGCGCTGGAATTACGAGCGAACGTCAGTTCATTGAACTGAGCCATGTTGGCTTCGAGGTTCCCGGTTTCGGTCGCCTGCTTAGTGGAGAATACAAACATTCAGGTGCTCCTTATTTAATGACAACGCGCAGGAGCTGGCCTGCTGTCGAAATGGTGTATGAGCGGTCTTCTTCTACGTAGCAGCGGACCGATTCATCAGTGCCGACAGATTTAACGCGACCGTTGGCCACAGAGAGAGGCTGCCCTTTTGTGTAAGTGCCTGCTGCAGCGGGAACGTTGAAGAAAACGCCTGGGGTTGGGTGGAAAGCAACAACCCAGTCGCCAGCCTTGATGACGTCATCTACGGTTTTGCAACGCAGGTAGTCATAGTTGGCTACGTAGAGGATCGCGGCTTCATTGCCATCCACGGAGGCGGTGAATTTCTTCGTGGTGTTGTCGAAGAAGCCAATCGTACCGGGAGGAGTATCAGCGGCTGCAGCACCTTCACGGTGAAGTTGTGGGTTCGCGAAGATACCGCCTGCGTGAATTACGTGTTTTCCGTCTTTAGCCATTTTTTACTCCGGCATTTCGCTGAAAGAATCGTTGTTGTTGACCTGGCGGAATGCACCATTCAGGCCGGTAGAGGTCTGGCACTGAGCAAAAAAGCCATCAAGGGCGGCGCCGTCGAGAGCATTTACAGCGAGGTCGTCCAGCCCGAATTTCGCTTTTACGACAGCGCGTTTTTCGCTCTTCTCTTTGTCAGAGTTGGCGGTAAGGCCAGACTTAACCATGGCGAGATCGTCAGCGAAGGGCTTAAACCATGCCGGCGCTTCTTCGCTGTTACTGGCCTGCTCTTTTTTCTTAGGCTTGCCGGTGGTGGGGTCGATTTCGTCGACGCCTTCTTTCTTGGCTGCCGCCTTCTCTGCCGCCAACTGGTTGTAAGCATCCATCAGCTCGGCATCGGACTTGCCTTCAGTCGGCTTACCCGCGGCTTGCAGCGCATTGATAATCAGTTCTTTCATCGGATCGTTCTCTCCGTTGGTTTTAATCTCGTACTCAATGGGTTTGCGCACGACTTCTACAGGTTCGCCGACGAACACGGCTTTGCCGTCGTCATCGATGAGATACTTCTGTTTGAAATACTTGGCTTCATCGCGGTAGATGAAGTTGTCGGGCCATACGGACTCGGGCCAGAGCCACTTATCATCAGCGCGGCCCTCATGGAGCTTGTCGCTGATAGCGCGCTGGATATCGTCGAAAGAGAAATTCGAGGCGTTGGTGAAGAAGAATCTGGTTTTGTTCAGCAGCCCTTCGCGGGTGCAGTCAATGCCATCGGAGAGCCTGACAACTTCAATCTGCTGCTCATCACCATCAGAGTTAACGAAAATGCCTACGCCTTCATCAGGCGTCCCGGCCCCCGGCTCATCGAGCAGGATCGCCACATGGTCAAAGAACATGTTGGTAGCGATTTCGTTGTACTTTTTACCCTTAGATTCGCCATTGGCAGCGATACCGGAATAAAGCAGGCCGGTAGAGATGTGGATTGGGTCGGTGTTGGAACCGGCTGCCATCTCATCCAGACGTTTAACCAGGCGCTTACCCTTCTCGCTTGACTCGGCGTACTGGCGATCCACGTACATGTCACCGCTGACTTTGTTGTCTGCGTGGGTGCCGTTCTGGAACCAGGCTCCGACGTGGTAGTTATTCACCGCTCTGACGTCACGCGCAGACACATGCTTACCGTCCACTTTCGGGTGGCCCAGCGGCATCGGGTTGCGCTCCAGCGTGTTGTAGGCCTTTTCGATTTCTGCTGCCGGGTACAACTTCCGGTTCATCACAATATCGTCCACGACAGGCGTGATGCCGCGAACCACAATATGTGGCTTGCCGTCGATGGTTTCAGTGGTGATGTTTGAAGCGGAGTTGACGACGGTCAGCACGTTAACGCGGTTGCGTTTCATGCTGGGTCCTCGTTATTGGATAGTTTTGTGTAGCGCTCTGACGATAGCTTTTACTTGGCGCACGTTGCCGCGACCTTGTGACTTGATGACTTTGCGATCACCTACCTGCTTCATCATCGCTTCTACGCCGCCGATCTTAACGTGCGTGCATGAGATATCGCCGATTCGCTTTGATTCGAAATAAATACTACTCATATGCGCCTCTTTGGTAATTTTAGGGCGACTCGGCTTCCTTCCATTTTTCGCGTTCTTTCGCCAGCCGTTCAGCCAGTCCCTTGTTGAATATCGTGCCGTCGTCGTTGAGTAGCACCGGAATCTGGGAGCAATAACATCGATATTTGTTGCCATCGCGAGAATAAAATTCTCTGACCCACTCAGTCGTTTTGACCTTTCCTTGTTCGGCGGCATGCCACGCTCTAGTCGATGGTTTGAGTGCTGACAGCCATAACAGGCCGGTATTCAGCCCCAGTCTGTCGGCCGCCCAGTCCGTTTCATTCCATTGTGCCTGCCGCAGTGCGCCGACCTGCTCTGTCTGGGCGATGTTTTTCGCCAGCGACATCGAAACGTCTAAGCGCTTACTGACTATGCTGGCTGTTTCGCGGGGATTAATTCCCCGGCCTATCGCGTCGGCAATGACGTTGGCGAGATCGGCGCGTGCGGTATCGCTTATCCCCTTCCAGTCGCTGTACGTGCTGATGTAGGCGCTGGCGATTTGGTTTTGATACGCAGGACTGGAAAGCAGTTGCTGCAGCGTCGTCTGGCTGGCGTATACCGGCGACTGCACCGATAAGTTGGTGTAGGCCTGCTGCGTGCCTCGCTCATACTCTGCGGCGACATAATCCAGCGCCCAGAGGTTCTGGCTGCCACCGTCCAGCAGAGCATCGTCCAGAATCGTTTGCACAATCTGGAGAAGGTCGGCTAACTGCGCCGCTGTCATGTCGTAAATGTAGGTGCCGGCATTCACCTGATATAGCGATGGCTCAGCACCTTCGTTATTGCACATCAACCATGACCGTTCGCCATTGACCTCCCGCTGCCGGCCAGTCAGACGCTGGTCAAACAGCTCTTTCAGCCGGCGCTTGATATCCAGATACCGGCCTTCGATATCCTGAAACATCTTACTAACCGGTCTGGCTGATTGCGTGGGGTCGACTTTGCTGCGGGGGATTATCGGTGTGCCGACTTTACTCTTTTGCTCCTGAGTCATCGGAAAGAGGATCATCGGTTGTCACCTTGTCGTCGGGGTTGGGCGGAAGAACCTCTTTGCGCGGCTCAAGCTCACCGACTGCCCTTACCTCGTTCTCATCGACCGCCGGGGTGCCGTAGGCTTGCTGAGTTTTCTGTGCCACATCGGCCATCGTAGCCATGTTTGCGAGCTTTTCTTTCTCGCTCGGCGCCAGTAAGTCAGACCATGTCAGCGTGACCTCGCCAGACGTCGGCGGGTCGATAATGCCGATGGTCCAAAATCGCTCTATCACTCGCGTGATGACGTCTGACATAAAGCCCCAGCGTCTCTCATTGCAACGATTAGCCCACGCTGTTTTATCTTCCTCTGAAGCGAGGTTGCCGGTCTGCTTGCCAAACAGGATGTTAAACGGGCACTGAATCGTCGACGCGAATGAGTTTGCCGATACTGTCCAGGTCGGCGTTGGGTCAGCAGCTGCGACAGAGAGAACGCTCGCTTTCCCTGCCTGCATGGCGATCGCCGCATCAGTCCCGCGGTTCAGTTTGTTCACTTTGTCGTTCATCGCATCACCGAGGGTGTCATATCCAGCATCCTTGGCTTGCTTGATGAGCGTGTCAATTTGGGTGGCGGCGTCGAACTCCATCGCCAGTTGACGACTGGCGTTCTTCAGGAACCCCTCAGCACTTCCTCCCTTCGTCTTCTCGATATCGAGGAGGTCATTGTAGCCGGCCTCAAGAAGCGGGATTCCCGACAGGATATTTTCATCCTCGGAACCTTCACAGAGCAGAATGATGCGGTCCGGATGCACCTGAACCGAACGAGGGCTGCTATACGTGCCCTCGTCGCCTATCGGTTGTTCATTGAACTGATAGCTGACCGGCTGCCCGTAGGTTTCTGACCAAGTATCAATATCAAGATTACCCGGCTTAACTTGTTGCTCCCATGCCGGAATGAGTTTAACCAGCGCAGCACTGCCAAGCTTTTGGACCAGCTCCACATCAACAGGCTCGCTCCAGTCACGGCTATCCTTAACCTGAATCAGGAGCGCTGAGTAACGCCCGACCATATTGCGGCGATCGGCGTCTTTAATTTTCGCCCAGTGCTTTTTCATCAGCTTGGTAACTGACTTTTCCCAGGGAGTAGTTTTGGTCGACTCCTTGTCTTCGTCACCATCGATAATGGTCGGCCTGTCCATCCAGCAGGAATCCAGCAATTTATGGACAGCTGCAAAACCGGTAGAGCCGCGGCGGTACTGGCGATAGAAGTTGTCGAACGTCAGTGTGTCCGGATAGCCGAACTCGTCCCATAGTTTTGTCCGTTTGACGTTGCCATTACGCCCTGCGTAGATCATGCGCTGGCGCCCGATAGCATCAGCAAGGGCATTAACGAGGAACTGTTCCCCGGTGCTTAATTCACTCACTGATGAGCTCCTTAGAAGAAGATGCCGCCTTGGGCTTTGTGTTTGATATACCCGTCCAGACCGTAGCGAACGCCATCCCAGCAGTGGTTGTTCTTGTCCTCAATTACCGGCAGAACTTCACCGGTGATCCGGTCTGTTTTGTACGAGTAGAGCCGGGCCTCTTTCGCCGTTTCTTTGCAGCGAGGGTGGATGATGATTTTCTTGAATCCGCGCAGGCACGTTATGCCGTCCTCAACGCTGCCTTGCCATTTCTGTGCGGCTGAGATATTGAAACCCTGCCCCTTGATATGGCTGATGGTTTCCGGTCGGGAGTTATCGGCTTTGATAGGCCAGTTACGCGCCTCAGGTATGCCGGGGAATTTCGCTTCGTCAGTGACTTTCCATTCGTCCACCTGCCGCGGCGTAGCACCTTCCCTGCCAGCGTAGAACTTCCACATGTCGTCGAGCTCTACGCCATTGCCGTACGCCTCGTATTCGATGTAGAGATTGTTTTCGAGGATGAACATTCGAATGAGCGTGCTCGGGTCTTTTGCGAAGCCGAAGTCAGCACCGAACAGCAGGCGCTCTGATTTCTTCCAGAGATCGTCTTCGAAGCTCTGCACGACGTATTTATTCGCCAGCACCTGCTTGTCTGAGTTCTCCAGGTAAGCGCCTTCCCAAATCCACGCATAATCGGCGTAGTCGAGGTTTTCCAGATCTTCGAGGCGCTCTTCTTCGAGTACATCCGGGAACCATGGATTGTCGCTGTAGTTCATCTCGACAATCATCGAGCTTTTCGGCGGGTTCTTCCTGAATAGCTTGTCAGTGGCGCTGCCGTCTTTCTCCGGGTTCCATGTCACCCAAATTTCTGAGCCCTTTTCACGAACCGTCGGGCGCAGTTTCTTCCAGGCTGTCGCCGATACCGATTCGGCCTCATCAACCCAGGCAACCAGAATGCGTGCCTTAGATTTAATGCTGTCGAGGTTGTGCCGCAAGCCGCAGAACACATAGCTGACGTTGCGGTTTTTGGTGCGGATGTACTTCTCGCCAATATCGAAGTAATCATCAAGCCACGGAACAGACCTTATCGCCTGTTTCACTTCCTCCATCGACGACTCTTCAAGGGAGTTCATAAACTCGCGAGCGCAGAGTATTACGCCACTTAAACCGCTCTCAGCTGCCTGGTACGCTTTAACCGCGCTCATCAGAGCGAATGTGCGCGTTTTTGCCGAACCACGGCCGCCATGCGCGCCACGGTAACGAATACCTTCAGTAGCGAATACAGGTACGAGCTTAGCCGGGATTTGCAGGTCAACCTGACTTTCCATTAGTTGGCTCTACTCCTACCAGTCTGATCGTCGTTGGCCGCGGCGACATGCTTCCGTCAGGGCTGGTATGCTCGACCTTTTGCTTGTTGCTGTACGCTTCGCCGACCTCTTTCGCAGCCTGCTCCAGTAACTGAGCTGTCATGCCGAGGTTTTTCATACCTTCGGCAGTCGTAGACATTCGCTGCAGTACGCGCAGGCGGTATGCTTTGTTGGCGATCGGGATGTCGGAGATTTCGTTGAGAAAGCGGTCGCGGGTGGTGTTGAACATGTCGACCCATTTTTTGGCCAGCGTCTTACCGCTGACCTTTGTCGGGTCGTGAGTTTCGACCTGCTGCCGGGTAATGGCGATACCGAAATCTTTCTGGACAGCCTCGACCACCTGAGAGGGCGTGTCATAGCACGCAAGCATCTGAATGATGAAGGCTTTCACTTCTGGTTTTAGTGCAGCCATGTTTCACCATCCGTCCAGTACAGTCCAATTATTAAGCCAGTTTCAGCATGCAAGTCCCGCAAGCCCTGGCAACATCGATATGAGCAACCTCCGCCGGTCTGTTCGCCGCATCCACCATTTCCTGCACGTCTTTGCTGGCGCCGTAACGCCGGACCACGCCAACGAACTCTTCGACGTCGTGTCCGCGAAGTGTGAGCACCGGCATACCGGTCTCTTTGTTGAACTTCGGCGCGCCATAGTCATCGGTAGCCTGGGCTATGTGGTAAAGCTCATGCTCAACCAGCGCGCAGAATTCGAGGTCACTGCATTGCTCGCAGTAGTCAGCTGCCAGGGTGATGATGAACTTCGGTATGCGTCCGAACCATTCATGCATCTGCTGTTCCATACGGGCTTTCTGCCATCCTCCGGCACGGAGCATTACCTGCTCGCATTGGCCGAGGACATAACGGCCCTTCTTCTCGAATGCGCCAGACGCCCACATAAACGCAATATCACCGTCAGCGAGTGCATTAACGAGATGTTCGTGGTCAGGGTTATGGAGCCGACCTTCTTCAGAGAGGATGTGCTGATTTACCCACTCTCCGATTTCAGAGGCCGGGATAATCCGCGTATACGGCAGCCAGTTTTCGCCAGTGAAGTTGACGGGAGCGAATGGTCGGCGGTCTTCAACTTCAGCCATACAGAACATTCCTCTGGGTTGCTCGAATACTTACCGTGGAATTATTTAACCGGCTGCCGATAAAACTTACACAAAACTCTGTAAATGGCGCTTTACGGACACCATTTGCAGAGTTTTATAATTCAGCCTCGTTACCGCTCACGACCTCAATCTTGAAACATTTGCCGGTGAGCCAGTTCCAGCGCAATAGTGCCGACAGAATGAGTGGCGGCTTCATATAGGGCCGTAGCGTGAGCTTTGCCGTCAGGATTCCAGTAGTGCTCATTTAAGTAGACATTATCGAAGCCACTCGGTGAATGGCTCCTGTAATGCCAATAAAAAAGGCCGCATCCGCGACCTTGGCCTTTATATATTTTTTGAAACCTTACTGACCCAGTCATGTATAGAACCAGCCCAATACACCAGTAATAATTGCAATAACGATAAACGTGATTGCCGTTTTACGCATTAGTACACCGTAAAATGCCAATGACATCCCGATACACAGAACTATCAAAACTGGCCACATGCTGAGTAAAAGCAATAAGTAAGCCTCGATACCGCTGTGAATAATCATATTTACCCCAAAAATCCGAAAATCTGACCTTCCATAGCTCTTACACTTCATCACACGAGAATATGTAACTGCCCCTAGTGTAATCGGACATTATCACATGCACCCGGTGAATGCCTGCTGTAATGTCCTACCTAAGGCACTGCGTGCGGATGTAGTCCTGCTACTGGCTGATTGCCCGATAGTAGGCCTGCCAGCGGTATTTATCTAACCGCAGTTGGCGCAAGCACTGGGCGGTTTCGATGTCGGCCTGCAGATCTTCATCGGTATCCTTCCCTGCGTCACTTGCTTTGCACGGCGGGTTCATCAAATCCGGGGATGGCGTTGGCAGCGTCGATAGCTCGCTGGCGCAGCTGCACAGCATCATCGTCAAACCGGCACACAGTACGATTCGGAGACTGGACATATTTCACCACGTCGCGGGTTATAGTTCGGTAGATGACCTTGCCATCTTCTGTAGCGGCAGCGGCCTTTTGCTCAACTGGCTGGATAGTCTTTTCGGCTTTTTCTTTCTTCTTCGCCGCGAGGGCGTTGATATGGTCAGCGTGAGAATTCCAGCCAGAACGCCACGAGAAAACACAGCAAAGCAGCAGCAGAATAATCACTGCGCTGATAATGGCAGTTAATCGGCTCATTTCTGGCCCCACTCGCAGACTTCGCGCTCAATCTCACGACGGCTGATTAAACCCTTCCACTGCTTACCGCCGGCATATGTCCAGCGCTGCAATTCCTTACAGGCTCCAGGCACATCTCCCGAATTCAGTTTTTTCAGCAGCGTGGATTTGCTGAATGCGCCAGCGCCAACGTTATAGGTGAATGAGTAAAGTGCCGCCCGGGTGGTGTCGGGGATCTTTACCTTAATCATCGGGTCAATGGCCGTTGCCACCTTGCGCAGATCTGAATTCAGCAGAGCATCACACTCTTTGTCGGTGTACCGATGACCTCGGCGAATATCGGAACCAGTGTGACCATCGCATACAGTCCACACATCAACGACATCCTGGTATGCGTAATAGCGTCGCCCTTCCAGGCCATCAGCATTACCCAACATCACAGAAGCGATTGCGATGGCACCGGAACCGCCAGCAATTGCGCCAATCAGTTTATTCCTGAGCGTCGGATTCATCTCGACTCCTGTTGCGCCGGTTGTCTTCGCGGATTTTGAAATAAAGATTCGTCAGGTATGTCAGGACGGCAATGATAATGCCCACCAGTACACCGATAGCGTTCCACTGCTCGGGGCTGTAAGCATTTAGCATGCCGTTTAAGATGCTCCCGGCTGAAGCGCCATAGGCTGCACCAGTGGTTATTTTTTCCATGCGATGCATACTCTCACCTCGCGTTGTTTGCGGGTGCTATGTGTGTTTGAAAAGGTCAGGCTTCACGGGCTGGATTAACAACAACACGCGTCGAGGATGATTCCTGCGGGACCTGATAATAAAAAAGCCATGCAAATGCATGGCCTTGTGATTTGAATCCGTTATTTACAAAATGTATTCGAGACAGTATCTTTCGACTTCCGGACAAAAAAACATATACCGGGACAAAATCTAAATGTAACTGCCTTGCCTGCATGAAACCATGCTGGCTTTTTTTTACCCAAAGAAAAAGCCCACCGAAGTGGGCCTTACAGCTATCATCATTTTTTATTAGGTGTGGTGCCGGGTGCCTCCCGGTAAGTCGCCGCCAGTCCACAGACGACTCGCAATGCGCAAAAAAACATATCAGACTGGCAATGCCCCTCCGCATAGGGGGATTCACCACACCAGAAATTTAACATCTGGCAATTCTAGATTCAATACAATACGGCGATGTGACAGGGGTACTGATGCAATGCATCTCGCGAATCCCCTGTCGTGTCGCCGGAAAGCAAAAAGCCCAAGGCGTTAACCTCGGGCTTGAATTCTTTGTGTGTCGACAATCGAAGCTATGGCGACGATATCAGATTTACATGAAATATATGCCTTTCAGTTCGGTTTTGCAAGACTTACATCTAAATTTGTCGCCTTTTGTTGTGAACGTGATCGCGTTACCGATATGAGAGCGTCGCTATCAAGCTTCACAAAACTGCTGCGCAGCGCCAGCCAATGAGGGAGGTAGGTTTCTGTCCATGTGGACTTTGCTACACCAACCAGCTCCGCCAGCGACTGGTATTCATACGTCTCCCGCCCTGCCAGCTCGGCTTTGACATCCTGCGCGGCCAGCCAGATAAGTTGACGAAGGCGATCGACAGTCTTCTTCGCAATGCGCACGCCGGCCAGTTGCTGGCTGAACTGCTCCCACGCCCACCGGGTGATTGTTTCCTGGTGTTCCCAGCGGATATTGTCGCTGTAGTTCCAGAGCAGCCACGCTTTCTGATGCTCTTCCAGCGACAGCAGAGCCCGGCGCCAGCTGGCCGTCGAATACTCAACAGGCAAAACGAGAGCGATTGATGAACCCTTAGCGCGGGACTGGCTGCCGCTCATCGGCGGGCCATCCGGGTTAACCATGCGTTGTTTGACCTCGCTATAAACTTTCTTCCTACCCCGGCTGCGTGCCGTAGCGGTGAATTGCGCGTTCTCTGCAAAGGCTACCAGTTGCCCTTTCGTCGCACCGCTCAGATCGGCGGTGGCCACTATCAGCTGCTGGCGAACAAATTCCAAGTATTGAGCTGTCATGCTGTCTCTCCCAGGGTCTGATAGATACGAACGAAATTTCTCAGTATGCGGTAGTCAACCAGTACGGTGCCGCTGCTGCGTAAAAGACGGAGCTTTATCCAGCGGTCGCGGATGCGTTCGATAATTTCACGGCTCATTCGTCAACCCTCTCGTTCTGCCAGAGAGGAAGTGGAGACTTATCCCCGGCACGGCGAATTCGGGACTTGGCGTTCTTCTCAATCTGAATGAGCTTCTCGATATTCTGACGGCGCTGCTTTTCTTCCCGGCGGAGATATTTCACGCTCTCCATGTAGCGAGACTCCTGGTCGCAGAGCGTCATAAGGAAGTCAAAAGGCTCGATCAACGTTTCGCACTTCCGGCAGCGTAAAGTCCGGTCTTTTTCGTTCACCCAAACAGTGGAGTGCAGGCACATAACCTTCTGCCCTTCGCGCTGAATAACCAGCCCGTCCTGTAGGTCGTTATTCTTCGTCGGGAACGCGACAACCTTGCCCAGTTCTATTTCGGTTTCTGTGCTCATGCTGCCTCCTGCTGTTTCAGCGCACGAAGGTCTGCCCGGGCCTTGGCGCGGATGCCATCGAGCTCTTCTCGGGTGTATCGGTGGGTTTCGTTGTTGGATTCCAGCGCCAGCACGCGCTCTTCGCCGATTAGTTCGACCAGGGCGGCGCGGTATGCCTCAATGTTCCCGGATTTGTGAACGTTGCAGGCGGAGCACTGGAGCCAGATATTGTCCGGGTTAAAGCGAAGCTGTGGAGCGGCGGCCGTGGTGCGGTAATGCCCGGCATGCCAGGCGAAGGCGGTCTTGGTACCGCAGGAAATGCAACCATGCCCGGCGGCCAGCAGCATTTCGCGCCGCCAGTCGTTGAAGGCGCGCTGAGTCACCTGCACCCAGTGACGGATCGGCTTCAGCTCATTACGGCGCTCTGCGCGGCGCTGGCGCCCTGCTTTCTCGGCCTCTTTCTGCTCCTTAATGCGCTTAGCCGCGGCTTTCACCTTCTCCTTTTCGCGTTCTTCCATAGCGAGGATTGCACCGTGCTCCGGGCAGCACCAGCGGATCCGGATGTCGTGGAATTTCGGCACGAAGTATTCACCGCATACTTTACACTTACGGCGGGATGGTTTACGCATGTGGCCTCCTTGCTCTCAGGCAGAGCCACTTTTTATCGACCAGACGGGATGTGTAATCCTTCAGGGTTGGAATGTCGGAAGGCTTTACTTCGGCTTTGCGCTTACGGCGGCGCGCAGGAACACGAAAGATGCTGCGCTCGATGACCTTAGCGAGTTGGCTGCTCATGAGAAGCCCTCCAGTCGTGGGCCCACGCAATGCGGCTATTAGACTTCTCGCTGAATTTCACATTGCGCTCGGTACCGAACCAGTAGATCGCCTCGATAACCTCGACCATGTAGCGCTTGCTGGATTGAGAGGTACGAACTCCGAAGTAGACGCGGCCGCCGTTGATGCCCGGGGCGGATTTCTGCTCACGCTCAGGGTTTTGCATCTGGCTGACAAGTACGGTGATGAGGTCTTTCCACTCTGCCGGCTCCAGCTTTTCGCCGTACCAGGAAACCTGATCGCTCAGGTCCTTCAAAAGTGGCCACATAAGACGATTTTGTTTGTCAGTGCGACTTTCCTCGCGTGCCTCGATGATGACTGGCGAACGGCGATCGACAGGAAGGGATTCAATGAAGCTGACGACGTTACGCTTTACGTTGTCGTTGATGAGGCAGAATTGTTGCTTCACGCTTCACCTCCGAAGAGGTAAAACGCTGAATGCAGAAAATCGCCGGTGACTTTCGCCATCGGTGACAGGTATTGCTTTAAGGTTTTGTGCGCCATGTGTCCCCACTTGGCGCCGGATAATCGTGTCAGTTGCTCAGGCTGACGAGGTAATTATCGCCCTTCACGGGGATAAAAGCAAAATGAGCATATACGATAAAACCCCTCAGGAGAGGGGTTTGATTTCAACTGGAGGCTTTGCGTTCTGCGGGGGATTTAGGCACCTTTCACCTCAACATCAATCCATGTCACGGCATCATCATTGACCGAGATAATCAGAACATCGTTCTCTGTGAACGGTGAAAGTGGCTCGCTCTCAGGCTGCAGGTATATACTAATCATTCCGTGATAAGTGATGTACCTGACCCTATATCACTCATCAAATACCTCGATGACATCACCTGGTGCAATATCACTCGGACGCTTCTTTGTTAAAAGTCGGACTGGCATCACTTCACCTCCTGCGGCGCAGCTGGCAGCGGCATCCAGTGAGTTGGTGTCCATGACGCGCCGGGGATCAACCAGCCGCTACTCTGCGCATCAGGGTGGCCAGGGATATACGTTGCCCATTTGCAACACCACCGCGGCTTCTCTCCCCACCAACACCCGACCAAAACCTCATGACGACTTGGCGGCATGCGCTCGCTTACCGGAATCCATTTACCCGGCACGGTAGCGACGCTCTGTACAGAGTTCAGAGCGGGGGTATCATGCGCGGCGGCTGCGAGCATGGCGGCGCGGATCGTGCTTGCGATATCACCATCAGTTTCGCCGTATGCATCTTGAGCAGCCGCCAGCATGTCGCCGTTCGGCTCGACCGGAACCATAACGTAACCATCCGGAATTACCGGAGAGTTGCCAGCATTTGGATGCAGAGCGCGGATGCCTTCGGCCAATTCTTCCAGGGTGGATGAATATTCACGCTGGGCATCATTGCCGAACTCGAACGTCCCGGTATCAGGATCAGACCATCCATGCTCGCTATCGTATGCCTCACGCTGTTGATCTATCCATTTGGCGGAGGCTTCAATGCCATCGCGATAGAATGACACTACCGGCGCTTGGTGCGGTCCTGCTTCGCGATACACTGGAATATATCCGGGACCAGCATCTTCACTGCCAGCCTCACCATCAACTACACCGCGAGCTAAATACGCATCATTAAGCCACGCTATCGGATCACGTTCTGTTTCCGGCGCTGGCTGCGCGTGGCGATAGAGCTGGGTGCCAACGGGAAGCGCCCTGTCAATTGTCGACGTGTCATTGCCTGGGCGGTTAGATAAAACTTCGGCCACCGGCTCGCTGTCCATTGCGGTCAGCGCCAGCTTGAACGCTAACAACGTATTGCTGTCAGTAATGCCAACAACCTCAATTGCAGAAATTTGATGCTGTAACCACTCTCTGGTTAATTTGCTGGTCATTGGTTGGCTCCTTCTGCCTGGTATTTTTCGAACCAGAACACCACGGGTTTTTCAACCACTTCAACGAGGCCGAAACGCTCTGCGGTGCGGAAATTAACGCTGTATGCTCGGGCGCGTTCTGCTTGGGCTCCGATTTGTTTACGGAATAACTCAACACTAAACGTCGCTTTAAACAGGTTGCATGGAGCGCAAGCGGGGAACAGATTTTCAACCGCGTCGTTTTCAGGGCGCCAGAACTCACCAGTTGCGACAGTGCGTCGCGTCCCATTAGCCTGGCGCTCGCCAAATTCCCATTTACGCAGAGCGGCTTCTACGTGGTCAGCATGCCAGCCCTTTTCAGGAAGTTCGCATCCGCAGTAAGCGCAGCGGCCGCCAAACTTCATGCGCAGTTCTGCGCGCTGTTTTTTAGTCAGTGCCATCTACTCAGACTCCCCGAATGTCTGAATGCTGGTGGTTTTGCCAACGAAACGGGCCGGACCTTTTCTTTTGGGCAGGCGATATTCACCATCGAACCGGTAGATGCCGATAGCAGCACATGGGCCATCATCACGAATTAACTCCCAAATGAAGTCATTTCTGTCAGTGAAATAACCCGGGCCTTCCCCGAACGTTGGAAAGTCGCTGTATACCACGTCCATATCGCCATGCTGCCCATTAATAAAAACGAACCAGCCTTTATGCCGCTCTCCCGGATTCGCGTCGAGGTGTCCGAATGTTTCATGTATTACTGCGGCAGCTCTCGCCGCTGTTATTTGCATTCCGATTTCGCGCATCACTCAGCCTCCCACTTGATTCCAGCGGCGCGGTCAATGCGCTCAATTTCCGCGAGAATTAGCGCGGCAGCTTTTACCAGGTCTCGCCGTGGGTTTGTTTGCTTCCACCAGGCTGGTGACCAGGGCCAGTGGGCGGGAGTAGAAAACCCTTGGTTGTGCGCATGGATTGCGTAACAAGCCGCCGCATCTGCAAGTTCACTATTTTGATAGCTATCATCCCGCTCAGGCGTCCATCCTTCTGCCGTTACCTGTCTCTGGCGCTCTGCCAGTACATCTGCAGAGGCGGCGGTGACGGTGCGGGACTCCAGCTCGGCGATGCGTTCTTTTGCTACCAGCAATTCAGCAGCAATTTCACACCAGCTATCGTAACTGGCCTCAAGTTTGTCCCAATCCGGGTTGAAGTTGGCAAGCTCAGACAACTGGCCTTTCAGAAATTCGTTACTCTTCTGCGCCTTCTCCAGCGACTCTACCAGTTCGATGGTCTCTGCTGGGGACAGGTGCTCACCACATTCAGCGTTGATTCTGGCTCTCTGTGCCAGTTCGGTGATATCAGTTGTCATGCTGCACGCTCCTGTTTACTTGCTGAGAATGTCGGCTCCATTTCCATCACAACTTCAAATAGGCCAACACTTTTACCATCGACGAACAGCTCGATATTCAATGGCCAGTGGTCCTCCCATCCGTCATGATTTTCCCAGTAGTCTTCAGCCGCATCCTGCACCATCTGCTCGTATTCCCAGTCGTCTGTCGATTCATCTACCTCTCGCGGGTCCAAATAATCGGCATATTTAATCCCGGCTCCATTAACGGCATATTGAATGATGCTCATTTGTCGGCCCCCTCGCGCAGCGGCTCATCAAACTCAAACACTGTGATTGAACCCTCCTCCGGGTAATTAGCATTCGCAATATTCAGGCCGTATTTCATCTCGCCGTCATTGCTCAGTTCACCAACCCACAGGATGCCGTCTTCGTAATCGCCATAGCCTTTTTTGTCGCCATTGCCGCACTGCATGCAGATTGCTTGAATATCTTCGTCTGACAGATACATCTGCTCAGGGACCAGCTTAAAGCCTTCAGGAATGGTACTGGCCTTAATCCCGGCTACGATGCGATCGGTGGCGGGGGTTTCCGGTGCCTCAATGTATTCAGAGAATGTGCAAGCTGGGCAGTTGCGATAACTTCCATTGCCGCCACATGCCTCCTTCAGCGCCACATTCTCCGCAGCCAGCTGCTGGTAAGCTTTCGCCAGCGCCATAACCTTTGTCTCTTTGATCGACAGCTCGCCTGCGCTCTCAAGGGAGGCGATGAGCTCGTTTACAGCCTGTAATGTGATAGTCATGCTGATGCTCTCCCGTAAACAGCCAGTACCCGCTTCATCGCCGGGCTTTGCCGACACTCGTTGAAAATCTGGTTAGTGCTCTTTCTGCCTGCAATCTCTTCTTCGGTGGCCAACCGGTAGTAAACCGTCCGCCACACCCGAGCTTCAGCTACCAGCACCCCCTGCTTTGCCAGGATATTTGCAGCCTGGTTGATGCAGGTATGCGTCATTCCTGAAGCCGCGGCGACATCAGGCGAGCAGCAGGTTTTATGCGTTTTCAGGTAGTTCAGAATTGCGTCTTTGCCTGTCATCAGAATCCACCCCGCTTGGTTGGTTTTTGCTCTTTATCGCGACGGCGCTGACTGGCAGCTTCCTGATCGCAGTCATAAATCGCCCCGTTACGTTGCTCGCAATAGACAACACCAGTCTCACCATGCCGGTTAAGGCGCAGGAGGAGCTCTGTGTCACTCTGGTTTGCGTTCTCGTCGTAGGCGCCCTCCCGGTATATGGCCAGCCAGTAATCGCAGTCCTGCTCAATCTGTCCGGTGTCACGGGAGTCGCTCGGCAAGGGGCGCTTATTGGTTCGCTTCTCAAGCTCACGGTTAAGCTGAGTCAGGAGAACCACGACGCAATCCAGCTCCTTCGCCAGGGTCTTGAGGCCTTTGGTGATCAGCCCGTAAGCCAGGTCATTTCGCTCTGCCTTATCGGCAGTCATCAGCGTCAGGTAGTCAACGAGGATCATTCCGACCTTGCCTCGTTCGCGCTTGATGCGACGTGACTCAGCCATGACATGCGCCAGTGAAATACCTGGGGTGTCATCAATCAGGAGGTTATTGGTGTCAATCAGCGCCCCCATCACGCCGGTGGCTTTTTTCAGATCGCTGTTCCAGTCGCCGTGATACCCGTAGTCGTCCTTCGTCATGTCCGGGTAAAACAGGTTTGGCGAGATCCGTCCCTTCTGCGCAGTGATTTTCTCCACCATTTGCCCCTCCGGCATTTCCAGAGAAAACATAAGGGCTGGCTCGTTCTCGACCGTGGCGCAGTTAACGCCCATTTGGGTATAGAGCGTGGTTTTACCCATTTTCGGGCGAGCGCCTATAACAAACAGGCTGCCACGCACAATGCGCTTCACACCGAGAAGCTCATCCAGAGAGCGGATCCCGGTCGACAATCCGCGGGAACGACCATCCGGCTTGAGCCTTTCGTCGAATTCTGCTGACCAGTCAGTAACAGCGTCATAGAACGTGCGCAGACCGGTTTTCCGCCCGGTTTTGACATGTTCGTTTATCTCGGTAAACAGCCCCTGAATAGCGTCAAATTTCTGTTCTGCCGTCATGCCGTTTCTGGCATAAAGCAACTCGATCGCCTTTGTGGTTTTATCGATGCCGTAGCGTTCCATCGCGGTCTCACGGACACGCATTGCATAGGCCACGATGTTCGCCGCGCTTGGCGTGTTCTTCGACATTTCAGCCAGGTATGCAAAGCCCCCAACGGTCTCTGTCATCCCCTTGCTTTCAAGAGCATCAAACAGGGTCAGCAGATCAACCGGCTTATGGTCGCGGTACATCTGGCGCATTTCAGCGAAAATGACCTGGTGCTGGCGCGAGTAGAATGATTCCGGCTTGAGTATCGAAAGAACTTTCTGGGTCCGTTCGCTGCTGTCATCATCCAGGAGAAGGCCACCAAGAACGCTTTGCTCTGCTTCGATGCTGCTCGGGGGAGTCAGGAATTCATTGCTCACAGTGAACCCTCCCGCGTTTTAATCAGCGTTTCCGATCTCAGCAGATAATCAAAGTTGGCTCGCCAGCCAGTGTCGTTATCACCGAAATAAAACGGCTTTGCAGAACGGGCAAACGCTGAAAAATAGTTCTCAACAGCTTCTACCGTTGGTTCTTTCAGTTCTGACATCAGGCGCTTGATGCCGCGGCGGCGTTTATCGTTCAGTGATTCCGCCTGCGGCAAACGGTCTCCCAGGGATGAGTTGTATGCGGACATCACAGCCTGATAGTCAACAGTCGTTTTTTTCTGTGAGACAGGCTTTTCTTCCTGCCCGCCACATTCCCCCTTGGGGGATTTAGGGGGTTCTTTTCTTTCTTTCTTTTGAATAGTTTCTTTTGTGTTTAGCTGAGTTGGCTTATGGGTATTAGCTGAGTTGGCTAATATTTCATTAGCTGTTTTGGCTAATGTTTTGCCATGTTGGCTAATGCTGAAGTTCCAGTCAGAAACGACCTTATTCACCCCGATCGCCAGACCGCTGGTTATGATGATATTCATCGCAATCATCTCGTTCTTGGCCTTGCAAACATGCGTGTGGTGAATTCCGGTCATTGCAGAAATCTGGGTATTGGTAATGCGGTCAACCTTTTTCCCGAAGCCGTAAGTTTTGCGGATCACCGCCAGAACGACCTTCAGCTGGCGAGCCGTTAAATCAGCAGCCATAAACGCTTCCAGCAGCTCGTTAGCGATGCGGGTATAACCATCATCGATATCTGCCACCTGACGCTCCACGACCGATACAGACGGTCTGAAAGGTATTACTTTTGCGAGATTACTCACGGCCTTCCTCCTTCCGTTTCAGCTCTTCAAGAATGGCGCGCATCTTTTCTGCCACCACCGGATTCACCGAACGGACAAAGCGGTCACGAGTAACGTTTTTGTGTGTTTGTGCCTGGTAAAATCTGCTGCTTTTAGGCATAATTACTCCTGTGAATTGATCCAGTTAATTCCCATCAGGCCTCAAAGTGTTGCGAGCACTTTGGGGCCGCTTCATTTCTGAGAATGGTCGCTACCTCTTTCGCTAGCCGAGCCATATCATCATCCGCAATCCCCCACTCAAGAGCTGCTAGCAGCATTGACATTCGAGGGATCAAATTCTCTTTCCAGGTGGTAACCGTCGATTTATGAACCCCAAGCAACTTCGCAATGTTTGTTGCACCGCGAAGTGCTATCTGATTCAGAATCCATGACTCAATGTTCCTGGCCTGTGTTTTGTTGCGTGTGGTTGAATTCTCCATTTGTAATACTTCCTCTGGTGTTGTTTGGGATTGCCGGTTGATCAGTCAGGTCTCACCCTGGATGTTCAATTCGGCACTGTTCAATCTGGGTTTTTGCTATGGGGGAAAGGCTTAATCTCTTCTGCCTTAATTTTTCCGTCAGGCAATGTGTTAACGAAGATCTTCCGCCCCACCCGAATGGCTTTACTAATTGCGGTCTGGTGAACGCCAATGGCATCAGCAGCTTTTGCCTGTCCAACTTCGCCAACGTAATCAGCTAAAGAAATTTTCATGTGTTAGCTCCTATCAATGCATGAACAAACAATACCACAAGTATTAAATATAGCAATACCGCAAGTATTTTTAAAATAAGAGCATTGGTATTAATATTTGAAAATGGAAAAGAAAAAGACACTCACACCGGTTCAGATCGCTGACGCAGAAAGGCTGAAGGCCATCTATGAAGCCAAGAAAAAAGAACTTGGGATAACACAGCAATCTATAGCTGACATGCTGGACATATCTCAGGGAGGGGTTGGTCATTACCTGAACGGCAGGAACGCACTCAATGCTGCCGTGGCCGCCGTTTTTGCTAAAGTTCTTCAGGTGGATGTTACTGAGTTCAGCCCAAGCCTTGCTAAAGAAATCGCTGCAATGAGCGCCGCCTCAACAGCGAATGCAAGGTATGCAGGTCAGTACTCACCTGGCGTTAAATACCCGGTGCTAAGCAAGATTCAGGCTGGATCTTGGTCAGAAGCTTGCGAACCGTATGCGCTAAAAGATATTGATTTATGGCTTGAGTCGGATGCTCACACCCAAGGTGATGCATTTTGGCTTTTGGTTGATGGTGATTCAATGACGGCGCCGGTAGGCCTCAGCATCCCAGAAGGAACGTATGTTCTCTTTGATACGGGTAGAGAACCCATTAACGGCAGCCTGGTGATTGCTAAGCTGTCAGACTCAAACGAGGCAACGTTTAAAAAGCTGATCATCGATGGTGGGCAGAAGTACCTTAAGGGTCTAAACCCACAGTGGCCATTGGTGCCCATTAACGGAAACTGTCGAATCATTGGCGTAGCAGTAGAAACTAAACTGAGGCTGGTTTAGGGGCATGTGGACGTAAAGGAAGAGTGGGTAACAGAAAGACTAAAATCACACATAGCAACGGGGTATTGAATGACAGCAGAAATTGCAGTTTACAATCGTTCTGGTATTGCTTTGGCCGCCGATTCGGCTGTAACTACGACCAACGGTTTTTCTGAGAAAATCTATAATAATGCAGAAAAACTTTTTGAACTTTCAAAGAACAATCCTGTTGCATTGATGATTTACAATAATGCCGGCATATGCAACGCTCCTTGGGAATTGCTAATCAAGGCTTATAGAAGAGAGCTAGGTGACAAATCTTTCAAGCATATAAGTGAGTATGCCATTGATTTTTTCAATTTCGTAGAGAAAAACTCTAAAATAGTAACAGCAGAAATGCAGGCAAGCTATTTCTTCAGTCTTTTCTCTGACGCCATTTTGCCACAAATATTGCAAAAAGTTCAAAACCATGATATCGCCGATTTCATCAAATCAAATAATTCTGCGCCATCCTTTACTCAATATCATAATTTTATTGAGGAAAGAGCAAGATTAAAATTTGATGAAATCTACCACAATCCATTTTTTGCAGGATTTGATGATTCTGATTTAGCAAGTGTTTATTCAGATATTTGTCTTGTTGTCGATCAATTGTGCACCCTGCGTATTCAGCCAAACATAGAAAACGAAAGTCATCCTTATCCCGATTCGCTGAAAGATGCCATTGCTAGGTTGTGTTCAGTGTATGTGTGTAAAGAAAATGATTTACAGAGTTACTCAGGGGTTGTTTTCGCTGGCTATGGCGATGATGAGTATTATCCCGCAATTGAATCACATCATGTTTACGGCTTATATAATGGAAAACTTTTAAAACCAATAAACAAAGATAAAGATAATAGCGGCATGTCTATCGGGATATATCCATTTGCACAGGAAGATGAAGTGCATACATTCATGCAAGGTTGCAGTTCCGGAATACTTCAGTGTGTGGAAGAATCCCTATCTAATTCATTGCAAAAAATGAAATCCGAAATTTTAAAATCTTTAACATCCCAATATCCATCTATAAAAAGAGATGATATTGAAGCTGCCTTTAATGCAACTATAGAATCTTATCAAACAGAAACGCAGCAGGCGATTGAAGATCACATGACTCAAAATCACGTCCAAAAGGTTCTCTCTGTTTTAGGGTCTTTGGCGAAGGTTGATCTTGGTTATATGGCAGAATCGCTAGTAAACCTTACTGCGTTTAAGCGCAAAGTCTCAAATGATAGCGACAGTGTTGGCGGACCTATCGACGTTGCTGTATTATCTAAAGGAGATGGATTTGTGTGGATGAAGCGCAAGCATTATTTTGATAAAGAATTGAATTATAGGTTTTTTAAGAGAAACTAAGAGGGGAACATGAGTTTACAACAGATTGTAGATAACGCCTATAAGGCTATTGCGGCAGCAAAATTTCCGATCGGTAACGGCAGCAGCTCTCAACAGGCCGCTTTAAGTAATAGTAAAAAATGATCATGAAGACCCGGCCCCCGCGCCGGGTTTTTTATTGCCCCTCCCCTACCACCACCTAGCCAGCGATGAAAGTTACACAGTCCTCCCCCCACACCATTAAGTCAACAACCACATCTATGACGAATTTTTGTACTCTGCATCACGCATTAGAAAAATAAATTAACTTTAAAATCATACCGTTGGTATTTTTATCAAACGATGTAATACCGGCGGTATTGATAAATAATAATACCCGGCGTATTATCATTTCATCCAAACAACACCGGCAACGCCGGGTAATCGTAACAACGCTCAGCTGGCCGGCTTTAAGGCAAAGGTGAAGAGATGATCCGCGAAGAAGATAAGCCTGCATGGCGTAATTTTTGGTTAAAGGTCGTTCCGTTTTTGGTTGCTGTAATCGCAGTTAGCTATCCGTGCTGGGGTGGCAAATGAGCAAACAAGGCATTCGTTCACTGATTTACTGCCTGCTGGTCTGCGGCGTTATCTGGGCGGCGGCGATTATCAAAATTCTGCACGTTACGGGGGTGTTCAATGGCTAAAGCAATTCCAAACAACGGACGCGCCGTGATGATGCGCAATCGCCGCACCGGCGCCGCGTGGCTGGTCAGCTTCGACTATCGCGACGGCAGCTACTGGCACGAGCCACAAGGCAACCTGCGCCACATCCGCCGGCCTTACTCCTCGCGCAGCATTGAACCAAACCTGGTACCAGCCGGGACGCATTAACCAGCGCATATCAGCGCGCGAATTTAACTGAGCTATCAGGCAGCTATTACGGTGCCGGGATTCTTACAACCTTTTGGAGGGTTAAACCATGCAACCATTACCACGCTTAACCGCCGATCGCCTCGCCGTTCTGCCGGCCGGTACCCGCCTGAAAATGGGCGGACACATCGTGAAGTTTGTCGGTCGCGGGTCATTTACAAACGCAGCTGGCGTCACTCAGTCCATGGTCGATTATGTCGACTCCCGCGGCGTCCAGGGCAGCTTTGAGGAAAAGATTTTCCTCTCCACAGCCACCGAACACCTGAATGCGGTTCAGTGCGAGCACTGCTTCGCTCTGCGCCATCCGAAGGACTGCGTTGTCCGCTCCATCACCAACTATATGACCACCCGGCAAGCGCATTTCTGCGACGACAGAGGGTGCGCTGAGAAATATTTCATCAAACACCCGGGGCGCCAGAAAGCTGGCCGGAGAACGAAATGGTAAGCCAGAGCGCAATGCTGGCGCTGGCCATGGTGATTATTGCCTATGACCTGCAGCCGGAAGACCTCGAAAGCGCGGCCAGTCAGCTGGCCGAATATGACGCAGTTACCGATGCAAACACGGAGACAAAAGAATGTTGAGAGTAATCGACACGGAAACGACCAGTTTTGAAGGCGGCATCGTTGAGATTGCAAGCGTAGACATCGTTAACGGTGTCATCTGCAACCCGATGAGCGACCTGGTTCGCCCACCTGAAGAGATTGGCTTCGCAGCAATGGCTATCCACCACATCACCGAAGACATGGTGGCTAATGCTCCACTGATTTCTGACGTGATCGGCCGTTATCTTGGCGCCGATGTTTACGTGGCGCACAACGCCGCCTTCGACAAGAGCAAGTTACCGCAGATTGATGCCCCGTGGATTTGCACGCTGAAGCTCGCCAGAAAGCTCTATCCGGAACTGGAAAGCCACGGAAACCAGTTTCTGCGCTACTGCCTTGGCCTGAAACCTGATGTGCCAGAAGGGTTGTATGCGCACCGCGCGCTGTACGACTGCTACGTCACCGCAGAGCTGTTGATGTACATGGGCCGGGAAGCTCAATGGACGATCCGCGAAATGCGTGAAATATCGGCAAGCCCGTCCCTGCTTTACCGGCTCCGCTTCGGCAAGCACAAGGGAAAAACCTTCGCGGAAGTTTCTTCAGAAGATAAGGGATATCTCCGCTGGCTACTCGGTACCGATCTGGACGAGGACATGGAATTCACCGTTAAGCACTGGTTGAAAGGAGCCTGATATGGGAACGCCTGTACTCATCCTGGGCGACAGCGGCGCCGGCAAATCCTACAGCCTGCGCAACTTTACCCCTGACGAAGTGATTTTGCTGCAATGCATTCCGAAGATGCTGCCGTTCCGCGCTACCGGGTGGAAGCTGAACGGGAAAGAGCTACCTGATGGCGCCGTGCAGCGCGGAAATATCATCCGCTTTGATGCCTGGGATGCGGTACTGGACTCCATTAACCGCATGGTTCTCTCGAAGAATCGCCGGGTTCTGGTTATCGACGACTTCCAGGTCGTTATGCAGCACGAAAACATGATGCGCGCATACCAGACCGGGTATCAGAAATTTACCGAAATGGCCGATCACGTCTGGCAAATCATCATGGCTGCAACCCGTCTGCCGGATGACTTCCGGGTTTACTTCTTGGCTCACACAGAAGAGTCAGACGGGAAAATCAGGATGAAGACCACCGGCAAGATGCTGAACGAAAAGCTTACGCCTGAGGGGTATTTCTCCATCGTCCTGAGGGCAATCAAGAAAGACGGGAAGCATGTTTTTTTGATTAAGGGTGACGACAACGACACCGCCAAAGCGCCGCCGGACCTGTTCCCGGGGCTAACAGAAATGGATAACGACCTGAAAGCCGTTGACGTCGCTATCACCGAATTTATGACCGAATTATAAGGATCACCACCATGAACCAACCAATGTCTTTTGTATGGAACACCGAAGCCGCCACCCTGGCAAAGAAAGCAGGCGCCACTGGTGGAATTAGCGAAACTGGCGCTTATGAAGGATTCATTGCCTCAGCCGTTTATACCTTCGGGAAGGATGGCAGTCAGTCACAGGCGCTTGAACTGAGCCTTGACAGTGACGGCGCCAAAGCCAACTACTTGCGCATCAACTACATCGGGAAAGATGGACAGCAAACTTTTGGCATGGGGTTGATCTCTGCCCTTCTCTGGGCTGCACAGATTAAAAGCGCTCAGCCAGAACAGGTGCAAACCGAAAATGGTGTTGAGTGGCATTGCCCGGCACTGGTTGGCAAGAAAGTGGGCCTGTTCCTGCAGAAAGTCCTGTACACCAAAGGCGATGGAACTGACGGCTATAAATTCGAAGTCCGCCACGTTTTCCAGCCTGGTTCGCGTCGCACTTATGCCGAATACAGCGAAAACGAAGCTGCAACCGCTATCGCTGCCCTGGAAAAGTCGATGAAAGATAAAGACGATCGCGCCCAGGGTAATCCTCAGTTTTCCGGTGGCGGTCGCCAGCAGGCTGGCGCTAACCCTTACGCACAAAACCCTAATGCTGTCCCTCAGTCTCGTCTGCAGCAGGCGGCTAACCAGCATGCACAGAACATTCAGAATCCGCCAGATTTTGACGACGACATCCCGTTCTGAATGACGAAAAGAGCATGAAACACGCTCATGACGATATCAGGGTTGGCGCGGTGCGCCTCCCCTTCCTTAAGTTAAAAAATGGCTGGCTAATGCCCTGGGGTGAAGTGGTGAGTAACCCGTTAAAAGCTCAGAGGCTTGCCGAGAAGCTGGACACGAAAAGAGGTGCGCAATGACTGATTTCGGTGGATCAAAAACACCAAAAAATGAACGCGACTACTGGCAAACACCGATTGAAATTTTCAACGCGCTCGACCGCGAGTTTGGCTTCTGGCTGGATGCTGCAGCCTCTGAGAGTAATGCGCTATGCGCTCACTATCTCACTGAGCTGGATGACTCGCTGAACAGCGACTGGACGTCATACGGCGCGATCTGGTGTAACCCGCCCTATTCAGATATCGGGCCATGGGTGGAAAAGGCTGCCGAACAATCCAGTGCGCAGTCTCAGGCTGTAGTGATGCTGTTGCCGGCTGACATCTCTACCGGCTGGTTTATCTCGGCCATGCAGTCAGCTGATGAACTGAGGCTGATAACCGGCGGTCGCGTCCAGTTTGTTCCGGCATCCGTTACAGGCAAGCGCTATAGCAACCCCAAAGGCTCGTTCCTTTTTATCTGGCGTCCGTTCATCAGTCCTCGACACATCATCACGTCCGTATCGCTGGCTGAGTTAAAGCGGATCGGCACTCTGGAGGCGGCATGAGCAAAGGAACCATTATCTGCCTGTGCGATATCACTGGCGTCATGGCTGAGCCGTGGGTTGAAGCAGGTTATCGCGCCGTTCTGGTGGACCCGCAGCACCCTGAAACTTCGATCGACGGTCCTGTTGAGCGCATATCGGCAACCATCCTTGAGGCGATGCCGCGGCTATCTCAGATCATCCGCTCTGAGGACGCCGTCATCGTCATCGGCTTCCCGCCATGCACGGACGTGGCTGTTTCCGGTTCCCGCTGGTTCGAGTCCAAGCGCGCCAAAGACCCGCATTTCCAGGGCAAGGCCGCGCTGGTCGCTGAGCAATGCCGGATGGTTGGCTTGGCGGCCGGCTGCCCGTGGGCATTCGAAAACCCGGTGAGCGTGTTCAGTAGCATCTTCGGCTCGGCCGATTACACGTTCCATCCGTACCAGTTCACTGGGCTGTGCACGGATGACAACTACACGAAGCAGACCTGCCTCTGGACGGGTAATGACTTCAAGGCGCCGGCAGAGAATATGCACCCGATGGTTGAAGCGGCTATCGACGCCGTGAGGCTGGCCTGCGGCCGCATGGTGCCGAAGAAAAAGGCGATCGAGGCCATCTCTGGAACATCTTTCGCCGGATTGGTGGCTGACTGGTATCCGGACAACCGAATTCACGAATGTCCGCCCAGCGACGAGCGCGCCAACATTCGCAGCGCAACTCCTCTTGGATTTGCAAAGGCGGTTTTCCTTTCTAATGCGCCCCACCTCAATAAGAAGCGGGAGGCAGCATGACGCCAGAAGAAAAGAAAAACGCGCTTAGAAGCATCGCGCGTAGGGCTAACGATGAGGTTAAGGCGAAAAGGAAGTCATCCCCCGCTTTAAGCTGCGACGAAATATCACGGCCGATCCTTAACGGATGCATGTCGGTCATTAAGCAGCTCGGTTTAACACCAAGCCACCTCTATGTCGAAATCGGCATTTTGAACGGAAAGATAAAGGAGCGCTGATATGCCAGAAATCATCGATCAGGCCAACGAGCTGGCAGAGCGCCGGCTGGAAATGGCCATCCAGAACATGCGGATCAACCATGCGGCTGTTTCAGCTACTCACTGCCGCGACTGCGGGGAAGAGATACCCGCGCGGCGCCGGGAACTGGTGGCGGGTTGTCAGCGCTGCGCTGATTGTCAGGAAGAGTTTGAAGAACGTGGTAAGCACCGGAGGCCGTGATGTTCAAACTGATACAGCGCGGACAGGTTTACGCCGACAGCCACGGATGGCCGGTGCTGATTCATAGCTGTGATGACAAGACGGTTCGTTACTGGCGCCAGGGTCGGATCAACACGGCAAGCATCGACCGATTTAATAACGATTTCGAGCCGCTCACTCGCGAAGAAGCGCACCAGATACGCGCCGAACTGGAGCAGAGCGAGCACATTAAGAAGCTGCGCGCCCAGCGCGCGGCCTGATTCAGGAGAGCATATGAGCGACGTAATTCAACTGGTGCCTAACAAGTGGGTCACAGAAAAGAAACTCACAGAAATTACCGGTCTTCGTTCTGGAACAATTGAACGAGCCAGAAAGAACTCCTGGTTCGTTGGCCGAGAATATATGCATGTATCACCTGATGGTGATCCAAACCCGAACAGCCAATGCATGTATAACCTGGAAGCGATAAATCAGTGGATAGAGCGCCAGTCGTCGAAACAGCCAGGTGCTCATTCATGCTGAAAGCGATATTCTTAACATGCTCTTGGGCGCTAGGGAGGAAGAATGGCCAAATCGTCATATCCAACTGGCGTTGAGAATCATGGCGGATCGCTTCGCATATGGTTCATTTATCAGGGTGTCAGGGTCAGAGAAAACCTTGGCGTTCCTGATACACCAAAAAACAGAAAGACGGCTGGCGAGCTAAGAAGCTCAGTATGTTTCGCAATCAAAATGGGTACTTTCAACTATGCCAGCCAGTTTCCTGAATCTCTTAACCTGAAAAAATTTGGAGTTGAGAAAAAGGAAATAACAGTAAAGGAAATTGCTGAGAAATGGCTTGAGCTCAAGCGGATTGAGATGAGCAGCAACGGGTTTGTTGGCTATGAGTCCATTGTAAAAAACATGGTGCCACGGATCGGCGGGGACAGGTTCATTTCCTCAGTTAACAGAGAGGATTTGCTGCTGATAAGAAAGGAGCTTCTGACCGGGTGGAAGGTGCCTAAAAAAGGGCATAAACCATCAAAGGGAAGAACGGTACCCACTGTTAACAACTATATGACCACTATTTCAGGAATGTTCAGTTTTGCTGTAGCGAGTGGGTACACGGCAGAAAACCCGTTTAACGGTATATCAGCTTTGACAAGAAGTCGTCCAGACCCCGACCCTCTTTCGAGAGATGAGTTTCTTCGACTGCTTGATAGTTGTAAGCATACGCAGATCAGGAATATCTGGGCCCTTGCAGTATACACCGGCATTCGTCATGGGGAGCTGGTTTCACTGGCCTGGGAGGATATCGACCTGAAAGCGGGAACGATGATGATCAGGAGGAACTTTACGCCTACAAATGAATTTACCATGCCAAAAACTAAAGCTGGAACGAACAGGGTTGTTTTCCTCATTGAACCAGCAATAGAAGCACTGCGCAGCCAGGCAGAGATGACAAGGTTTGGTAAGCAGCATGAAGTAGAAGTAAACCTACGGGAGTATGGGAGAAAGGAAAAGCACGAATGTACGTTTGTGTTTGATCCGCAACTAACCGGGCGAAACTACCTTGCAGGAGACCATTATGCAGTCGGGTCGATAAAGAAAATTTGGGATGCTCATATTAAGCGCGCCGGCCTTCGACACCGGAACGCTTATCAGACGAGGCACACTTATGCTTGCTGGTCTCTGTCAGCCGGAGCAAACCCGAACTTCATCGCCACACAAATGGGCCATGCCGATGCACAGATGGTTTACAAGGTTTACGGGAAATGGATGGCAGAGAAAAACACGGAACAGGTAGCGCTTTTGAACCAAAAACTATCTGATTTTGCCCCATCCCTGCCCCATGACATTGCATTGAATGGCTAATATATAGATATATCATTATGTTACATGTAGCCATGCTACATATTGATAACACAAGAGGCACGAAATGCGCTCGACCCGGTGCAAAGCTTGTGGTGTGATCCCTGTTCAATATATTAAACTAGGCCTCGCAAATGACCGTCAGCGTCGCCATCGACCGTCACTGCGGGACAGAGTCGGGTAATAAAGGTATACTCCGCCTCCTTTTTTCTGCTTCGGTTTTTGATGGAAACGCTCCAGTGAGAGGACGCTACTGCGCACCATGACACAATTCACTTCTCCTGTACTGCACTCGCTGCTCGATACGGACGCCTACAAGCTGCACATGCAGCAGGCTGTCTTCCACCGCTACGGCGATGTACACGTTGCGGCGGAGTTCCGCTGCCGCGGGGACGATCTGCTCGGGATCTACGCCGACGCAATTCGCGAGCAGGTTGAAACCATGCGCGACCTGAAGCTGCAGGACGATGAATATCACTGGTTGTCTACCCTGCCGTTCTTTTCCCAGGATTATCTCGACTGGCTACGCGACTTCCGTTATGACCCGGGCCAGGTCACCGTCAACAATGAAAACGGCAAGCTGAATATTCGCCTGTCCGGTCCATGGCGTGAAGTCATCATGTGGGAAGTTCCGCTGCTGGCGGTGATTAGCGAGCTGGTCCATCATTATCGCTCGCCGGAAATCAGCGTCGATTTAGCGCTGGAAACCCTCGAACACAAGCTGGCTGATTTTGCGCAACTCACCGCCGACCTCGATCTCAGCCACTTCCGTCTGATGGACTTCGGCACCCGCCGTCGCTTCTCGCGTGAAGTGCAGCAGGCCATCGTCGAACGTCTGCAGCAGGAGCCGTGGTTTATCGGTACCAGCAACTACGATCTGGCTCGCCGTCTTCATCTGACGCCAATGGGCACTCAGGCGCATGAATGGTTCCAGGCGCATCAGCAAATCAGCCCCAGTTTAGCCAACAGCCAGCGCGCGGCGCTGGCAGCCTGGCTGGAAGAGTATCCTGACAAACTCGGCATCGCCCTCACCGACTGCATTACCATGGACGCTTTCCTGCGCGATTTCGGCCCGGAGTTTGCCAGCCGCTACCAGGGGCTGCGCCACGATTCCGGCGACCCTGTCGAGTGGGGCGAAAAAGCCATCGCGCATTACCAGAAGCTGGGGATCGACCCCATGAGTAAAGTGCTGGTCTTTTCCGATAACCTCGATCTGGCAAAAGCCGTCGATCTCTATCGCCACTTCTCTTCGCGGGTCAATCTGAGCTTCGGCATTGGTACGCGTTTAACCTGCGACATTCCGCAGGTTAAACCGCTAAACATCGTGATAAAGCTGGTGGAATGTAACGGTAAGCCGGTCGCGAAACTCTCCGACAGCCCGGGGAAAACCATCTGCCACGACAAGGCGTTTGTCCGGGCACTGCGTAAAGCCTTTGACCTTCCGCCGGTGAAAAAGGCCAGTTAATCACCACATTCATCATCGCAAGGAGCCGCTCTGGCTCCTTGTTCTTTATTTATTTCCGAAAACTCCCCTTGATGGTGCGAAATCTGCTTGTCTGATGGAAGATGACAGGTAACATAGATATCCCCCATTATCGGGGGAAACAGATTTTTTTATTGGACTACGAATAGAGAGACTATTATGAGCGTTGTGCCTGTAGCCGACGTACTCCAGGGCCGTGTTGCCGTTGACAGCGAAGTCACCGTGCGCGGATGGGTACGTACCCGCCGAGATTCAAAAGCTGGCTTTTCCTTCCTGGCCGTCTATGACGGTTCCTGCTTTGATCCTGTACAGGCCGTTATTAATAATTCTCTGCCCAATTACAATCAGGAAGTGCTGCGCCTGACCACCGGCTGCTCGGTCGTCATTACGGGTAAAATCGTGGCATCTCAAGGCCAGGGTCAAAGTTTTGAAATCCAGGCCAGCCACGTTGAAGTGACAGGTTGGGTAGAAGATCCGGATACCTATCCGATGGCCGCTAAGCGTCACAGCATCGAGTATCTGCGTGAAGTTGCGCACCTGCGTCCGCGTACCAACCTGATTGGCGCGGTCGCCCGCGTGCGTCATACCCTGGCACAAGCGCTGCATCGCTTCTTTGATGAGCAGGGCTTCTTCTGGGTTTCCACGCCGCTGATTACCGCCTCCGATACCGAGGGCGCGGGTGAAATGTTCCGTGTCTCTACGCTGGATCTGGAAAACCTGCCGCGTAACGATCAGGGCAAAGTAGATTTCGATAAAGACTTCTTTGGTAAAGAGTCGTTCCTGACCGTATCCGGCCAGTTGAACGGTGAGACCTATGCCTGTGCGCTGTCTAAAATCTACACTTTTGGCCCAACCTTCCGCGCCGAAAACTCCAACACCAGCCGCCACCTCGCGGAGTTCTGGATGCTGGAACCGGAAGTCGCGTTTGCCAACCTGAACGACGTCGCAGGCCTGGCGGAAGCCATGCTGAAATACGTCTTCAAGGCGGTACTGGAAGAACGCGCGGACGATATGAAGTTCTTTGCCGAGCGCGTGGACAAAGAAGCCGTTTCCCGTCTGGAGCGCTTTATTGATGCCGACTTCGCTCAGGTCGATTACACCGACGCCGTCACCATTCTGGAAAACTGCGGTAAGCAGTTTGAAAACCCGGTTTACTGGGGCGTGGACCTCTCTTCCGAGCACGAGCGCTACCTGGCTGAAGAACACTTCAAAGCGCCGGTCGTCGTGAAAAACTATCCGAAAGACATTAAGGCGTTCTATATGCGCCTTAATGAAGACGGTAAAACCGTCGCCGCCATGGACGTTCTGGCGCCTGGCATCGGTGAAATCATCGGGGGTTCCCAGCGTGAAGAGCGCCTGGATGTGCTTGACGCGCGTATGGCGGAGATGGGTCTTAATAAAGAAGACTACTGGTGGTACCGCGACCTGCGTCGTTACGGCACCGTACCGCACTCCGGCTTTGGCCTGGGCTTTGAGCGTCTGATCGCCTATGTCACCGGCGTACAAAACGTGCGTGATGTGATCCCGTTCCCGCGGACTCCACGCAACGCCACATTCTGATTAATTTTTCTTATCATTGCCGAAGGCCAGCGTAAGCTGGCCTTTTTTTATGTCAGGCTCTGTTAATGAATATCAAGAAATTTAAACATCAACCCTTCCAGTTCACATTTATGTTACTCACTATTACGACTTCTTCTCATCCCGCAAACCGCACCTTATGTTCATTCATCGACGAAATGCCTGATAATTTTGTTCATTTTTTAACCTCGCGCAGCACAAGATGTAAAGACAAATGCTGAGCGAAAAAAAAGCGAAATGCAGACATAAAATGCACAAATGGGTCTTTATCTAAATTAATCATAATTAATTCATATAGATATATATAGTCTGTTTGTTTTACGCGCAAAGTGGAACGGAATTTTGATTGAGTTCACAAAGTTCCAGAAAATACACATTTAGTTACATACTTTTTCTTATTGTTACTCATATGCGACATTGGTAGCATTTTCCGGCTAGCAAAACGCTGGCGCGGATGGAAAGATGCCTTCAGACACCAAACTATCATCAATAGTTCTGTAAATTTTTATTGACGGAATTTATTGGCGGCAGTGGCAAGTGTTCATATAAAAAATATTAATGAGGGTAATAAATAATGATGAAGCGCAATATTCTGGCAGTGGTAATCCCTGCCCTGCTGGTAGCCGGCGCAGCTAACGCTGCAGAAATCTATAACAAAAACGGCAACAAACTGGACTTCTACGGGAAAATGGTTGGTGAGCACGTCTGGACCACCAATGGTGACACCAACAGCAGCGACACCACCTATGCACGTATCGGCCTGAAAGGCGAAACCCAGATCAACGATCAGCTGACCGGTTACGGCCAGTGGGAATACAACATGGATGCGTCCAACGTTGAAGGTTCCCAGGGTACCAAAACTCGTCTGGCCTTCGCGGGTCTGAAAGCGGGTGAATACGGTTCATTCGACTACGGCCGTAACTACGGTGCTATCTACGACGTTGAATCCGCAACCGATATGCTGGTTGAGTGGGGCGGCGACGGCTGGAACTACACCGACAACTTCATGACCGGTCGTACCAACGGCGTAGCGACCTACCGTAACTCTGACTTCTTTGGTCTGGTTGACGGTCTGAGCTTCGCGCTGCAGTACCAGGGTAAAAACGACAGCAGCCGTGCTATCCAGAAACAAAACGGCGACGGCGTCAGCACCTCTGCGACCTATGCATTTGACAACGGTGTCGCGCTGTCTGCAGGTTACGCCTCTTCTAACCGTAGCGTCGCACAGAAAGCTGACGGTAACGGCGACAAAGCTGAAGCATGGGCAACCTCCGCTAAGTACGATGCCAACAACATCTACGCAGCAGTCATGTACTCTCAGACCTACAACATGACCCCGGAAAACCAGGCGAACTACTTCGCTGGCAAAACTCAGAACTTCGAAGCCGTTGCTCAGTATCAGTTCGACTTCGGTCTGCGTCCGTCCATCGGCTACGTTCAGACTAAAGGTAAAAACCTGCAGGGTCGTACCGGTTTCTCCGGCGGCGATGCTGACCTGGTTAAATACATCGAAGTGGGTACCTGGTACTACTTCAACAAGAACATGAACGTCTACGCAGCATACAAATTCAACCTGCTGGACGACAACAGCTATACCGAAACTGCTAAAGTGGCCACCGATGACCAGGCTGCAGTCGGTATCGTTTACCAGTTCTAATCAGTACACCCCTTCGTGATATGCCTAAAAAGCAGGACTTCGGTCCTGCTTTTCTACATTACTAAGATAAAGATCGTAACTTTCGAAAACCTTCTCGCTTTTTGTCGCAAACGGTTGGCAATTTGTAAATCTCCCGTTACCCTGATAGCGAAATCCCCTCAGTAATCACAATGGAACCTCGTCATGTTTGAGAACATTACTGCCGCCCCTGCCGACCCCATTTTAGGACTGGCCGATCTGTTTCGTGCCGATGACCGCCCGACTAAAATTAACCTCGGGATTGGTGTTTACAAAGATGAAACGGGTAAAACCCCGGTCCTGACCAGCGTTAAAAAAGCAGAACAGTATCTGCTGGAAAATGAAACCACAAAAAACTATCTGGGTATCGACGGTATTGCGGAATTTGGTCGCTGCACCCAGGAACTGCTGTTCGGTAAAGGAAGCGCCATCATCAGCGATAAGCGCGCACGTACCGCCCAAACCCCTGGCGGCACCGGCGCCCTGCGCGTTGCCGCTGACTTCCTGGCGAAGAACACCGCAGTAAAACGCGTCTGGGTAAGCAACCCGAGCTGGCCGAACCACAAAAGCGTCTTTAATTCCGCAGGTCTGGAAGTTCGCGAATATGCCTATTACGATGCGGCCAACCATACCCTCGACTTCGACGGTATGCTGGCAAGCCTCAATGAAGCCCAGGCGGGTGACGTGGTTCTGTTCCATGGCTGCTGCCATAACCCAACCGGTATCGATCCTACGCTGGAGCAGTGGCAGCAGCTGGCGCAGCTGTCCGTTGAAAAAGGCTGGCTGCCGCTGTTCGACTTCGCCTACCAGGGCTTTGCCCGTGGTCTGGAAGAAGATGCCGAAGGTCTGCGCGCGTTCGTTGCGCTGCATAAAGAGCTGCTGGTTGCGAGCTCCTACTCGAAGAACTTTGGCCTGTACAACGAACGCGTGGGTGCCTGCACGCTGGTTGCGGCAGATGCCGAGACCGTTGACCGCGCCTTCACTCAGATGAAGTCGGCGATTCGTGCGAACTACTCCAACCCGCCTGCGCACGGTGCGTCGGTGGTGGCGACGATTCTCAGCAACGATGCACTGCGTGCTATCTGGGAACAAGAGCTGACCGATATGCGCCAGCGTATTCAGCGTATGCGTCTGCTGTTCGTCAATACCCTGCAGGAAAAAGGGGCCAGCCGCGACTTCTCTTTCATCATCAAGCAAAACGGCATGTTCTCGTTCAGCGGCCTGACCAAAGAGCAGGTGCTGCGTCTGCGTGAAGAGTTCGCGGTTTACGCCGTGGCTTCCGGACGTATTAACGTTGCGGGCATGACGCCAGATAATATGGCGCCACTGTGTGAAGCGATTGTCGCCGTGCTGTAATCTCGCAGCCGACAAAAAAAGGCCGCTTCCGCGGCCTTTTTTATATCCCGTCACGGTGATTACCAGACGGGCATTTCATCCTGCAGGAAAGGATTGTGCAGACGCTCATAGCCCAGCGTCGACATCGGCCCGTGACCGGGAATAAACGTCACGTCATCACCCAAAGGCAATAACTTACGTTTAATCGCATCAATCAGCTGACCGTGATCGCCGCGTGGGAAATCGCTGCGCCCAACGCCACCTTTAAAAATCACATCGCCGGAAATCAGCAGCCGGGAAGCATCATCAAAAAAGACCACGTGTCCTGGCGTATGCCCGGGACAGTGCAGCACCTGCAGAGAAATGTTCCCCACGCTGACGACGTCGCCTTCATTGAGCCAGCGGTCCGGCTGCAACGGCTGGCAATCCTCCAGACCAAACATCCGGCTTTGCGCCGGCAGACCTTCCAGCCAGAACTCATCTTCTTTTTCCGGTCCGATAATCGGCACGCCATAGTGTTGTGCCAGTTCGGCCGCCGCACCAACGTGATCGAGATGACCGTGGGTGAGCAAAATCTGCATCAGGCTGACGCCTGCTGCCGCAACTTCCTGTTTGATTCGCTCAGCGTCACCGCCGGGATCGACCAACGCGGCGAGCCGGGTTTGCTCGCACCAGATTAAAGAACAGTTCTGAGCGAACGCGGTAACCGGAATAATACGATAGTTCATGATGCTCCTTTCGTTACCAGTGCCTGACCGGACCGGTATCAATATGCACAAAGTTGCTACGTGGGTAGTATCCTACACCACCTGCGCCCATAGATAACGCCGCTTTGCGAACATTGCTTAACGAAATGCCTTCTATGTGGAAATCCATTGCCTGTCCCTTGGTGTGATAGCTATGTTTCGCCACACCACGGCTTCGTGCACGGAGCTCGTCATTGGTATCAAGGGAACGATAGCCTGAGATAAGCTGAACAGGTTTATTGGTACCAAGTAATCCCTGCAGACGATAGAGTTGATCAAACAAACTCGGATCGATTGGCTTAATTTTATTCGCGCGAAAATCACGGAAAAAATGGTTAAGCCTTGCTAATTCATCCTGAATATAGCCTCTGCCATCGAAAAACTCCGCCTTGAGTGATTCACCAGTATGCAGGTTATTCAACGTCAGAATACGCGGTCGGGGGGTCGAGAGGGTAGCAAATGCCGGCGCAGGCAGAATGGCGGCAGCACCGAGCGCAGCCCCACCTAACGCCAGCAATTTGCGGCGATTAGCGTCAAATTTGTCCATGATAATCAGGTCTACAAGTAAATGAATCGAATATATGCACTTCTGGCGCACGAAAGGCACCTTACCGGGCATTATTGCCAACGTCAAGGTAGCCTAACCCCAGTAAATACGGGCCCTGTAGAGGAACAGGGCCTGTTTTCACTGAGAGTTAGGACAACGAAATTCGTTGAACTACTTCATTTACCTGATTAATTGTTCTGCTTTCGCCAGAATTTGTGCGCCAGATCGCGCGGTGAGATCGTAATTGTAAATATCTGTGCGATATTGCATGCGGCCATCCGCATCGACGAAGGCGGTCAAGTAATAGAGATTGACCGGGATATTCTGGCGGATATTGACATAGCGGGTATCGCCCTGCTTGAGCGCATCGGAAATCCGCGTGTCGTTCCAGCCGGCATCCTGCAGCAGCATATTCGCCAGCTCCGAGGCTTTGTTGACCCGCACGCAGCCGGAACTTAAGGCCCGCACGTCTTTCTGGAACAGATTGTGGTTCGGCGTATCGTGCAGATAGATAGCATCGGAGCTGGGCATATTAAACTTATAGCGCCCCAATGAGTTACGCGCGCCAGGCGCCTGCTGAAAACGGAACGGCAGATTGTTTTCGGTGATCGTCGACCAGTCAACCCGATACGGGTCGATAGCCTCTTTGCTGTTCCAGCCGCGCATCACGGTATAACCATGCTGCTCAAGATAGCCTGGATCGTTACGCACCTTCGGCAGGATATCTTTGCGCGCCAGCGTCGGCGGTACGTTCCACGGCGGGTTAACCACCACGTTGTTTAGCGCGCTGCTCATCATCGGCGTTTTACGATCCGGCCGCCCGACAATCACTCGCGATGCCAGCACCTGGCTGCCATCCTGGTAATAGACCAGCGAGAAGGCCGGAATATTGACCATGATGCCGGTAGACAGTTTTCCCGGCAGCAGACGCAAGCGCTGAATGTTCAGCGCCAGCACGCCCGCGCGCTGGGCCGCGGAAACGTTGAGCCAGTCACGGGTGGATTGACCAATCACGCCATCGGCGCCCAGCCCCTGCCAGGCCTGGAAGCGCTTAACGCCCTCAACAAGCTGGCGATCGTAGACGCCGCGCGCCGCGGTTTTACTCTTCTTCCCGGCAGATGGACTGACAACATCCCCCGGCAGAGCAATTTTCGCAGAATCATCAAGCATACCGTTGCGCTGTAAAATTTCGCGCAGCGCGCCAATGTCGTTACTCCACTCTCCCGGACGTAGCGACGCGTTGCTGGTCAGCTGCGGCCACGGACGGGAATCGGCCACCAGCGCCAGCAGCGCCCGATGCATCGCCTCATACTGCGGATGCTTCGGCGCCAGTCCGGCAATAAACGGCACCAGAGAGCCATTATCCAGCGCCAGCTGCCACTGGTTAATTACCGACAGCGGCGGGGTCGCCATGGTGTACGGCTTCGTTCCGTACAGCCAACGGTTCCCCTGCACCGGAATACCGCTGATAAAATGCAGGTATCCCATCATGGCGTCGGAGAGCACGATGTCGCGAGCCATACCGCTTACCGCCGGATCGGTCAACAGACTTACCCAAGTGGTAAATTGCGGTTGAAAACCGGCGATGGCGACCTCAGCCAGCTGCTGCTGGAAAGCCTGAACCGCCCCGCGGTTCTCCCACATCGGCTTCATATCTCTGGCCGCATAGAGCGACACCAGCGGGTTCATAAACACGGGCTGATAGCCGGCCGGCAGCTGTGCCGTTATCGCGGCGCGACTTTTTTCTGCGGCGCCGGCAGCCAGCGGCTGTTCCCCGGCCATTTTCGCGACCGTCGCGGACTGACCATCGCTCTGGGTAAGCGCAGACGACAGCTCCCCCATCGTCGCAGAACTGTCTGTGGGTACGATTTCAGGCTCTTCGGCCTGGGCATTAAACAGTGGAGCAAATGCAAATGCCAGGCTCAAACTCAGCGCTGACAATTGACGACCATAGCGTTTTTTTAGCAACATCCCTTGCCCCCTGTTGTCACATTGCCGCCCGTAAAAACGGGTTTTACTCTCAGTATATAGAGGCGCAAAAGCTTTTGCCTCCCCAAATGTAAAGAAGTTTAAAGATTATAAAGCGTTAACTTAGCGAATCCGATAACAAAAAGGGCGACATCAAGTCGCCCTTTTATCTATCGATCGATGACCGCTAAGAGGCATCCGCCGTTCCAGGCAGCGTTTCCGGCAACTGTGCGGCAAAGCCGCGCAGCCCGACAACGTGGACGTGTTCGTGATTATTAAACACTTTACGCACTAGCTTATAGGTGGTGCCTTTTTCCGGGCTGATGTTTTCCGGCGCCGCGATAATCAGCTGCATCTCCAGACGTTCGCACAGCTCGAACAGCGTGGCGATAGAGCGGGCATCGAGACGCGCCGCTTCATCAAGAAACAGCAGACGGCACGGCGACAGGTCTTTGCCGCGCAGGCGACGAGACTCATCTTCCCAGCTCTGTACTACCATCACCAGAATCGACATCCCGGTACCGATAGCTTCCCCGGTGGACAGCGCGCCGGATTCTGCGCGCAGCCAGCCGTCGGAGCCGCGGTTGACTTCCACTTCCATCTCCAGATAGTTGCGGTAGTCGAGCAGCTCTTCGCCGATGGTCTGCGGCGTGCGTTGCCCCATATCGATCTGCGGGTTCAGACGCTGATACAGCTTCGCCAGCGCTTCCGAGAAGCTCAGGCGGTTGCTGTTAAACAGATCCTGATGCTGCTCGTGCTGTTCGGACAGCACATCAAGCAGCGTCGAGTGGGTTTCCCGCACGTTGACATTCAAGCGTACGCTGTTGACCTGGCCGAAGGAGACGCTTTGCAGCCCCTGGTTGAGCATACGGATGCGGTTCTGCTCGCGCTGGATCGTTTTGCGAATAATGTTGGCCACGCTGCGGGAGCTGATGGCCAGCTTCTGCTCGCGGTTGGTCAACTCTTCCGTCAGACGGCTCAGTTCGATTTCCATCTGTTCAATCGCTTCTACCGGGTCGTCGGTGCGGATAATATCCTGACGGATACGCTCGCGCAGATGCTGGTAGACAGCGACAAAGAACTGAATTTTACGTTCAGGACGTTTCGGATCCTCGGAAACACGCAGCACATCGCGCAGATGTTCGTTATCCGATACGGCCAGACGCAGCGCACCCAGCGCTTTATCCGACATCGAGCGTAGCTCGTCAGCGGAGAGGTAGGCCAGCTCGCGGCGATGCAGACGACGTTCGACCCCGTTATCTTTCACCAGCCGCATAACCGCACACCAGCCCGCCTTGGCGCTCACTACCTGCTCACGCATTTCGCAGTAGTCGCGCTCAAGTTTACGCAGCCTGCGGGTCAGGTTGTCCATTTCGGCTTCACAGAAAGTCAGCGCTTTTTCCAGCTGATTCCGGCGTGAGCGGTTGTTGCTTAACTGCGTATGCAGCTGATCGCGGCGCGCACGCGCACGCTCTTCCGCACCGCTGTCGGCGCGTACGCCGATATCCTGCAGCTCTTTGTACAGATCGCTCAGCAGCTCTTTTTTGGTATCAAAGGAGCTTTTCAGCGACGCCAGCACCTGATTGTACTGGTTCAGCTGCGCGGAATGGGTACGCATCGCGTCGCGGGCGCGGCTGCGTTCAGCCTCCGCCTGCTCCAGGCGCTGACGCAGTTTTTCATTGAGATCGCTGTTGCCGTTCAGCATTTCCGCCGAATCGGAATAGCTGAAGTGGGCACGACGCTGAACCACTTCGCTCAGCGCAAACGCCTGTTGACGTGCATCGCGCTGCATCTGCTGCGCATAGGCATAGTCTTCTTTCAGCTGTTCAAACTGTTCCGGGTCGCTCTGCAGGACGGAAACGATCGGCTCCAGTTTCGCCAGCTGATTGCCATACTGTTGAATAAAGCGCGCCGCTTCCTGGGCTTCATCCAGCCGTTCCTGAATTTCGTCAACGCGGTCGGCCAGCGTATCGTCCGCCAGCAGGTTAAGGCGCGGCAGCAGGCGGTTAAGGGCGGAAACCCCCTCTTTCGCCTGCTCAAACTGCACCCGGTTCTGCTGGTTGTCGCTTTCGTGCGCGTTGAGCGCGCGCTCCAGCTCGCCGCGGCGGCTGTTGAGCTTACGGATCTCTTCTTCCGGATCGTCTTCAAACGCGACGGCCAGGTGGCTGCCGATAAAGCGGCTGAAGGCCTGGTGCTGACGCTGCGTTTTCTGCACGTCAAAAGAGAGGGTCGCAAAACGCTCTGACAGATCCTCACGCTCGGCATGCAGACTCTCGATGCGGCTTTCACGCGCGGCGCGGCCAAACAGCGGCAGGGTCGGGAAACGCGAGTAGCGCCACTGGCGATCGGCTACCTTAACGACAACCGCTTTTTCCAGCTCATCGACGCTGAATACGCTGTCATCGAAGGATTGCGGATCGCCCTCGATCAGATAGAGATCTTCCGGGCAATCTTCCAGCCCTTCCAGCTGTTCGGCGATCTGCGCCAGATTGGGTACCACGATCGCGTGACGCGACGGGCCATACAGCGCGGAAAAGTACGGGGCGTCTTCAAGGCTGACATCGTCATAAATTTCCGACAGCAGTACGCCACCAAAACGTTCAGCCAGGGCGTTCAGACGGGGATCTTCAGACCCTCCCGGCTGGCTAAGGCGTTCGATCTCTTCGTCGATGGCGCGTTTACGGGCGCCCACTTCGTCACGTTCGACGATGGCTTCGCGCTCGCGCTCCAGCAGCTGCTGGAGATATTCAGTGACATCCTGGCTTGATTCAAACTGCTCACCGCTCTGCTCGCAGAGCTGGTTGAGGCTATTTTGCGCGGCCAGCCAGATCGGCGCCCGACGCAGCAGAGACTGAGTGCGCGACTGCAGCTGCTCCAGTTCCTGACGCAGGTTCATGCGCTGTTCACTGGCAGAAGAGACGCTGTCGGACAAGGAGGCGATGCGCGCTTCCAGCTCCTGATGCAGCGCTTCCAGATCGTCGATCTCGTAGCGTTTACCCTGACGCTTGCAGAATTCACTCAGCTGGCGTTCGGCATCCTGCTGCTCGCGCAGACGTTGTTCCAGCTCGGTCAGACGGCTGCGCAACCCTTGTGCCTGCCCGGCGAGGTGACGCTGGTTGACGCCATCGCGCAGCAGCTCGCGCGCCACGTCCCAGGCCTCATTACGCGCCAGCGGGCCGTTGATGGCCGCCACCAGCTGGTAAGCCTGCTCAAACTGACCGTGGGCGGTCTGCGCCACGCTCATTTTTTGTTCCAGCGACAGCATTTTTTCCGTCGCTTCTTGCTCTTTGGCCTGGAATGTTTCCAGCCATTCGTCGGCACTTTCCGGCGTTAAATCCGGTAAATGACACAGCGCCTTCGCACGTTCCAGCGCCTGCAGCGCCTGGTTGTACTGAATGGCACGGGTCTGCTGCACATCCAGCGCCTGCTGGTAGTCGGCGAGCTGGCTTTTCAGCTCATCCACTTCCAGTTCAGCGGCCTCTGCGCGGGCTTCGTTCTCTTCCTGCAAATCGGTCGCTTCGGCGACGACTTCATTCTGCTCTTCAAGACGAATCTGCAGTTCATCGAGATCCGCTTCATAGCGCTCGATTTTTTCCTGCTGGCGCAGCGCGGTTTGAACCAGATTCAGGTGGTCGCTGGCCGCCTGATAATCGGCTTCCAGATCGCCTTCAGCGCCGTTATGTTCCTGCAGTTCACGGGCCATATCGACGTGCTTATACTGCTCTGCCGCCAGCTGCGCCCGCGAGGTAAAGAGATCGCGACGATACTCCAGCGCTTTGTCCAGATGCACCCGACGTTCGTTGGCGTGACGCATATAGTCCGCCGCAACATAGTTCGTCGCTTCGCTGATCAGGTGTTTAAACAGGTCGCGATCGGACTGGGTGACGCGAATGGCTTCGAGCGTCATGCGGTTTTCGCGCAGCGCGGCTTCCATATCCTGGAATGCTTTACGCACGCCGCTGTTTTCCGGCAGCAGGTAGTCGCGCAGCGAGCGGGTAATGGTGTTGGAGATCCCGCCGTACAGCGAGGCTTCAATCAGGCGATAGTATTTGCTGCGGTCGGAGGCCGAACGCAGACGACGCGCGACAACGCCCAGATCGAACATCAGCGAGTGATAATCGGTTATCGAGTTGAACTGCTTAAACTGCACCCCTTCCATCTCTTCAAGCTTGTCTTTCAGCTCGTTGAGGCTCAGCACGCGCGCCTGGCGCTCGTTAAGGGTTTCCGTCAACAGCTGGGTCGGCTGAATGGACATCGGCAGTCCCTGGATAGCAAACGGCTTGATATCCACTTTACGATCGCGACCGGCGATCTGCTGCAGGCGCACGCCCACGACCACGCGCTGGTGGTGCGAGTTGACCACGTCCAGTACCGAATAACACACCCCGGCCCGCAGCTTCCCGTGCAGACCTTTATCACGCGAACCGCTGGTGGCGCCCGCTTCGGTGGTGTTACGGAAGTGCAGCAGGGTCAGATCCGGAATCAGCGCCGTGACGAAAGCCGCCATGGTGGTCGATTTCCCGGCGCCGTTGCCGCCGGAGAGGGTGGTGACCAGCTCATCCAGATCAAAGGTGCGGGCAAAAAAACCGTTCCAGTTAACCAGCGTCAGCGAGCGAAATTTACCGCGTTCTATCATTACTCTTCCTCTCCGCTATCCGGCTGATTCTCTTCATTCTCGTCATGGAGCCGCAGATGGTTTTCCAGCGCCATCGCTTCGCCGTCGCGAATCATGCGCAGCTGCGCCTCACGCGGATCGTCGCCGACGCGAACGTCAGCACCGAAGCGGAAGACCGACTCGGTGATACGAAATTTGCTGCTGTCATGGCCCATAAACCAGACCATGCCCAGGCGGCGCAGACGGTTGAGCGACGCGCGCATTTTTTCCTGCAGCTTCTGGCGGTCGAGATCGGACCCGGTAGAACGGTTGTTCACCAGCTTCAGCAGTTTAGCCTCGTCCGCCAGGGTCAGAAGCTCGTCGTAAAGCTCCTGCTGGGTAAAGATCCCTTCGTTAGCCAGCCGTTCCGGGCTGAGATAGAGGTAGCAAAGAATTTTGCCGACCATCATATCCAGCTCGGAGAGCACCGAGCGCGGAATCAGCGTCGTGGAGCGCGGGCGCAGATAGAAAAACCCTTCCGGCGCGCGAATCAGCTCAACGTTATAACGCGCGTAAAACTCTTCCAGGTAATCCTGGAAATCCATCAAAAATGCGTGATTATCCAGTTCGTCCAGGCCGATATGACGGCCTGCTCGCAGGGCGCTATCCAGCGCCGGAAATAACGGATTGCCCAACGCCAGCGCCAGTTTAACTGGCATCACTTGTTCAATATTTGTCGATGACATGCGCCTGTACCTTGGCTCCGTAATCATTAATCGGCTGCCATTTTGCCGGCAGTCCGGTGAAATCTGCTTGTGCGACGCCCAGGCGTACCGCCTGATCGACGACGATTCGCGCCACATCAAAATGGCGAGCTCGCGGATACTGCGCCAGATATTCGCGCACCACCAGACCAAGGTCCAGCGGGACGCCTTTGTCTTTGTAAACCACCAGCTGCGCTTCAATCAGCGCGGCGAGCTGCTCGCGAATTTCGTTAAACTCTTCGTATTCCAGATCCGCCGGGAGCTCCCCGGTGACCTCTTCGTCACGCAGCGCCATCTCTTCATCGCGCATATCCAGCAGACGATCGGCGCTGGCGTGAGTCAACGCCCACGGGGCGTCAAAGTAGGTCTGGATCGACTGACGCAGACGCTGGGCGAAGACACGGTTTTTATCCATATCGATAGCGGTACGGATAAATTTGTGCACATGGCGATCGTAGCCGATCCACAGGTCGATAGCCTGCTGCCCCCAGCTGACGATACGGTCCAGTTTACTTTGCAGATCGAAGACTAAGCGGTCGACAAAATGCAGGTCGTCGCGCGCAATTGTCGCATCCTGAATTCTCAGCAGGTTAGCCTGCAGCTTATCGCCTGCGGCATCCAGCGTATCCTGCAGCTCGCGCAGGGTGCCGGAGGTTTCTGACAGCAGCAGCTCACAGCTGGAGATCGCCGCGCGCCAGTCTTTGTTCAGCAGCTGAGCGATATCATCTTTGACCAGCTGCTGCTGCTCATCCATGATGCGCTGCGTCAGATCGATACTGTCGAAAATCTCCGCAACCGAATATTTCAGCGGCGCAAAGACGTTGCGATGCCAGTGAAACTCATCGCCGCCCTCTTCTGCCGAGTCGGCTGCGCGCTTGAGCTCGCCGGCAACGATCGACAGCTGCATCGACAGACGCAGAGTGGAAAATTCGCGTTGCCGAATATAGTAGTCGGTAATACCGATACCCAACGGCGTCAGGCGATAAATCGCGTTGCCTTCCGTGATTTCGCTGGTAAAGCGGTTCAGCAGACGTTGGCGCACCATATCGTTGATCGCATTATTGGCGCGCTGGCTGATGGTTTCGCTGGTCTGCTCAAACGCATCACTGACGTGGCGGAACGCATCCACCAGTTCTCCCTCGGTCATTTCCCCTTCGAGCCGCTCGCCGTTCAGCGTAGCAACCGCCAGCAGAAACGAGAGTCTGTCTACCGGCAGCGAAATAGAAAAATCATTTTTTCTGGCCCAGGCAACCAGTTCGGGGACTGTCTGGGAAAATTCACTCATAGTTTATCCTTGCATCTGCGGCTTAAGCGCTGTGACATGAATGTAGCGACCCAGGCTGATATACGGCTCCTGGCGACAGTAGCGCGTCTCCAGCTCCAGCAGCGCCGCAAAATTGTCGCGCTGTTTGCGTTTTTCACGCAGATAATCATGAAACACCCGCACGCCGGTCTTACCGGTAATGTGCCAGCCCTGCTCTTCCAGCCAGCCATAAACCTGCTGCGGGGAACGCGGATAGTCCGGCGACAGCGTACGTTTTTTCTTTTTCGGCATGCCGAGTTGTACGTAGTCGAAGTTCCCGACGACCATGTTATGCATCAACAGACCGTTAGCATTGTAGAACATTAACGATAACGCACCGCCGGGTCGTAAAACCGACCACAGCGTACGCAGCATCTCCTGCGGCTCGGCCACCCACTCCAGCACCGCATGAAACAGTATCAGATCGACCGGGCTTTCCAAATGCTGCGCAATATCCTGAGCGGCGCATTGTACAAAATGCATGTTGTCGATCACACCTTTATCGGCAGCAGCCTGCCGGGCGCGCGCCACCATTTCAGCCGAAAGATCGCATAACGTCACATGGTGGCCCATTTCCGCGACTTTTACCGCCGTTTGCCCTTCGCCGCCGCCCGCGTCAAGAACCCGAAGCGGCCCTGGCCCCAGCTGGCTCAACAGCGGTTGCAGATCCTGCCACAGAATGGCCTGACGCAGTTCGCCCTTGGTGGTGCCGTAAATATTGCGCGAAAACTTTTCAGCCATGTCATCGAAATTACGATCTTTCACGGACGGATCCACCTGCCAACACAAAGCCGCTATTTTGTCATACCCACGCTGAGAATGAAGCGATCTGTTATAAGATCCGGACATAACTTTGGTTATATGGTTAAAAAAGGACCCATCTGGCATGCTTTTTACACTGAAAAAGTATTTAGGCGGCATGATGCTGCCGCTTCCCCTGCTGCTGTTGCTGATGGCGGTCGGCATCGCGTTACTGTGGTTTAGCCGTTTCCAGCGTACCGGTAAGCTCTGCGTCAGCCTCAGCTGGCTGCTGTTGCTGCTGTTGAGCCTGCAACCGGTAGCCGATAGTTTGCTCAAACCAATCGAAGATAAATACCCGACGTGGCGCAATGCAGAGCGCGTGCAGTACGTCGTCGTACTTGGCGGGGGCTACACCTGGAATCCGGAGTGGGCGCCCAGTTCAAATCTCATCAACAACAGCCTGCCGCGGCTGACGGAGGGAATCCGCCTGTGGTATGAGAATCCGGGCGCGAAACTCATCTTTACCGGCGCAGCGGCGAAGACGAATCCCGTCAGCACGGCAGAAGCCGGCGCCAGAGTTGCGGAGAGTCTGGGGATACCGCGCAGCGAAATTATTGTTCTGGATAAACCCAAAGATACCGAAGAGGAAGCCGAGGCGTTGAAACAGGCCATCGGCGATGCGCCGTTCCTGCTGGTAACTTCCGCATCGCATTTACCCCGGGCGATGATTTTCTTCCAACATGTCGGGCTAAACCCGCTGCCGGCGCCCGCCAATCAGCTGGCGATCGCGTCACCTCTCAATCCGTGGGAACAGGCGATCCCTTCTCCCGTCTGGCTGATGCACAGCGATCGCGTCGGCTACGAAACGCTGGGACGCCTCTGGCAATGGTTAAAAGGCAGCTCAGGCGAGCCAGGGGAGGATTGATTTAGCGGCCAGGTCAAACCGGGCGCGGTCAAAGCGCCCGGTATTGACGAGATTATCCACCTCATCCCACAGCAGATAGAGCCAGCGTCGCCACAGGAAAGATTCAGCCACCGGCGCACGGCGCAGATAGTGCCACAGCAGCTGCTCCGCCTGCCCACCGTCGGACAGGCGAAACAGTTCATATTCTCGCGGCGCCCACAACATCATGCCCGGCCCGACCATCGCCAGCAGCTGATCGCTACGCGCATCTTTCAGCATACTGCGCAGCGTGAAGCTGCCGTGGACCAGCACACAGTTATCATTAAAATCTTTCAATAAATCCGGAAGGCACTCGCGGGCGCGGAACAGAATCCGTTTATCCTGCATCGTCAGGCCGGTATCCTGATACAAATTAAGGGTACTCCACAGCATCTCTACCCGCTGGCGGTACCAGTGCGGCCACAGGTTTTCCTGGGTGCTGTCCACCATACCGACGCAGCCGCCGCTATCGTGCCGGTGCCAGGCCAGAAGAGCTTCCACGATCTGCTCCTGCAGCTGTTCCCAACGCTCAGGCGTACGGGCCGGCGCTTCCGCAGAGACTCCCCGCAGCCGCTCAATCAGCAACACGTCCGGGCCTGGATGCTCTTCATGCGTCAACACCCCATAGACCACCGGCATGCGCGCGGTACCGCTGCGCGCCAGCATGGAGATTTTCCACGCCAGCTGGCGGGCAACCCCGGGCGTGGTAAAGCTTCTCGCCAACAGCGGCAGCGGGTTTCCCTGCGCATCATACAGCGACCACAGCGCCGAGCAGGGTTTCTCGCTGATACACTCCACGCGGCTCAGTTTTTCTCCCAGCAGGTGGCTAAGTTCGGTTCGCAGCTGTTCCATCTCTGATTACCCCTGTGAATACTACTGGTTTTATAATGAGCGCCAGCCGCAGGGATGTCATCAGGTGAGATCAAAAAATTTGGGGAAAAAGTATGGAAAAATAGCTTGAGGATATCCCCTCACGACGGAGGGGATGAACGGATTAACGCAGCTCTGCGCGCACGCGCTCCAGATCTTCTGGCGTATCGACACCGGTCCCCGGGACAACTTCGGCCACCGCGACATGGATTTTTTCGCCGTACCACAGCACCCGCAGCTGCTCCAGCATTTCGATCTGTTCCAGTGGACTCGGCGCCCAGCTGACGTAACGACGGATAAAGCCAGCACGATAACCGTAAATACCGATATGACGCAGCAGAGAATCACCGATAGTCTCGCGTGATTGCGCAAAGCGATCGCGATCCCACGGAATGGTGGCGCGGGAGAAGTAGAGCGCATAGCCCTGCGCATCCATCACCACTTTCACAGCATTCGGATTAAATGCTTCCTCTGCGTCGTGAATCGGAACGGCGAGCGTTGCCATGCCGCAGGTATTGGCCGCCAGATTCTCAGCCACCTGGCGTACGATCGCCGGCGGGATCATCGGCTCATCGCCCTGGATATTAACGATGATCGTGTCATCACTGAAGCCGCACTTTTCAACAACTTCGGCCAGACGCTCGGTCCCGGATTGATGGTCCGCACGGGTCATGCACACTTCGCCGCCGGCAGCTTCGACCGCACGCGCAACATCGTCATGATCCGTCGCGACGATAATACGATCGGCCCCGGATTCGCGCGCGCGCTCCAGAACATGAACGATCATCGGCTTACCGTTGATATCCTGTAGAGGCTTGCCCGGCAGACGCGTGGAGGCAAAACGCGCAGGAATGATGACCACGAAACTCATGAATGGCTCTCTCCCACGGCTAGTGCGCGGGCTTCGGTTTCCAGCAAGACGGGAATGCCTTCACGGAAAGGAAAGGCCAGGCTGTCAATTTTGCAGATCAGCTCTTGCTTATCCTGGCTGTAGTAGAGTTTACCGTTGCAGACAGGACAGGCGATGATTTCTAGTAAACGGTGATCCATGATTCCTCCTGATGGACCGAATAGATTCCGCAGCAGCATATCACATGATGGCAAACTCAGGGATCCGTTTGCGGCAAAGGCTGAGCGGGGTGTGGCCTTGTTCAGGCCGGGGAAATCTCCCAGCCCTGCTGACGGTCAGAGAAAAGCCCCGGCGGCAGACGACCGAAGGTTATACGTTGAGCCGACTGCCAGAGAGCAAACTCTTCAATCGCCCGGTGCAACCCTTTCTCCAGCCCCGAGGTGACCCTGACCCCTTCTTCCAGCCACAGCGAAAAAACCTCCAGAACTCCGGTTTTCCGATGCACCTTGCTGTCCATTCTGCCCACCAGTTTTCCCTGGTGCAGCAGCGGCAGAACAAAGTAGCCATACTGACGCTTCGGCGCCGGCGTGTAGCACTCGAGGCGATAGCTAAAATTGAAGAGTTGCTCAGCGCGTTTACGGTCCCAGACTACCGGGTCAAATGGCGAGAGCACCGCGCTATGGCTGGCGGCGAGTTTACCGCCGGGCGCCGATTCCAGCTGCCCGAGCGCTTCGTGGTGAAGCCACATGTCGCCCAGTTCCTCGACCTTCACCGGGACCACCATGCCTTCCTCCTGCCAGTTCGCCAGCAGCGTCGATAAAGCGGGCTGGCGGAGCCGATAGTAATCAGCCAGCCACTGGGGGCGAAAAATGCCGAGGCTCCGGGCACTGTTGCGCAGCATTAACGCCTCCGCCTGCGGCTGCGTCAGCGCATCACGCTCATCGTCCCAGTGCGGCATCACGCGATGCGTCAGGTCATACACCCGCTGAAAGTTACGCCGCTCCACGACCATCACTTTACCTGCGGTAAACAGGCCTTCCAGATGGCGCTTGTGCGGTTTCCATTCCCACCAGCCGCTGGCGCCTTTGCGCGGATGTTCAAAGTCAGCCGAACGAACCGGACCATTCCGAGCGATATGCTCCAGCAGCAGCTGAATATCGTCCGCATGTTCCGTCATCCACGCCTTGTGATACTTCCAGCCCATATTATCGGGCGTCAGCATGCGGTGGCGCACCAGGGCAAAGTCGCTACGGGGCAGGAAACAGGCTTCATGAGCCCAGTATTCCATCAGCTCCCCGCTGCGCAGGGCGTCCTCCAGCCAGCTTTGCGGATAGCGACCAAGACGACTAAAAAGCACAAGATAGGGGCTGCGGGCAACGACGTTGATGGTATCGATTTGCAGCAAGGACATCTGCTGAACAGTTTGCAGAATATCGCTGGCGCGGGCACGTCGCCGGGGCTTCTTCAGCAATCCCTGCGCCGCAAGGTGGAGATGACGGGCTTCTTTAAGCGACAGTTGTAATACCGACATGCAGGTTCTCCGTAAAGGACTCCGGCACAGCGTTATTGAAGCGAGCGTGGCAGAACTAACGTTGCGCCAGCGTCACCAGTTCCGTCAGCAGCTGCTGTGCGCGTTCATCCGTCATTATGGCGTCGACAGGTAAATACCACCAGTTTGATTCGGCAAACCCGCGACATTTCACCGCATCTTTCTCGGTCATCAGCAGCGTTTGCTGTGGGTTCACAAGGGCGGAAACGCTCGCCTGAGTCAATGCCTGGTGATCGGCAAGCGCGACGGTTTTTACCGGCAGGACGCCGCAGCTTTCCAGCGTGGCGAAAAAGCGCGGGGGATGGCCGATCCCGGCCATGGCAACGACATTCTCGAAAGAAGCCACGTCACGCCGTTCGCCGCTGCGTAAATTCACCGCCAGTCCGGGTCGCAACTGCATGGGGATCTCCCCCGCCTGCGCGACGCCGCCGTTAACAATGATGGCGTCGACGCTACGTAAACGTGACGCGCGTTCACGCATCGGCCCGGCCGGTAGCCACCAGCCATTGCCAAAACGGCGCTCGCCATCAATCACGACAATTTCTTTGTCCCGTGCCAGTTTGTAGTGCTGCAGGCCATCATCGGTGATGATGAGCTGCAAATCATGTGCATGAAGCAGCGCCTGTACCGCCTCACGACGCTCTGGTGAGACCGCAACCGGCGCGCCGGTGCGTTGAAAAATGAGTACCGGTTCATCGCCGGCTTCCGCGGTACTGGTGTCATTGCTGAGCAATAATGGATAGCTCGCTGCTTTCCCGCCATAGCCGCGGGAAACGACGCCAACGCGAATACCGCGCTGCTGGAGCTGTTCCACCAGCCAGATGACCACCGGCGTTTTGCCGTTGCCTCCGGCGGTGAGATTCCCCACCACCGCCACCGGAACCGGTGCTCGCCAGGCTTTCTTCAGCCCCAGCCGATAGCTGAGACGAATCAGCCCGCTCACCAGGCCATAGAGCCAGGAGAGCGGCAGCAAGAGTCGCCATACGGGCGACTCACCGGACCAGATACGCGCAATCATTGGCCAAACTGCATCTTATGTAGCTGAGCATACACGCCGCGATGTTCCAGCAGATCGGCATGGCTACCGCGCTCGACAATGCGGCCATCTTCCACAACCACAATTTCATCGGCTTGTTCAATGGTGGAAAGACGGTGGGCAATGACCAGCGAAGTGCGGTTTTTTTGCAGTTCATCGAGGGCAGCCTGAATCGCGCGTTCAGACTCGGTATCCAGCGCCGATGTCGCTTCGTCCAGAATCAGAATCGGGCTGTTACGCAGCAGCGCACGCGCGATGGCAATACGCTGGCGTTGACCGCCGGAGAGCAGTACGCCGTTCTCCCCGATAACGGTATCGAGGCCATTATCCATTTTGCTGATAAAGTCCATCGCGTAGGCCATACGCGCCGCTTCTTCGATCTGCTCGCGGCTGTACTCTTCCGTGCGCGCATAGGCAATGTTGTTGGCCACGGTATCGTTGAACAGATGCACGTTTTGCGACACCAGCGCCACCTGGTCGCGCAGGGATGCCAGAGTGTATTCACGCAGATCGTGGCCATCCAGCAGAATCTGACCGTTATCGATATCATAAAAACGCGTAATCAGGCTGGCGATGGTCGATTTACCCGACCCCGAACGCCCGACCAGGGCGACCGTTTTACCTTCCTGGATGTTGAGGTCGATATTTCGCAGCGCCGGCGTTTCACGGCCCGGATAGGTAAAGGTGACGTCTTTGAATTCCAGGTTGCCCTTCGCACGCTCGATAACCAGCTTGCCTTCGTCTTTTTCCTGTTCGGAATCAAGAATCGCAAACAGCGTCTGGCAGGCGGCCATCCCGCGCTGGAACTGAGCATTGACGTTCGTCAGCGATTTCAGCGGGCGCATCAACGCAATCATTGAGGAGAAGACGACGGTGATGGTACCGGCAGTTAACGTTTCCATGACGCTCGGGAAGCTGGCGGCATAGAGGACAAATGCCAGCGCCAGTGACGCAATCAACTGAATAACCGGGTCAGAAATAGACGACGCAGAGACCATTTTCATCCCCTGCAAGCGCATTTTGTTGCTGACCTTATCAAAACGTTTGGTTTCTACCGCCTGACCGCCAAACATCAGCACTTCTTTATGCCCTTTCAGCATCTGCTCTGCGCTGGTGGTGACCTGACCCATGGTGTTCTGCATATTCTTGCTGATATTACGAAAACGCTTCGATACCACGCGAATCGCCATGGAGACGATGGGGGCCAGGACGATCAGAATCAGCGACAGCTGCCAGCTGTAGTAGAACATCATCACAAACAGGCCGATGATCGAGGCGCCTTCACGCACGACGGTAATCAAGGCGCTGGAAGAGGATGACGCAACCTGTTCGGAGTCATAGGTGATACGAGACAGCAAGGTACCCGTGGACTGTTTATCAAAGAAGGAGACGGGCATCCCCATCATGTGGCTGAACAGACGGCGGCGCATCGTCATGACGACTTTGCCTGAAACCCACGAGATACAGTAGCTCGAAATGTAGCTGGTGACGCCACGCAGTAACATCAGCCCAATCACGACCAGCGGCATCCATAGCAGCACTGAGCGATCCGTTTTACCAAAACCATCATCCAGTAACGGTTTAAGAAGCGATAGCATGAAGGTATCACTAGCGGCGTTAAAGACTAACGCAACTGCCGCGACGATCAGTCCGGTTTTAAATGGCGCAATAAGTGGCCAGAGGCGGCGGAAGGTCTGCCACGTGGAGAGATCTTTATCATTCTGCATTCAATAAACCAGCTTATGTTGAAATAGCCGCATATTCTACCCGTTATCCACGGTCTCGCCAAACCACTGATGATACCAACGCGGTAAAAGTTGATCTCGTAAGCTTTGGATTTGCCAACCTTCTGTAGAAAAAATAACCGTAATTTGTCCCTGATGCGGCGTATCGAGCCAGCGATAGCCCTGCTGACGGTAGCGCTGTACCACTTTGGCCGCAGGCATACGCCAGGTATTATATCGCGAGGCCGACGCCAGCGCCGCCGCACCTCCGGTTCGCTGCAATAGTGCCAGCGAAGAAGAGGTATTGCTGCCATGATGCGGAACCTGGATAAGTGTAGACGCAAGATGCTGCCAGTAGTGGCTCATCATCGCCCGTTCCGCCGGAATTTCAATATCCCCGGTCAGCAGAATGCTCTGCTTTCCGTCATCAATACGGACCACGCAGGAGCGGTTATTGCCCGTCATGTCGGAATCCGGCAGCGGCCACAGCACGCGAAAAGTTAATCCACGCCATCGCCAGCTTTCGCCTCGCCGACAGGGAAGATGTCCCTGCCAGCCCAGCGGACTGCGGATCCAGAGCTCGGGCCAGGCCTTCAGCAGCGAATTGAGACCACCGCGGTGGTCAAGGTGTTCATGGCTCAACAAAACGCCCTCCGGGCGCAGGTTATGCCAGCGTAGCCAGGGAATAATAATCTGCTGACCGCTGTCGCCATCGGGCCAGGCCAGTCCGGTATCATACAGGATTGCCGCCCCCTCCCGCTCAATGACCATGGCCAGCCCCTGCCCGACGTCCAGCATCGTAACCCGCCATTCATCTTTCACTCCGTGACGCCAAAAAGGCCAGCTCAGCAGCAGCGTACTGCTAAGACAAAGCGCCGGTAGCGAACGCCAGGCATGAAAACGCCATACCAGCAGCATCAGCCAGGGCAATGCGCTGAGCCCCGCCCAGCGAAAATCCAGACTGAGCCAGCCCTGCGGCAACAGACGCAAAAACCAGAATAATGCTGCCAGCAATCGGTCAGCCAACCACCACACCGTCATTTCAACCCCGACAGGCCCGCTGAGATGCAGCAGCATCGCCAGCAGAATAGCGGGAACAACCGCAAAGGTGACCAAGGGTACGGCTATCAGATTTGCCGCCCAGGAAGTCAGGCTGATGCCGTGGAAAAGGAGAATCTGAATCGGCAATAGCAGAAACATCAGCCCAAGCTGCAGATGGCCTAAAGCGAGCACTTCGCGCCATGGCCAGCGCCACGCGTGCAGCTGCAGCGGCACCAGCTGATACCAGAAAATCAGCGTTGCGACGGCGAAGATGGACAGCCACAAACTATCAGACAACACCGCCAGCGGATCGGCAAATAAGATCGCGCCAATACAACAGAGCCAGATCTGCCAGGACGACCAGCGTTTAGCAGATAGCCGTAGGCCCACCACGCAGCTCAGGGCTACGCAGGTCCGCAGCGCAGGCGGCTGCATACCGGTCAGCCAGGCATAAAATAGCGCGCAGGCCAGACCGACAAGTAGCGGCATTCTCCAGCCAATCCATCGGCACGGGAAAAAGAATTGCAGGCCCCGAACCACCAGTCCGCCGAGTATGGCGCCTAGCGCAATATGCAAACCCGAGATCGCCATCAGGTGCGATGTACCGGTTTCCTGCATCAGACGTTTGATATCCCCCGGTACAACCAGTCTCTCCCCCATGCCGAGCCCGAGTATCACCGACTGCCAGGGAAAAGCGTCCAGAGTGCGTTCCAGCGATGCCAGATAGCGTGCGCGGTAGCTGCACGTCGGATCTGATGCTTCAGCCGACGTAAAGCGCCCGGTTAGCGAACGATGTTGCGCCAGGGCAAAACGCTGGCCGTCAAAGCCCCCTTCGTTGAGCTGGCTATGGATGGGGCGAAGACGAACGGTCATCTTCCAGCGCTGCCCGGCACATGGCAGGCCAGGCAGCGCGTTACCATAAAGAGTCACCCCTGGCGCAGGCCATAGCCTCTGCCCGTTGAAACGGAGAATATTTCCCTGGTAGGTGGTCTCCCCTTCGACTGCCGTTAGCTTAATCTCAACCTGCCGGTTGCCACCAGGTAGCACCTGCATCGGCCACAGCACCTGACGTGCGCTCAGCACGCCCCAGGCAAAAAACAGCATGGTCAAAGCCAGGTAACGTGCTGGCCCCCAGCGGTAAAACGCTATCAGGATAGCACCACCGATAATAACCTGAACGGTGAGCGGTGTGGGCAGTTCTGGCAAGAACAACAGTGGGCAGATCCCGACAACCACGCACCCGGCAAGCTGTGATAAACGCATGTCCCCTCCCTGTTGACGGAGAGTATCGCGTGAAAGCTAAAGGTCGTCAGCGGTCGGCGGGCGGGTATGGATTTCGGCTTCCGAAAAACCTACGGGGTTGCAGCAAAACGAAGATGCTACCGTGAGGCGGGGCAAACCAGAGACATAAAAAAAGCACCGCAGAGGTGCTTTTTTTATCATCGGAGTACGTTGTCGCGGCTCTGCGAAACTTACTCTTCGTAAATATTGGCGCGGTCGCGTAATTCTTTCCCTGGCTTAAAGTGCGGAACGTACTTACCTTCCAGTTCAACTTTATCGCCGGTCTTCGGGTTACGCCCGGTGCGAGGTGCTCGATAATGCAAAGAGAAACTGCCGAAACCGCGGATTTCAATGCGCTCACCTTGAGCAAGCGTTGAGGCCATATGTTCCAGCATTTCTTTAACAGCATCTTCGACCGCTTTCGCAGGAATGTGAGATTGCTGGCTGGCAAGTCTTTCTATCAATTCTGACTTGGTCATTATTCCTCCGGTTTCCTTCAAGGCAAAATTAGCTAACTGCTTTAAACAAGGGCGGCCGTAGCCGCCCTTTGTGCTTGATTACAGGACGAATCCTGCAATCTGTCAAGTAAACTCGTCGTAATTCAGGTTGTTGTAACCTGAATGACTAAGATTACTCGCCTTTAGCTGCTTTGAAAGCTTCAGCCATTGCGTTGTTAGAGAAGTTTGCATCTTCCTGTTTGTTAACAGTTGCGATGGCATCTTTCTCATCAGCTTCGTCTTTAGCACGAACAGACAGGCTGATTGCACGGTTTTTACGATCAACGCCGGTGAATTTAGCTTCAACGTCGTCGCCAACGCTCAGAACCAGAGTTGCATCTTCAACGCGGTCACGGGAAGCTTCAGAAGCGCGCAGGTAACCTTCAACGCCGTCAGCCAGTTCTACGG
>OLQY01000037.1_pt1 | contig 147914 bp, 138 predicted proteins | sample 1672851 | NCBI WGS metagenome assembly OLQY01 (sample SAMEA3136730, study PRJEB25190) | human gut metagenome
CACGTTTACGACGTTTGCGTGATACAACGCCACCTTTAACACGAGCCATTTATATTCTCCTCCAAATAATTCTTAATAATATCGAGTAATTACTTTAGTCTTATTTAAGACCTGAAAGCATTGCTTTAATACGTTTGAAATCTCCTGAGTGCACCATAGCTGCTTTACGAAGATGACGACGTTGTTTTTTAGTTTTACCGTGGAAACGGTGTGAAGTAAATGCGCGGAAGCGTTTCAATCCACCAGAACCTGTACGTTTGAAACGTTTAGCTGATGCGCGGTGAGTTTTTTGTTTTGGCATTTTAAAATTCTCCTCTTAAAATAGTTTAAAATTGACAATTATTTCTTGTCTGGAATTGGAGCAAGTTGCATGAACATTTGACGTCCATCCATTTTAGCTCTTTGCTCAATAATAGCAATATCTTGCGTTCTTTCTGCAAATTCCGCCAGTACCTTTGCTCCAATTTCTTTGTGAGTAATCATACGACCTCTAAAGCGAATTGAGACTTTCACTTTGTTTCCTTTTTCAAGGAATTTACGGCCGTTACGAAGTTTAGTCTCGAAGTCACCTTTATCGATAACTGGGCTAAGACGAACTTCTTTAACAGTCACAACGCTTTGTTTTTTACGTTGTTCCTTACGTTTCTTTTGATACTCAAATTTGAACTTTCCGTAGTCCATAATTTTAGCAACAGGTGGCGTAGCTTGTGGTTGAATTAGAACCAAGTCAACATTTGCATCATCTGCAATAGCTTGTGCTTCTGACAATGGTTTAATTCCCAATTGTTCACCATCAAGACCAACAAGACGAACTTCGCGAACGCGAATTTCATCGTTAATGAATAGATCTTTCTTAGCTATGATCTTCACCTCTTTATTTTTTTAGAGAAAAACGAAACGGACTTGATAAATCAAGCCCGCACACACATAATATTCCATTCGGAATCTTTGACATGTTGGGCCAGACAACCGTAGTCGCAAGGCGAGAAGTTCTCACTTCTGCTTTTCTCATTGATTATATTCTATCATAGAGACTAGTCCATGTCAATGATTTTTTTCGCTTTTTCTTGAATAAATTTCACAACGCCGTCAATACCAACACCAGTTGTATCAAATGTGATGGCATCTTTTGCTGCTTTTAATGGTGAAACCTTACGGTGACTATCTTTATAATCACGTTCTGCGATTTCACGTTTAAGTGTTTTAAAATCAGTTTTGATTCCTTTTTCTTTGTTTTCTTTGAATCGACGTTCTGCACGTTCTTCAACAGAAGCAATCAAAAAGATTTTAAGTTCAGCATCGGGTAAAACAACTGTACCAATATCACGACCATCCATAATGATGGCACCATTTTTAGCAATACGACGTTGTTGTTCAACAAGTTCTTCGCGAACTTCTGGAATAGCTGCTACCCATGACACGTTATTTGTCACATCGTTTTGACGAATAGCAAGGGTAACATCTTTATCCCCAACAAAAACTGTCTGACTGCCATCTTCTGATCGACCAAATGATACTGGGTTATTGGCCAATGCTTTTAAAATTTCTTCTACATCATCTTCTGTTAAATTATTTTGTAACGCTAAATAAGTTGCTGAACGGTACATTGCTCCAGTATCAAGATAAGTATAGCCAAGATTTTTAGCAATAATCTTGGCTACTGTACTCTTACCACTTGAAGCCGGACCATCAATCGCAATTCTAATTGATTTCATGATTCCTTTTTTCTTCCTAATTAATGTGGACTTCATCTCCAGGATTTGCATACCAGTATCCTGAAGTCATGTGATCAGGATTAAGTTCATAGAGTTTGTCAACTGAAATACCTGCACGCGCAGCAATTGATGCCGCACCCTCACCAGACATAACTGTAATGGTATCTCCATTACCTTCACTTGATGATTCAGTTGTGTCACTTGAACTAGCATCTGTAGACGAAGCTTCCGTTGATTCTTGTGAGCTTTCTGAACTTGTTGCTTCAGATGAAGAAACAACACTAGATGAAGAAACAACACTAGATGAAGCGCTATAAAAATTTGATGTTTCTGACGCTTTATCACCACCACGATTTGAAGTGTAAAAAACAATAAACAAAATCGCAACAACAATAACAAAGAAAACACTCAATAAAGCTGTCAACAAAGGTGTACTGATAACCGAACCTTTTGTTTTACGGCTAATTCTGATTTCGTTGTCATCGACTACTTTTTCTTCCCATGGTTGTTTTGCCATAATGTCCCCTTGTTAAATATATCAATTCATATTACAATGATAATATGAAAGTATCAATAATTCCTGAAAAATGTATTGCCTGTGGCCTCTGCCAAACATACTCTAATCGATTCGATTACCATGATGATGGCATTGTAAAATTTGCTGATTCTGATTTATTAGAACAAACAGTTCCTGATTCAGACAAAGACACCCTTCTTGCTGTCAAATCTTGTCCAACCAAAGCTCTTACAATTTAGTAGGAGCTTTTTTGTTAGACTTATAAGCTTCAAAATAATCAAGTTTGATAAAATTATCCGTCAATTCAACTGTACCTCGAAAATCAGGATGAACAGCTAGAGCATCTAAGAAATACTTCTTAGGCCATTTGCGCATGTAAAAAATCCTATCTGCTTGATTTTTAATTTTTAACACTAAACCAGATCTATTGACTTCAATTTTTTCAATCTGTGCAATCGCAACCCTTGATTTTTTAAATGGGTTAAGTGATACAATACGCAGTTTACCATCTTCTTCAATAACGAAATAACGATGGAATCCTAACCCAACTAAAAGAATAAAGGCAGCAAATAAAACAAAAAATTGACTCGGTATTTTTGTCCGCTCGAATAATAATGACAAACCGATAAACATTGGAACCATTGCAATTGACCAATAAATAATTGACCAAGATAATTCTGGTTGCCAATGGTATCGAATCTTTCCAAAGATTTTAATCATTGCGGTCCTCCATTTAGCTAATTCTAACGAATAAGGCTTAGATAAAGCTTAATTATTTTTGAACGATTCCAATAATGACATCCACTGCTTTTTCCATTGTTTGAAGACTGACAAATTCAAAGCGACCGTGCATGTTTTCCCCACCAGCGAACAAGTTTGGGGTTGGAATACCCATAAATGAAATTTTAGAACCATCTGTTCCACCGCGAATTGGTTCAATAACTGGTTTAATGTCTAAATCTTCCATGACTTCTTTGGCCAATTCAACTGGAGTCATATCTTTTTCAATGACTTTCTTCATGTTGTAATATTGGTCGTTCACTGTGATAAGAACACAGTCTTTACCAAGTTCAGTGTTCATCTTATCAGCGATTTCTTGAACTAATTTTTTACGATTTTCAAACGATTCGTCTTCAAAATCACGGATAATATATGAACTATGTGCGTTTTCAACAGCACCTTCCATACCATGCAAGTGGAAGAACCCTTCATATCCTTCTGTTTTTTCTGGACGATCTGCTTCTGGTAATTGATTGTGGAAATCAATAGCTAATTGCAAAGCATTAATCATTTGGTTTTTAGCAGTACCAGGGTGAACATTACGCCCCATGAAATCAATCTCTAAACTTGCCGCACTAAATGTTTCGTATTGAAGTTCACCAAGGGGACCACCATCAACAGTGTAAGCAAAATCAACATTGAAATCATCAACATCAAATTTATTAGCTCCAACACCAATTTCTTCGTCTGGTCCAAAACCGACACGGATTTCACCGTGTTTAATTTCAGGATGAGCAACCAAGTATTCAATCGCTGTCATGATTTCAGCAATTCCAGATTTATCATCTGAACCAAGAAGAGTTGTTCCATCAGTTGTTACCAAAGTTTGTCCAAGGTAATTGTTCAAATTTGGAAACTCTTCTGGTGAAAGCGCATAGCCAGATTGACCAAGTTCAATAGATCCACCAGCATAATTTTCGATAATTTGTGGGCTGATTCCTTCAGCATTAAAATCGGCTGTATCCATGTGAGCAATAAAACCGATTTTACGTGTTTTAGTTGAATCGTTAGCTGGTAATGTACCAACAAGGTAACCATTTGTTAGATAATGCACGTCTTGCAAACCAACAGACTCCATCTCAGGTTTCAAAACATTCAAAGCAAAATCGACTTGAGTTTGAGTCGATGGCGTTGTTGTACTATCTGGATTACTACGTGTATTAATCTTAACGTAGGTCAAAAAACGATTTAATAAGTTTTCGTAAGACATCTTTCACCTCTATTTTTCTCGTTAACTATTATATCACATAATCGGTTAAAAAAAACAACTCCAAGGGTTGTTTTTTAGGTTAGCTTCACTCAAAAATTAACAGATTTATTGCGAAACGTGGTAGTATGCCTTGTTAGCTAAATCGCCTGAATTGATATCAGCTGACGAAATCACACGATCCTTTGAAACATCTGTTAGATCAGATTGACCATTCAAATAATCTGATGAAAAAGCCGTATTAGCTGGGACAATATACAACGTAACATTTGATCTTGTACCAGTCTGAACATCTAGTAGTAGAATACCATTTTGATTGATATCTAAAATATTAGGGGTCATTCCTTCGGTAGCTAATCCAGTGTTATTAAAGGTTAAAACATTTCCAGATGCATTTTGCCAATTTCCTGCCATCGTAGCATAATCTGCTTTTAAAATAGCACCTGTATAAATGGGAGCAATCTCTTGTTCAACTTGTGTTGATGAAGCTTCAGTCGATGAAGGCTGACTTTCTAAAGAAACTGACGATGACGAAGCACTACTTTTACTTGAACTTGAAGATGTTACTTTAGTACTTGTTTTCGTTGCTGTTGAAGATTGTTTGCTATGATTATTGGTATGACTTGTACAAGCTGTCACTATGAAAAGTGACAAGACTAAAGCCAGAACAAGTTTTAAACTCTTTTTCATCGCTGTTCCTCCTTTTACCAAGTAAATCGTCCTGTGTAATCAATACTTTCATCAAGTGCATGTAAGAGTTTTGGTGAAACACTTGTATACTGCCAAGCAGCTGTATTTGAATAATATGACAAGGATTTAGCTGATTCTTGATCTAAGTAAGTATATGCATACAAGTAATGCGCTACCCATAGATTTGATAAACCAAATTTAGCTGTATTTAATTTTCCACCTTTAATGTCCAACCAACTTGCCATCGTGTAGTAAACATTGTTACTGTAACCAAGATGATTCATTTCATCTTTCCACACTTGGGTATTAGCATTAAGGTCACCGTTAAGCATGCTACGCTCTTCCATGTCATTGACCATTGTCGTTGAGCCTGAAAGTCCCATCGATTGCGCTACACGAACAAAATATTGAGCCTCTGCTCTTGCTTCTGCTGCTGTTTCATAATGAGAATAATGATAAGCTGATACTCTCAAACCAGCTGCTTGCGCATTAGCAATTTGTGCACGAGCATATGGGTTCGTATATGAAGTTCCTTCGGTCAATTTAACAACAACACCCGTAATTCCTTGACTCTTCAAACGTTGATAGTCGCTAACGGAAATGACCCCATTATGGCTACTGATATCAATGAAGTAAGACGGCGCATGTTGTGCAGGCTCGTCAGCATTCAAAGCATATTGACCTAAGTTAAATCCTGATGTTGTATTGTCTGTGAAATCAACATAAACGTGAACGGTATAGTTACCTTTGATGTAGCCATGATTTTTCTCATTAACCATGACAGTCACTACACCATCATACACATCAGAAGTTGTATACCAATGAAGATTAGATTGATCACTTTCTGACCAGACAGAAACACTGACTGATTTAATCTTCTTAGTGTATTCAGATTCAGCAATTCGAACTTTCAAAGTCCCATTGTTTGCATCATGATTTTGAACTGAAACTGCTGGATCAACAACATACTTATCTGTTGATAAATCAACACCACTTGTTGATGATAAAGCTTCTAATGAGTAATTAACTTGGCTTTGACCGTAGATATGAATATTGTAATGCCCAGATTCAAAGTTATGCTCTTTAGGCGAGAAGGTTAAGATATAAATTCCGTCAAATTGTTTAGTAGCCTGATACCATTTAATATCATCTTGACCGTTCAAACTTGTCCAAACTGGAATTGTAATACCAGTTACATATACTGGAACATTTGAAACAGTCACCTTAACTTTAACATCACTTTCTTTTGTTATCGTCGCTTTAATCTCTGGTTTTGGCACATTAATGCTTGTTGCACTGATACATGTCATTTGACCATTGATAACAGCGTAGGTATGGATAAGATATGTTCCATAATCGCCAGTAAATTTTGCTGTTAATTGACCATTCTCTGGAACTTGATACCAGATAAGATCATCTTGATCATTCTTAACTGACCATACCGCATGCATAACTTTTAAATTAGGGCTGACATCGCTCGGCATGCTAATGTTAATACCATTTTGACCTAGGCTCGCTTGAACCTTAACATCACCAAATTGGTAATCAGATTCAAAACGTGTTCCAAGTAAAGCTGTTTGACTATTTGTGACACGACTATTTCCATAAACGTGAACATTGTAGGTACCAGCTTCTAAGTTATGTGTTGCTTCACTAAAAATCACATAGTATGATCCATCTGCAGCTTTAGTAGCCTTATACCACTGAATATCATCTTGACCATTCTTTTCTGTCCAAGTTGGTACTTGAATACTATCAATGTAAACCGGAACGTCAGTAATTGTGACTTTATAAGTTGTTGAACTTTCTTTAGTAATTTTAGCTTTAGCACTTGGTTTTGGAACGTCAATACTTGTCGCACTGATACATGTCATCTGACCTTTAATCACAGCGTAAGTATGGATAAGGTAAGTGCCATAATCACCAGTATACTTAGCTGTCAGCTGACCGTTAGCCGGAACTTTGTACCAAATCAAATCGTCTTGGTCATTTTTGGCTGACCAAACAGCGTGGTAAGCAGTCATATCTGAGCTAACATCACTTGGCATGCTAATTTGAATACCATTTGCTGTCAAAGTTGGTTGAACTTTAACATCACCAAATTGATAATCTCCTTGAAAACTTGTACCAGTAAGACCGGTTAGCGAATTCGTAACCGCACTTGTCCCATAAACATGAACATTATACTTGCCACTTTCTAGGTTGTGCTCAGCGACACTAAAGGTTCTTGTAAAAGTGCCGTCAGCATTTTGAGTAGTAGCATACCACTGAATATCATCTTGACCACCTTTTTCTGTCCATGTTGGTAGTTGAATACTAGTGATGTAAGCTGGGATATCACTGACAGTAACTTTGTAAGTTGTGCCACTAACCTTTGTAATTGTCACCTTGGCACTTGGTTTTGGTACATCAATGGTGCGACCGTTTAAACCAATCATTTGACCATTGAGGTTTTGGTAAGTATGGATATTGTATTTTCCATATGAACCAGTGTATTTGGCTACGACGTGTCCATTACTATCAGCCGTGTACCAAATAAGATCGTCTTGACCATTGACCTCAGACCAAACGGCAAACATGATTTTGGCACCTGCTGGAATGGCCTGGTTGTACTGAATATCAAAACCTTTGTTAGTTAAGGTCGCACTGGTTACTTCTTTTACAACAGCTTTAGAAGCAGCTAATTGATTAGTTACCTTTTGACTAGCAGCTTGGACAGCTGATGTTGAGACCTTTGACTCAGCAAGGTTTGACAATGAAGTCTTATCAGAAACACGATCTGTTGTATCATCAGATGATTGTGACTCTTGTACCGCTGAATCATCAACATTATTCCCTTCAGAATTGCCTGCTGATTCCTTATTATCTTCAGAAATTGAAGGATTAATGAGACTGATTTGGTCATCGGCATTTTTTTCAGCTTCTTGACCATTAGCAATTGCTGAATCTTGCTTATCAGCATCGCTTAAATTCTGAGTTTCATTTTGAACTTCAGATGAAGGTAATGAGTTGTTTGTTTCATTATCATCAAAGATAACACTATCACTATTTAATTGAAGTGAACCAGATTGCTCTACCGATGATTGAACATTCTCAGTTACTGTCGTTGATTGGGTGGTTGTGTTTTCTTCAGCGAAAACTTGCCCCGAACTTAAAAAAGCTCCTATAATAATCGGAGATACTAGGCAGCTTCGAAGGATATTCTTTTTCAAATCAATCCTCCTCTTTCTATTCTTTACTCGTATCCATTTTATCATGATTTTGTAAGCCCCTCAAGCACATATGCTTTCGCTAAATAAAAGAAGGCAGCGATTCCAAAATCACTGCCTAAAAAATTAATCCGGATAAATGTAAGAAACATCACCACCCCAGAATGAATCGAGCGGGTTAAACCAACCACGGAAATTAGCAATGTATTGTTTACCAGCATAGTTTGATTCTTTAACTTGAATACGCGTGTTGCTTGACACATCTGTTACATAAGCAACGTGTCCGTAGCCATTACCATCATGTGGCCAAACAACGATTGAACCTACTCTTGGCGTTGTTCCAACTCTGAAACCTTTAGCACGTGCATTAACTGCCCAGCCCCCAGCATTTCCAAGCCAGTTTGGAATCCATGGTGCTAAAGACTTGACCGCCCACGTACATTGCCCAACTGGATAAGTATTAGTTTCGTTGATATATGTTGTGATACGAGGAGATGGTGTAGCGTTGGGTTTAGGAACATTAACAGCATTAAACCCTGATGTCACTCTCAATCCTTCAAAATTATTACTAATTGCATTGTGTCCATAAATATGTACACTATAGTCACCAGATATATAACCATGATTACCTAAATTAATCTGTGCTTTATAAGTTCCTTCTCCTATTTTTGTTGTCGTATACCACTTAATATCATCTTGACCGTTTGCATTAGACCAAACTGGAACAGTAATAGAAGTAATGTATTCTGGTACATTAGTTACTAATACGTCATAAGTTGTATCATTTACTTTATTAATTTGATAAGAAATTTCTTGCTTATTAATTGTAATATCTTGACAACTAATTCCTGTCATTTTTCCATTTTGTGATACGTACGTATGGATACTGTATTTTCCATATCCGCTATGGTTTTTTAAGTCAGCAATCGTTGTTCCTGTACCATTATCAGCGTACCACTTGATATCGTCTTGATCATTTTCTTCCGACCACACAGCATAATAAAGCGTTCCATTAGTTGGAGCATAAATATCCGTAGTCATTCGAATACCGCCATCTTTGAGACTGAGTGTAGGTGCCTTTGGACTGATTAGCGTATTTTCCATCACTACACCAGAGCGACTACCATCAGTGTAGTTTGTATAGACATGAGTATTATAATTTCCTGCATGATTACCGTGATTAGCTAAATTAAATTGAACTTTAACTTGGCCATTTGAAATATTTGAACTCGAATACCATTTGATATCATCTTGACCATTTTCTTCTGACCAAACAGCGACATCAATGCTTTTAATTGCTTTTCCATTAACAGATTGCTGCGCAGTAACTTCAAAAGTTTTACTTGATACATCAAACGGTGTTTTAGTCACTAAGGCATCTGATTGTTGATCCGCCATAGCAGAGTTAGTAAGAAATGCCATGCTAAGCACAGCTGTTGACAATAAAGCTGATTTGATTTTATTCAAAAAGCTGTTCTCCTTTATAATATAATGTTGTACACTATATTAATTCGGAAAAACAGATAAAAACTTTATAAAATATTAAATTTTATCCTTTTTCTTTGACGATATAAACTGGTCGTTTTTTAGTTTCAAGGAATATCTTAGAAATGTATTTTCCGATAATCCCTAAAGCAAGCAACTGAATACCACCAATAAACAAAATGATACAAACTAAACTTGCCCAACCTGAAACACTACCACCAATTGTGAGTTTGCGAATAATGATAAATAGAATTCCAAGAATAGATATGATAAATGATGCTGCACCAGCCCAAAGAGATAAATCAAGCGGCGCTTCAGAAAAATTAATAAACCCTTCCATAGAGTATTTGAATAAGCTCCAAAAACTCCATGATGTTTCACCAGCCACGCGTTCGCGATTTTCATAAGCGATATATGTTACGTTAAATCCAACCCAAGAGAAAATTCCTTTTGAGAAACGATTAACTTCACCAAGTTCTAAAATACTGTCTACAACTTGACGAGTCATCAAACGGAAATCACGCGCACCATCAACCATCTCTGTATCAGAAACAGCATTGATAATTTTGTAAAACATCTTTGAAAAGAAAGAACGGATAACTGGTTCACCTTTTCGATCAGCTCGACGCGTTCCCACAACATCGTAACCTTCGTTGATTTTTTGATACATCTCAATCAACAACTCAGGTGGATCTTGTAAATCGACGTCCATAACAGTGATAAAATCACCATCTGCAGCCTCAAGTCCAGCCAGTAAACCTGCTTCTTTACCAAAATTACGTGAAAATGACAAATAATGAACATTTTCAAAACGGCTAGCGACATCTCGAAGAACTTTTAAAGTTTCATCCTTTGAACCATCATTGACAAAAATGTAATCAAAAATCAATTGGTCCTTCATTTTACTCTCAACTTTTTGAGTTTCTTCTAAAAATGGATAGATTGTTTCTTGCTCATTATAACAAGGAACAACAATAGATAGTTTTTTCATTTATTTACCTTCAATCTGATTTAACACCTTATAAGTATAACACAAGTATAAAATAATTTTCATGAAAAACTTCAAAAGAAAAAAAGAGAAGGAAAACCTTCTCTTATATAAAAATTCATAACTTTTTCAAGTTTTGTCTAACTCTGTAAAGAGTGTGACTAATTTTACGAGCACCACGTTCCAATTTTGTAGGCTCAGTATTAACTGTAAATAAATCAGCAATATGACGTAACGAACTCTTAGAGGTCAATGCTTTTTGAGATTTAATTTTTGAAATAATTTCCTCATAAGTCTTCTCAACTCTATACAATCGTTTAGCTTTTTCTTTATCTTGACGAGCTTGAATGTAAACCTCTTGTTGATTACCCAACATAGAGATAATCATACCACTTAGCTCATCAACATCCCCCAAATGATACATTGAACCAATTTTAAAAATATCGTAAGCAGTCTTATGCCCTAAATTATCTGATAAAATTACTGGAAGACCTTTAAGTATAGCTTCAACATAAACCAAACCAAATGTTTCTTGAGCTGATGTAAAAACACAAATATCTTTATCAGTAAGGTACTCCCAAGGATTTGATTTAAAACCTAAGAATGAAATATTTGTCAAATTATGTTCATCAATATAATTTTGGCATTTTTTCTTGTAGTCATCATCCCAAGGGCCTATGAATACTAATTCAAGATTACTATTTTCATCTTTTTGTAACTGTCCGAAACTCTGAATCAACTCGAGCTGATTTTTTCTCTCATTAACTCGACCAACAGAGACAATTCTAGCCTTATCCCCTTTATCTAATTCCATATCAGGAATTTGTGTGTATGGAACAAAACAACCTATTTGTTTGTCATTAAATAGTTGTTGAAGTTTATCATTAAGATTTCCTGAAACACTAAAAATTTCTGTTGAGAATTCTGAAATAAAATCACATTTGTCGAGATAGTAAGCAAACTCTTTTTCAGGGAACTCATGTATTAACCAGTAATGAGGCACCCCTGCAACCTTTGCTGCTACAGCTCCTTGAAATACATTTACTGTATTTGAAATAACTAAATCAATAGAATATTCTTCAATGACGTCGCCAATTTCTTTTATATTTCGACGATAAGACTCTACGCGATGAGCCTTGGAACCTGGCTGGCCACCAGGTGCATCCTCCCACCACCACTTAGCAGCAGGAAGATAAATCGCATTAATCCCAACCTCATCATAGTGTTTTCGATGCTCATCTTGCTGCGGTTCAGGAATCTCCTGACAAACACTAAAGACATTATATCCTTGCGACACCAAGTATTTCATCAGATAAAAAATAGATATTTCTGCACCATTATCAAATGTTGTAGTTGGTGTTACAAATAAAATATTTTTCATTTCTACCCTTCTAAAAAATTCTTTTTAATTGCACTAGTAGTTGAATTAGTCATAACTGATTGATAAGCATTTTCTGCTATTTGAATTCTAAAATCTTTATCGACAATTAACCGTTCTAATTTTTCTTTCCACTCTGTTTCAGAAGCCAGAACACCATCAATACCATCTTCAATCATATCTTCAAATGAACCTATTTTACTAGCAACTGTCGGAACTTTAACAGCAGCTGCTTCAAGCCATTTTATCTCTGATTTAGCTTCATTAAAGGTTGACTGAACTAGGGGCGCTAAATTAATATCTATAGATGAAATCAATTTTGGTAATTCTCTCCAATCAACATATGGATGCGTCACAATCTGCTCACCAAAACAAGCAATATCCTCAGGAATATCTAAATGCCCCGCTAAGTGTAATTCAAGGTTCTTATACTCTTTCAATAAAGAAATAATAGCTGGTTTAATCATTTCAAAGTTCTCATTATGAGTTATTGAACCTGAAAAATATCCCATTCTAACTTTGTTATCATCAAGTTCCATATGTGGAGTTTTCTGACTAATTTCAACTAACTCTTGTGATAGCACATTACGATTCAAAATCACGGTTGACTTATAATTTCTTAATTCTTTTGCCAACTGATTTGTTGAAGTAATGACTGCATCACATTTATTAAGCATTCGACCATAGCCTCGAACACTTTCATCGTAGTTATTTTTATCTGCTGTCGATAAGCCTTGCGTATAAGCAAGTTGATCAGTATATTTTGTATCAAAAACCAAATCATCAATATCATAGAAAACTGGAACACCTGTCTTATTTGCTAACTGACAAACTTGACTTAAAATAGGAAGATCCGGCGCACGATAAATAATAATATGACTGGCACCTTTGCAGTCTAACAATTGAAGTTTAGAAAGGTTAACGACCTTCACATCATATCCAAGTTTTTCAAGCTGCTCAGCTTTATTTAAGATACGATATCTCGTACACTGAGGAATGATATTTTCAACACCATCAATGATTAAAACGTATTTTTTCTCTGATTTTTTTTTAAAATCATCAATGATATCTGTGATAATTTCAACAGGATAATCTGTCTTTTCTTCAATATATGAGATAAGTTCTGGAATTTCACTCTGACGTTCCAAGCCTTGCCAAATAAATTGATCGTCATTATAATTTGACAACGCTGAATATTTTATCAGTGGAGAACCCTGATTTAGTACACGCAAAGGATGAATGTACATAGCACTATCAGTTGTATCTCTAATCAAAGCATCATAACGAAAACCTAGGTTAGCAAAATGCTTTGTAAAAAATGTTTCGTGCTTGCCAATGGCCTTTTGACGCGAATCAGTATCTCCAAGCTTCTCCCAGTAGCGGTAAAATGATTTTTGATGTAATAAGCTACGTTCAATAACTAGAAAATACGTTTGAATATGTTCTGGAATATAACCAAACGGATTTAAACCAGTAAAGTCTGGTTGGATTTCACCAAGTGAAACACCCCAAAAATCTAGTGATTTTGAATCAATCGTTGAAAAAACTGTTTCTAAATCTTTAAAAGGACCAATATTAGTATCATTAACCAATAACAACTGATCATATTCTTTTAAACGTTCTTGGCCAAGATTTAAAATTTCAGCTCTAAAAGCTGCTACATCATAACCTTTATTTTCTCTTAAAGTTACTTTACCAATTTTTTCGAGACGTTCAACATCTGACTGAGATAGTTCACCATTAACAACGATATGAGCTTCATCAACAATTTTAGCTAGTGCCTCCAAAAAAATAATCTTATATTCTTGAAGAGCATCTTTTCCCTCAAAAATATTATAGATCAAAATACGTTTTGCATGTGGAAGATAGTTGTTATCTCGAAAGTTGTCTCGAAAAACTCGAAGTATATGGCATCTTAGTTTTAAGATAGCTTTCTTACCAAAACGAAGAATTTTTTTAAGAACTTGTGCTATTTTTCGCAATACTGCCTTCATTTTAACTAAAAGTTGTGTTTTACTAATATTCCTCATTTTCATTTCCAATCTATTTACTCTTATCTATTTTACACTAAAGCAATTAATTTTTCATTAGTAAATCAATTTTTGAGCTGAAAAAAGGAGCCTCTCAGCTCCTAAATTCTTATTACTCAAATTCAAAGAAATCTGAATGATTCAAAATATATTCTTTTCCTTCTGTTAAGTCATATTGAATCATTTTCAAATCATTAGCAACCATTTTACCATCGCTATCAAGTTTATCTTTATCAACACTTGCTTTATTCAAAACTTCTGTCAACAAAGCGTAGTAAGGTGAAACACGCGAATTTGTATGAGCCAATAATTCAGCTGGAAAATCACTTGAATTTACTAATGGATAATCATCTTTAGTAGTACCGTGATTTGACCAAATAAAATAATCAGTCAAATACTGCAAATTAGGATTATCCTTAAAGATTGATTTTGGATAAATACCTGGTAAATGATCTCCATAGAATACAACCGTAATTTTCTTATCAATTCCTTCTAATTGCTGTAAAAACTCCGCAGTGCTGCTATCAGTATAACTCAAAAGTCTCGCATAGTTCGTTAAGCTTTCATTTTGGTCACTTGTCAAACCTTCTCCACTTGCCGTAATATCAGTCAAATCAGTTGGAAACCATGGTCCATGGTTTTGCATGGTCATCACAGAAAAGAATTGGTTTTGATTAGTATCAATCTTAGAGAGAATATTATCATAGGTTGACGTATCACTTGGGTAAGCTCCCAAAATATTAACCTCTTCTACAATATCATCTGACCCTGATGTAGCAACAAATTTATCAAATTTTAATTTCGTATACACTGAATTACGTGCATAGTGAGTAGCATCAGATAAATGAATGGCAATCCTATTTTCTGGCTCAAAGGCATTACTAATTGATGGAATATAATTCATCTTCGGAGTTACCTCAGTATACAGAACTGAAATCATATCATTGTAGTTATACATCGGTAAACCTGTTAAGGTCTGGAATTCCATATTAGCTGTTCCACCACCATAACCATCGGATTTCATTAAGCCCGATGTTGTTCCAGCTTGAATCTGTTGAATTTGCGGTATTACTGGAGCCGATAAAGTTACCCCAGGAACACGAGCAGGATCAGCTAAACTTTCACTTAGAATGAAGATCACTGTTTGATCAGAAATATTTTCTGTCCTTGTGGCATTTATTTCACCAGCAAGATTTGTATATTTCTTATAAACTTTGTCAATTTCCTTTTGACTATAATTAGCTGGTTTTTCAATATCAGTAATTGTTAACTGTTTTAGCCATACAAAGCTCAAAGATTGAAATCTTGTATTAGCATTAATTCCTTGCCAATTGACATTATATAGGTTATAAACAGAAGATAAAACTGGAATATGTTCAGGAATTCTTCCATCCTCTTGATTCTTAAATATCGATAATGTTTCTGAAAAAGCAACAACAATTGTAACGGCAACTGCTAATCGTTGTTTCCAATTTTTAAATATTTGCCCGGGCAAACACTTTTTCCTAACATAATACAAAATAACAATTGTCCAAAGGATCCCTACTATGCTTAATAAAAGAGCATTTTCACTAACATATTCTTTAAAAAATCCGATATCATTTAACCAAGTAAAATCTGCAATCAAAAACGGCTCATTACGTAAAGCAAATTTTTCAGCATTAATATAGCTGATTAAGACTCCTAAAACAATGTTAAAAACTGTAGCTGGTAAATAGCGATTAATAGTAATATAAATCACCATGAAACAAGCAAAGATAATTAAAATTTGAAATATCGTTGCTCCTGAGGCGATATAATACCCATAAGATTCACCTTTTTCAGTTACCCCAACCTGAATTGTAAAATTAAAAATAAAAGCTAATAAAAAACTTGTTGCAACTGTTAAAGACGGGGTTGGTTTATTCTTGATGAGTTGACTAACTCCTTTTGCAACCGAGTAGGTTACCAAGCTAAAGAAGATGTACATTCCAAGAGAATAAGGAAATAGTTGTCCAGCAAAAGTTGATTCTTTAATGTTTTCAACTCTGAAAAGAGTATTCGAGAGAAAACTACTAATTAATTGATTACTTGTAACAATAAACATTGTTGCAAATTGACTTATCAATAAAATATCATAACGTTTCTTTTTTAAAGAGATAATATCAAAAATATGATTAGAAAAGTATTTTGAATACCTATAGAACACTAATGCAACAATCATTATACAAGCCAGGGTAATCAAAAAATTAAAATCCCAAAAATGATAGAATTTCATCCAATCAAATTTTTCATTATTAAGATTTAATGTTACTTTGACAAAATAAGATCCTATAACAAAAATCAAATAAATAATTGGGAAAAATAGTATCCACCATTTATTGGTCATTCTTTTTCGAATTTGAAAAGCATATAAGACAGTAGCTAATACCATAAAAAGCCAAACTAATAGTGAAATTGATCGATTATTTTCTAAATCAATCACAACTATTAAATTTAGATAAGCGATGAAAAAGGTTACAACATAGGACAAAAATACGCCTATATTCTTTTTTAAAAAATCACCTATTAATTTTACATTTAACATTTTGTTTTTTTATCCTTAATCTTTCAATTTCTTGTACAGACCAAGTAATTTATTAAATAAAGCTGCAGCCTTTTCTACTCCTATTCCCTTTGCAACTAAACCAGTGTATTTAAAAGTCTTATTTTCAATCTGTCTTGAATATTCTAACAAATATTCATAATCTTTTAAATACTTTTTAATATCAAGATTATCCTTATATACATGCACAAAGGGCAAAATAGAAATGTAAGAAATAGTGAAATAAATATTTAGTGCTTCTTGTTTCTCTACGGAATATTCTTCTTTATTCGCTAACCCAACTGAAATACTTTTTAGGATATCAAGGACATTTTTTTCTTTAATCACGTTAGTAATACTTCCTGCACGATTTTGACGATACATGTATTGTGAGTTATCAAGCACAGAATAAGTTGCTATACTCTTTAAAAGATTTGCGCACCATAAACAATCTTCAGATAGAAATCCAACTTGAAAGTTCAACAAGCCATCTGCAAACAGATTTCTTTTAACACATTTATTCCATGCAGGAGCTGTAATTAACTCGTTCTTAACTAAATTAATATAATCTTTTTCAGTTTCACCTGTTATATCTTTGAGGTTAAGCGATTTTCTAATGATTTTATCTGGATAATGATAAGAATAAGAATAAATCACAACATCGACATTTTTTTCGTTTATTTTTTTATTAACTTCAGTTAAAAATGATTTTTCTGACCAAAAATCATCACCATCTAAAAAGAGAATATAATCACCTAATGCAGCCTCAATCCCACTATTTCGAGCAGCAGACAATCCACCATTTTTTTGATGAATTACCCTAACCTTTTCAGATTTACTAGCAATTTCATCAAGAATTTTTGGTGTTTCATCTGTTGCGCCGTCGTCAACTACAATAATTTCGTAATTATCATAATCTTGATTTAAAATACTTTCTATACACTCTTCGATATATTGTGCCACATTATATGCAGGTACAATAATTGAAAATTTCATCTTCCCTCCTCTTATTTCTTATCTTTACAATAAACTATCGCAAATAAAGATAACAAATGACAGTTATCTAAAAAGCTGAAAATCAAAACAATTAATCTGTTAGATAATTTTTCACCCTTTAATTTTTTTGACAAGGGTGATATTCTTCTAAAAATATTTTGTTGACGTAAAAAAGTTTTAATTTTTTGATTATAATCTAAAAATTGTTTTTTATTTGATGAACGTCCCGAAAATAGAAGATACCAAATATAATATCGGTAAATAAAATATGATAAATAATCATCAGGAACTGGATTACTCTTTAAAATCTCTGCTAGCAAAATTCTAATATCTAAATTATCATCAAGCCCTCGTTGAGAAGTATTTGAAACACTATCGTCATTAAACATCCACTTGTAACCAGAATAACCAATAATTTCAATTTTGTTCGCCTTTGATAGAAACTGTAAATTAAAGGCAACATCTTCTCCAATACCATAGTTAAAGAATTTTACTTGATTTTCAAGTAAAATTTGTTTGCGATAAAGCTTTGCCCAAGGGGCCATAACAACATATTTTGACCACTCTGTTTGATTCAAAGTTTCCTTAAATAGGACCTTACCAGAATAAGTCATTCGAGTATACCCTGAAAAAACAGCATCTGCATTTGATTGCATAATTGATTGATACAAAGTTGCCAAGTAGTCCGGTTCAACAAGGTCATCATTATCAACAAAGGCGACAAAGTCGCCTTTTGCTATTTGAATTCCTTGATTGCGTGTTTTTGAAACCCCTTCGTTCTTTTTATCAATAAAAACAATATTGCTATATTTTTTAGCATACTTCTCACAAATTTTAGCAGATTGATCTTTTGAACCATCATTTAAAAGAATAATTTCATATAAATCACTCTTTAATGACTGATTTAAAAGTGAATCAACACAATCTGATAAATGTTCTTGAGCATTGTAAACAGGAACAATAACACTAATCATTCTCATCCTAATCGACTCCTATACCCAGTAATAAGCCCACAATACAGCAAATGACACTGCGACATTAATTAGAATGATAATTGTTGATAGATTAATAATTGATTTTCGATTAATTTCAAGGCCTAATTTTGACTGACAAATACTAAACAAAGGCGCCAAATAAATCAAGAAAGGCGTGAAATAACGACCTTGTTCCCCATGAGCAATTCTGTTTGCACCAACATTATCTGGATTTGAGCGTAAGGTCCATGCAAAGTACATTCCGATAACAATAACTAGTACTTGAAGTGGAAAAATTAGAGCTGATGAGATGCCTTCCGTTTTAGTTACAGAAATATATTCACTCAGATAAATTAAAACCAAAACGACAATATCAATAAAAATTAACCAAAGCGGCAACTGAGTTGTTAACCAACCAAATTCTCCAAAGATACCAATTGTTAATAGCCCGTTTAAATTAACATTTTCTTGTTGTAAAAAGAATGTATTAAACATTACCCAGATAAAGTGCTGTGTTCCACCCCAACCTTTTAAAAAGAAATAAAACGCAACAATTCCTAAGCAAACCGCACCTGTAACAAAGTACCATCTATATTTCTTGAAGAAATTATAAGCTGGATTTAACACTTTTAAAAATCCTTCAAATTCAAAATCTACCATTACTAAGAACGGTAATAAAAGCAGGTTATTTGTTTTCGTTGAATAAAGGAATAAAGTTAATAAAATAAGCTGAAGAAACTTTTTATTAGTAAATGTTCTTTCTTTGATAAGATTAACAAAGAAAACAAAGAAACATGCAATCGAGACGTAATTTAAAACATCATAAGATAGAGAAGCTGCTTGCTGTAACATCATTGGTAATAACGAAATAAACATCAAAGCTAATTTACCGTATTTTGCTGCTTTGATAACAAAATACATCCCGATGATATAAACAAGAGCATTAACAATTCGTCCTACTAACATAATGACGCCATATGAAGGATAGATCGCACGGCCAATCAACATTCCAATTGCTTGAGGAAGATGAGCCAGACTTTTAATTGAAACATTCAATTTAAAAGGAGCTGAAGAAAAATCTTGTTTCTTAGTAAAAAAACGATTTAGTTTTTCCTTATTGAGTACAGCAGGAGCTTCTGGTGAACTATTAGTGATTACTTCTCCTTGATGATGTGCAAGCCATTGAAGTGAATCTTCCTTTGCAGTATCATGTGTAATATTCCAAGCTAAAATTGCATGTGTTGTTTCATCTGGAACTTGCGTCACAGGAACCAAAAACATAAATAGAGCAATACATGGAGCAGCTAGGAATAAGAATAATTTTTCTATTTTCATTTTCTCTCCTTATATGAATCTTTGGCGCTAAAATAAATAACTAATGATACTAGTAGCCATGTCAGCATTGATAATGTGAATGATATAGAAGCACCATAAATACCATAGTGCTCAACCAATGGATTAGCTGAAAGATATGAGGCACAAAAACCACTAGCAAATGATATAATCAAAAGTTTTTGCTTACGCAAGACTGTCAAAATATTATCACAAACCGTTGCGAAAGTGCTTGCAATTCCTCCAGACATCAAAATGATGAATGGAACTAAATATCTATTTAAATTAGTCGAATAAACAATATTTAAAATTGGAACCCCAATAACAGACATAACCGCTAAAATTAAGAATGAAGTAACGACTAATAATCGCAATAATTTTCGACGGTAATGAACAAAAGACTCATACTCCTTTTTCTCAAGAAAAATAGCCATTTGCGTCATCATTGGTCTAAAGAAAATCATTGTCAAATTCATGGCAAAAACCGGCATAAACAAAATATTAAAATCTGTTTGAACACCTACATCAAGTAGACCTCGTTCAAATAAATTATCAAGCGCATACTTTGGCTGATTGTAAATGGAAACCAACATAAAAGCATTAATAAATAGTGGACTACTTTCTACTAAAAGACCTCTGATTTGTTTAAATGAAAAATGAAATGCTTTAATTTTGCTAAAATATCGACTCAACAAAAAATCAAAACCGAAAACAAAAACAAAAGACAATACATTCATGATTATCAAGGACAGTAGCAATTCATGAGTCAACAATAATGCAATCGTAAAGCCAACAAAAATAAATCCGTTTCTAAAAAAGAGAGATTTTCCTGCTATATCAAGACGTTCGTGTTGTTGAAACATCCCTTGAAAAACATCTGATAAAGCATCACTGCTCCGATAAAAACAAATCAATAAAACACATAATGATTTATAAGCATCATAGCCATGTATAAAAACATAACCGACTGCTACTAACATCATAATAAGAATGGTTAATGTGCGCGCATAAAAATAATTATTAAAAGAATATTTCTCTTTAATATCTGTTGCTTGAAAATCACGAACTTGAAAAGTTGCTACTGTAATCAATAGATTACCAACAGCATAAGCAATACTAAAGACATCAGCGTTATAACTATCCAACAAACGAGCTACAGATAACAGCAAAAGCGTTGACATTGCTGCTGAAGCTAAACTTCCCAAAATATTCCAAGCAAATACTTCTTTTTGAGAGGCTTTCTGCCCAATTTTCAATAATTTAATCATCCTTCTTCTCACTTAATGCAATTTGTTGTGCCAAGCTTTTAATTTTTGAGCTTTGAATAGAAACAATGCGAGTTAGTGAGAAAAGAATCCACAAACTTAAGCAAAACCCAACAAAGAAAACCAGATTCATTGGGGAATAAATACCTAATAAATTAGCCAATACAACCAATAAATTTGGGAACCAAACAGCAATCAATAAAATAACGCTTAGAATATACCATGATAACGAATAACGAATAGATAGTTTATCCTTCTTAATCAAATGGAATGAGTAAGCAACAAAAAGTACAATAACAATTGAGATAAAAAGGCTCGCTGTTTGTGTCATCTTATTTCCCCCTTAATTTTACAAATAAAATAGCCAATGTCACTTTAATCATATAATAAACGGATTTTGTTGCAGAAATTGACGAAACACCACCTTGTCTCTCGTTCATAACAACCGGAATTTCTTTAACAGAATATCCTTTATTTAACAAAGAAACGATTGTTTCCGGCTCTGGATAATCATCTGGATAATCATTTGCAAATAATTCAATGATATTTCGATCAATCATTCTAAGACCTGATGTTGCATCAGTAATTTTTTTACCTGTTAACATACGAATTAATCCAGTAAAATATCGAATACCTACACGTCTCATGAATGATGATTGGAAACCTTCTTTTTCAAGGAAACGTGAACCAATGACCATGTTAACATTACTTTCAATTAACTCATTAGCCATTTTTGATAAGAAAGCAGGGTTATGTTGTCCATCACCATCTACTTGAACAGCAAGATCATAGCCATACTTTTTAGCATACAAGTAACCAGTCTGAACAGCACCACCAATGCCCAAATTGATTGGAAGTGAAACTACATTAAAGTTATTTTTGTGACAAATTTCAAGCGTATTATCTGTCGAACAATCATTGATAATGACATAATCAAAATCTGGTGCATCTTTTTTAATTGCAGCAACCGTACCTTCAATATTACTACTTTCATTGTAGGCTGGAATAATAATTAATTTTTTTAACACGTAGCTGCCTCCTATTGATTTGAATTCTGACTTTTTTGGTAAAACTTAATCAAAAAATTAGCAATCGCTTTCGGCCAAAGTAATTGATACATTTGCAAGTCTTCATTTGTGCGAGTATTATTAGAAATCGTCGCTGTCGTTTCAGATTCTTCATGAATACGGTGGAACATCAAAGGTTCTTTAATGTAAGAAAAGCGCCCTTTATATTGTGCAGAAATAGTATACCAAGCATACCAGTCCAAACTTGTTTTCATTTCTTCATCAAATTTAAAATCAGACAGTTTAGACATATTGTATGAAACACTAGGACAACAAATTGGATTGCCAAATGACAGAACTCGATTACGCCACCATTTTGAACCTGGACATGCAGATAAAACATTAAGCATCAAACGTTTGATTTTCAAATTCTGATTGCTAGCAATATCTTTTGCACCTTCTGCTGTCATTTTTAATTCATGGTAATCAGTATAAATAATTGTTGAATCCGGGTGTTTTTCAAACGAAATCATTACCTTCTCAGTGAAAGTTTCATCATATAAGTCATCTTGGTGAACAATTGTTGCATATGTTGTCTTGCAATGTGAAAGAGCTTGATTCCAGTCAGCTCCGATTGATTTACGTTCACCAACATATAATGGAAGATGATATTTCTCTGCTATTGATCTAATGTAATCATTTGGTGTTGAAGTATATAAATAAACATCAGATGATACGGTTTGTTGCTCAACTGAACGAATACACTCTTCTAAATATGAACTTTCCCCATATGCGCAAATGGCAATGGTATGTTTATTTTCACTCATTTATTATGTTTTTCCTTAACTAATTTGATTAAATTTAGACGTTTTAAAAAATAAGTCAGAGTCAATTGGGTTGCTTTTTTAAAGAATCTCATAACTATTTTAGCGCTTACTGGATAGTTAATTTCATCAGGAACATCAAGTTCCGATGCAAAAAGCATATCATTTGCTTTTTTGGCATCAATTAAGGCAGGTAAACTTGCTTTATTTGGTAATAAAACAAAATCATAGCGCTCTTTCCAATTGAAAAATGGAAGAAGTTTCTCAAAATCTGAAAGTGCTAGGTTACCTTTGCCATTACATAACTTTTGTAATTCATCTACCCTAATCCAATAAGCCGCCCAGGATTTTTCTATCATAGGATTTTTCATTTCTGCTTCAGAAAGATTAAATTTATCCAGTATTTCTTTATTGACGAGTAATTGACTATCTTTATATCTTTCATATGAAAGCATATCAGGAATGGCCAAACCAATCTTTTCATCATCAAGAAATGTTTTCTTAATGGCATCCTCTGATGAAAACATCATCTCAAGTAGTTCAACTAGGCTATAGGAGTCAACCAGATGGTTTGAAAAGAAATCTGAAACATGTATATAGGCTATGCAATTACCATCAAACACCTCAAAATAATCACTAAGAAATTTTTGCCAATCACTAACACTTACAATATGTGCGTAAGCAGAACTAGTGACATCTTCTTGCTGGAATCGTTCTTTTACTTCCTCTAAAAGTTTCTCTGATTCAGCACTAACTAAAGTTATAATGTTTTTACGACTCTTCAAAAAACTAGTTAAAATTTCTACACCATTTCGTGTTGAAAAATGTAGATGCAAAACTGTCTTTGAAATTTGCTTTAGCACATTGTTATCAGACTGCTTCAACTTTTTATAAGGTAATAAGAAAGATGTAGTCGGCGATAATATGTTAGATAAATGATTAACAATTAAATCACTTGGATACTTACTCTTTTCTTCAACCGCTTTTAAAACATACGGTGCTAAGTAATCTGCATGGCTAAATGACTTAATTTTGATAAATGGAATTTCATTCTGAATGATTAAATCAGGTCTGAAAATAGAAACATTGCCAAGCTCTGGTTTGTTTGACAAGTCAAGCGCTGAAGCATAATGGAAACCTGCTTCAACTAATTGTTCAGTCAACTTTGCTTCATAAATATCAATAACTTGTTGAACATTTTTGTAAATTTTAACATTTGACCAAAAATCAATAAACGCTTGACTCTCTACAACCTGTTTCTTAAAAGAGAGAAAATATGATTGCAGATGCTCTGCCACATAACTCCCCCCTTTTAATTTACAAGCTGCATGATTAGTCAAACCCCAAAAATCAATAGTGTTATCTGACTCAAATTGATTTATGATAGTTTTAAAATCCCACAGAGGGCCAAAACAAGTATCATTCATCAAGGTTAATGAATCAAAATTCTTTAAACTATCCAATGAAGCAAAAATACCATCTTTCCATGCTGCAAAATCATAACCTTCATTTTGCCGTTCAAGTAAATCATCAATGAGCATAGCATCTTGCAATTTTTGAACCGCGTTCTTGCTTAACTTACTATTTGAAATGAAATAGATTGATGAAAACAACGGCCTTAGGTGTTCAAGTTGGTAGAAAACATGGGGACTTAGTTCATTAAATTTATTGTAATGAATATAAAGTAAGAGACGTTTCATCAATTTCTCCTAAATAAATTAATTATTTTTGTTGTAATAATCCAACGCTTTGAATGAACAACCTTATTATACTCATCTACCCAATATTCTTTTTCAGCTATTGTATTTTTTAAATTTTCCTCAGCTGTTTTTAAATTTTCCTCAGCTATTTTTAAATTTGCCCTCTCTTCAAGTAATTCCTCTAAAATAGATTTTGCATTCGTCAATTGAGTTGCTAGTTCCCGTTGACGGAGAGCAATAATCTTTTCATGATCAGTACTTTCAGAAAAAAGATATTTTGATAATTCTTTAAAATTAATACTTGAATAATACTTTTCAAGATAATCTTCCTGTAATTGTTGAAGCTTCTCAAAGCGAGTTGCTAATTTTCCAACAGAAACTGGATGAGAATCTGATCCATCATGTAAACGATAAACTGTTGTCGCTTCTGGCAAAAACGTTAATTCAGTTTTTATAAATAATTCTAATTGTAGACAAAAAGTATCATCCACAGCATCAATAGGAATACTACTATTGACTTCTAGCATTAATTCTTTATCAACTAACCACGTAGATGACATTGTCATTCCCTTAAATGCGAGCATCTCTTCAAAGCTTGACATTTTACGAATAATGCCATTTTGAATAGCTTCTTTATGGCGAAGCTCTCCTGACTCAGAAATAATGTCAAAATCACTACAAGACCAACTTGATATTTCTGATTTATCCAAAATCTCAACTTGCTTTTGAAGTTTATATTCATCTGTCCAATAGTCATCGCCATCACAGCGAGCAATATAATCACCTTGAGCTAACTTACAAGCTTCAATCCATGTCTTTGTAATTCCAAGATTTTCTTGATGAAAAACGGCTTTAATTTTTTCTGGAAATTGTTTAGCATAGTGCTCAATAATTTGAGGAGAATGATCACTAGAAGCGTCATCAACTAAAATGATTTCATAGTCAAAATTACATTTCTGGTTTAAGAAACTTTGAATAGCTTCTTCTATCCACGCTTCTTTATTATAATTTGTACAAATAATAGATACTTTCATTCTTTACCTCATTATTGAACCATTATTTTAAAAATCCCATTGACCATTACGTTGAATAAGACCTGTTGCTGAATCAACTTCAGATTCATTATTATAATCAAGATCATCACGTGTTAATAAAATAATTGGTGATTTTTCAGCTGGGACAAAGCCAATCATTTGTCCATCTTTATCTCGAATTGTCACTTCCAATTTCAATTTCAAATCATTCACATTTGGAATGTGACAACTATATTTAACATTTTTTTTACCAGCGCCTGTTGTCATATGTTCTTTCGAATTATCATTATAAATCCAGATATTACGGTCAATATCTGTAAATGATAGAGCCACATATGTATCCATATCTTGAAGCATATTGTAATTGACCTCAAAAGAAATTTCATCTTTTGGTGTTAGGCGTTTTTCAGATAATAAGTTAATAGAAATATCTGAGATTTTATCATCTTCTTTAACTTCTCGTTCTTCTTGAACATTGTCATCATATTCTTTTTCAGTATTATCATAACTGTATTGATTAGCGACATCAAATGGATTACCATACGCTTTAACTAAACCTTTTTCAATTAAAACAGCACGGTTGCAATACTTTTTAACTGCTCCCATATCATGGGTAACAAGAATAGTTGTCTTACCACTTTCTTTACGTTCCATAAAGTAATCGTTACATTTACGTTGGAAAGCTTCATCACCTACGGCAAGAACTTCATCAAGGATAAGAACGTCACCTTGAGCTTTAATCGCAACTGAGAATGCTAGACGAACTTGCATACCACTTGAGTAATTTTTGAGTTTTTGATTCATAAATTCTTCAAGTTCTGCAAATTCAACGATGTCATCATACATGGCATCGATTTCTTCAGTTGTAAAACCAAGCATAGCACCATTCATATAGACATTTTCACGTCCAGTCAATTCAGGATTAAATCCAACACCAAGTTCGATAAATGAAACCATTTTACCATTTACTGTAACTGAACCTTTTTCAGGGACATAAATTTGTGAAATGATTTTCAAAAGTGTTGATTTACCTGAACCATTACGGCCAACAATTCCAAAAAAATCTCCTTTATGAACATCAAATGAAATATCTTTTAAGATATGTTGCTCACGATAACCTTTAATCCCTTTAAAACGATTAACGAGCGCTGTACGCAAACTTTGTGTTGATTCCGTTGGTAATTTAAAATATTTACTTACATGATCTACTTTTACTGCAATTTCTTTATCTGACATTATAAAATCTCCGAAAATTTCTTAGCATGTTTATGGAAAATTGAATATCCAATTGCAAGAATTACAAATGGAATAACGTATGGAACTAGAGCAATGATATTATTATTAATCAGTTCCCAGCCTCGCATATTTCCAGAATAAACAATAAAATGACGCATATCTTGGATAACTTGTGCAATAGGATTTAGCATCATAATTTTACCAATAGTATAGTGGTGACGTTGTAAAATAAATGTCAAAGAATAGATAATCGGTGTACCATACATACCAGCCTGAAGAATTACTTCCCAAATTGGTCCCAAGTCACGATATTTAACAAATAGGGTTGACAAGATAAACGCAACACCAGTAGCTAAAACAAATAATTCAATAAACAAAGGGAAAATTACTAAGAAACCGAAGCTAGGATGGACATCATTTAATAAAGCAAAAATGAACACAACCACCATGTTGATAGCATAGTTAATTGCCGCACCAACAACTGATGAAATAACAATAATTTCTTTTGAAAAATTCAATTTACGAAGCAAGTCACCACGTGACACAATAGAAAGCATCCCCATGTTTGTTGCTTCAGCAAAGAAGTTCCATGTTACCATACCAATCAATAAACCAATTGCGTAGTGTGGTGTTCCATCATCAAAGCGCAAGAAACGAACGAATACCAAATACATAATTGTAAATAGCATCATTGGTTTAAGAATTGACCACAAGTACCCAATTAAACTTCCTTGGTAACGAAGTTTAAAGTCCGTTTTTACCATTTCTTTTAATAAGATTTTATTTTCTTTACTAAAGAACTTCATTTATTTCTCCTATAACCAAATTTGGTAATAATTAATGTTCTAAACACAAGCGTATGGAAGGTACAATTTTTGCGTAAGCCATACTGATTCAAGGTTTTAATTCGTTGAATCAGTGGCTTGTCCATAATCGTTGTGAAATTTTCAACCAAGTCTCTTTTTTCTGGGGTCAATGCTAAATATAATAAAAAGCGTGCTTGAGTTTGACTAGCATTAATCAACCACCAATATTTTTCGACTAACTTATGAGGTTTAATCCAATTTTTCATGCGTTTAGTCCATGTACGCGCCCCTAATACATTAGCATCATGTTGACGATACAATTCAGTGGGGTAATCAACATAAGCAAGATTACCTAAAGCGCTAGCAAGCAAAGCTAGATACCAATCGTGCATCAATAAATCATCTGTTGATGTCCACAATTCAGCCAATACATGATTTATCATTGCTGTACCGCCAGTTACTGTGTTTTCTGTCAATTCTTGAACCAACTCAGTATTGGCATGATCAGACTGTGTTTTAATCATACTTTCGTGTAAAACATTTAAATCTCGGTCAACAATTTTCAAATCTGTATAAACCAATAAAGGTTTCTGACTATCATACTTTTGTGCTTCTGCTAAAGTAACTGCTAATTTATCTTCTAACCAAATATCATCTTGATCAGAAAAGAAATAGTAATCAGCTTTGCTATGTTTTAAAAGGGTATAAAAGTTTTTAATAACGCCAAAATTTTCACGGTTGTCAGCATTAATAAAAACAATACGTGAATCAAGCTGCGTATATTGCTTAATAATTTCGGGTGTAGTGTCACTAGAGCCATCATCACGAATATACAAAGTCCAATCTTTGACTGTTTGTTTCTGGATACTTTCAATCTGTTCAGCCAAAAATTGTTCACCATTGTAGGTAGACATGAGAATATTAATCTTCATTTAAAAATAATCCCTCGTACTCTCCAATGATTTTTTCCCATGTGTAATTTTGTTTAACAATGGCACGCGCACGATTGCCATATTCCGTAAAATCATAATGACCATCGGCGTCATTAATCAGACATGAGAGATTACCTGATGTTTTATTCCAATAAAAAGCACTTGCTCCCGCAACTGACTTATTGAAAGACACATCAAGCACAAGATTTAACTTGGTATGTCCTAGAGCTTCTAACAAACCAGGATTTGTTCCACCAACTTCATGACCGTGGATATAAGCAAAAGCATTCTCACGAATGTAGTTCAGCAAATCACGATCATACACCGTACCAACAAACTTAACCCTGTGATCACGTTCAAAGTTTGTCAAATGTTTTAACTTGTCAAAATAAGCACTATTTTTGTGGTTAGAAATAATAATCAAATCACGTCTTGTATTTGATTTCATAAACTCACGAATTACTGTTTCATAATTGTTTTCTGGCACAAATCGGCCAACAATCAGATAATAGCCATTTTCCTTAGTTTTCCAATTATCAAAACATTTTCTAACCTTATAATCATCAGCTGTTAGGGTTGATTTTTTCAAATCCGTTCCATAAGCAATAAAACGTGTCTTAGCATCTGGATAAGATTCTTTTATATAATTTTCAATACCAATATTATCTGAAATAACCAAATCAACTGTTTTAGCCATCGATTTTTCAGCATATTTTAAATAAGCTTGAACCGGTTTTGACCATTTTGAGCGTTTCCACTCAAGACCATCTGGATTGACATAAACTTTCCCACCAAGAGCGTGTATTCTCAAAACAAAAGGTGCAATAAATGTCCCAATTGTGTTACCCAAAATATAAAAAACAGGGTGTTCAATACCATATCTTTTTACCATTTGAAGTCCATAAGTAATTGCCATCATATCATAAGCAATCACTCGTGCTGGACCAATTTTAGGTGCCTTGATGGTAAAACAATCTGCGCCCTCATATTTAAAATGCGTATGATGTTTATCATCACTTAAACAAGCGACGTGATAAACAATATCTGAGCTCTGCTTATTTTTTACCAACTCCTCAACAAAAGTCTCAAAGCCACCATATTTCGCAGGTAAGCCTCGACTTCCGATGATGAATACATGTTGCATGGCACACTTCTCCATTCTAAAATACGATCAAAAAATATTATACCATATTTTAAATAAGCTGGCGATGGAAAAACGAAAGCTCCCAGAGAATACAGGTGATCTGGTGGAAATTCCACAAAAAAAGACCAGTATTTCTACTGGTGTTATATTTTTATCTAATCCCCAAAGCAATGCGGGCATAGCGACTCATTTTATCAACTGACCAAGCTGGGTACCATACTAATTTGACTTCAGTATTAATTACCTCAGGAATCCCACGCATTGCATCGTGAATTTGATCGGTAAGAAGGTCTGCTAGTGGACATCCCATTGTTGTTAAGGTCATATCAATTTCAGTGTGTCCATTTTGTTCAAATCGAATCTCATAGACAAGTCCTAGATTAACAATATCAATCCCTAATTCAGGGTCAATAACTGTTTCCAAAGCTTCAAGAATGCGATCTTTAATCTTTGCGACATCTTCTTCTGTATATTTTTGTTCAGACATAAGCGAACCTCTTGACTATTTTTTAATCTTCGATAAAATCACGGAGCTGTTTGCTACGGCTCGGATGGCGAAGCTTGCGAAGTGCTTTAGCTTCAATCTGACGAATACGTTCACGCGTCACATTGAATACTTTACCAACATCTTCCAATGTACGCATTTTACCATCATCGAGACCAAAACGCAAGCGCAAGACGTTCTCTTCACGGTCAGTCAATGTGTCTAAGACTTCATCAAGTTGTTCACGAAGAACAACACGAGCTGTGTAGTCTACTGGATTTTCAATAACTTCATCTTCAATGAAATCTCCAAGATGACTATCATCTTCTTCACCGATAGGTGTTTCAAGAGAAACAGGTTCTTGAGCAATCTTCAAGATTTCACGAACTTTATCAGGCGTCATATCCATACGTTCTGCAATTTGTTCTGGTGTCGGATCTTGTCCAAGTTCTTGAAGAAGGTTACGTTGTTCACGAACAAGTTTATTGATTGTTTCAACCATGTGAACAGGGATACGGATTGTACGAGCTTGGTCAGCAATCGCACGTGTAATAGCTTGACGAATCCACCATGTTGCATAAGTTGAGAATTTAAAACCTTTAGAGTAATCAAATTTATCAACAGCTTTCATCAATCCCATGTTACCTTCTTGGATAAGGTCAAGGAATTGCATACCACGTCCAACATAACGTTTAGCAATAGAAACCACCAGACGCAAGTTAGCTTCTGCCAAACGTTGTTTTGCTTGAAGATCTCCTGCTGCAACTGCAACTGCCAATTCTTTTTCTTCTTCGCTTGACAGCAAAGGCACAACCCCAATTTCTTTAAGATACATACGAACTGGGTCATTAACTTTGGCAGAGTTGCTTCCAAGCAATTCTTCGTCAGTTAGTTCTTCTGGTTTTGGTTCTTCAACCACATATTTTGTTGATGGGTTACCTTCTTTATCAGTAATTGAAATCCCACCGTCTGTCAAACGTTCCAAAAGATCATCGATTTGATCAGCATCGAGTGAAAATGGAATAACCAATTTTTCTGTCACTTCGTCATCGACAGCTGTTCCGTTCTTTTTATGATTACGAATAAATTCTGCAACTTGAACATTAAAAGTAGTAATTTCTTTTTCTTTTGCCATATTTTCCTCTATTCCATTTTTCTTTTTTGAGCAATGAGATTTTCCAAAGCCGCAAGTGCTGCATCAACATCTCCAAGATTGCTAGATTCACGAATTAACTTACTTTGCTTTTGCAAATCTCTTTCTTGGAGCAGGCGATTGCGTTTTTGAATAATTTCCTCAATTTCATTGGGTGCAACATCTTCTGGTAGATTTTCTTCTAACACTTGATAATACATCTGCCGCGTTCGGTCATCTAGCTGCGCTAAATCATAGGAAGTCACCTCACCTTGTTGCATCAATAAATCATAAAGTGTCTGCAATTCTTGGGTATCTAAGGTAAATTCTTCCCGATTTCTAAATTCATTAAGAAGATAATCATGCGTCAACAACCGTTGCATCAATTGACTCTCTGCTTTCATAACCGCAGAGATATTCTTTGAGATCGGTAACTCAACAACCGTCACTCTTTGCTTAGCAGCTTGCGATTGAAGAGCTGAACGATTCTGAAGACGCTCACTATTTACCGATTGCTCAACTTGATAATAATCAAAGTCAGGCAACAAATCAGCCACCATATTAATATACGAATTTTGTGCTGTAATTGACGGCGATTGTGCAATAATCTTAGAAATTTTTTCCACATAAGCAATCTCAGCCTGGAGATTATCACTATTTTCCGGTTTTAAGTAATGAATAAAGAATTCAGTACTGCTAATGCGACTATTTTCAAGCAAGTTAGCTAAGGCTTGAGGTGAATTCTTTTGAATGAATTCATCTGGGTCCATCTGTTCAGGAACTCGCACAATTTCAACATTAAAATCTTTTAAAAGCTCTAAAGACTTAGCAATCGCATTCTGCCCAGCATTATCACCATCATATGTTAAAATAACTTTTTTAGCATATCGTTTTAAATGTATAACGTGCTCAGGTGTTAACGCCGTCCCCATCGAAGCAACAGCATTTTCAATACCAGCGCGATAAGCCGCAATAACGTCCATGAAACCTTCCATTAAGTAAACTTCATGTTTTTTAGACATAATTGGGCGAGCTTTGTCAAGATGATACAATTCATAAGACTTATTAAATAAAGCTGTCGACCTTGTGTTCTTATACTTAGCTTGCTGACTATCAAGATCTTCTTTTGTCCAAATACGCCCAGAAAAAGCGACCACCTGACCATTATCATCCGTCAAAGGAAACATGATACGATTTTGAAACGCATCATAAACTCGATTGGTACGTTCAGACAAATTAAAAAGACCTGAAGCCATCAAAGCATTCTCTTCATAACGTTTTGCAAGAGATTGATAAAGAAAATCAGGCTCATGTGGCGACAATCCAATATTGAAATAATCAATCAAGTCATCCGTCAAACCACGTTGCGCTAGATAAGCTTTCGCTTCTTGACCTTCTTTGGTTGTTTTTAAAACAGCATTGTAAAACTTAGCCGCGTCCTTATGAATATCAATAAGAACTTGGTTAGGATTTTGCGGTTTTGCTTGCGCTTGCTGCGTTTCAACCTGCAAAGGAATTCCAGCACGTTCAGCGACACGATGAACACTCTCTAAAAAGCTAATCTGATGATATTCCTCTAAAAACTTGTAAACATCCCCAGATTTTCCGCAACCAAAACAATGAAAAAACTGTTTATCTTCAATAACATTGAAAGACGGCGTTTTTTCCTTATGAAATGGACATAATCCTATATAGTTGCGTCCTGCACGTGTAAGATTGACCACTTCGCCAATAACATCAACAATATTAACGCTATTTTTTATCTCGGTAATTAACTCTTTGTCAATTGCCAAAAGATCACCTCCACGCACTAATCCCATTTTAGTTTTGTATTTCATTATACCATTTTGAATTCAATTTGTAAATTCTCAAAAACCAGACTTTAGCACATAATTTTGGTACAATAATACTAACAAAACATACAGGAGGTTTTTCATATGATTAAAGAACTTAAAGAATTTTTGTTCAAAGCAAACGTTCTTGATCTTGCTGTCGCTGTTGTTATGGGGACTGCTTTCAACGCTATCGTAACATCATTTGTTAACGATGTCATTACACCGCTTTTCTTAACCCCGTCTCTAAAAGCTGCTGGTGTTGCCAAAATCGCCGACCTTTCTTGGAATGGTGTTGCTTATGGTAGCTTTTTAAGTGCTGTTATTAACTTCCTTATTGTTGGTACAACACTATTCTTCATCGTCAAAGCTGCTAACGCCGCTGCTTCTCTAACTAAGAAAGAAGAAACTGAAAAAGCAACCGAAGATGCCGCTCCAACTCAAGAAGAACTTCTTGCAGAAATTCGCGATTTGTTGAAAGAAAAATAATCTTTATCAATCGTTAAAGTATAAAAAGAGACGCCTAGCTTAGCGCCTCTTTTCTTTGTATCTAATGTTTAATTAGAATTTTTTACGTTTGCGAGCTGCTTCTGATTTGCGTTTACGTTTTACAGAAGGTTTTTCGTAGAATTCACGTTTACGTGATTCTTGAAGAGTCCCAGCTTTAGTCACAGAACGTTTGAAACGACGAAGTGCATCGTCAAGTGATTCGTTTTTACGTACTACTGTTTTTGACATATGTTTCACCTCCTCAAGACATTGTAACATTTATACGTTCCTCACCATGATACATGAATTATATCAAAAAGTCAATCTAAAAACCACATTAAATGACATTTTTTACGAGTTCTCCTAGTTCACTAAAATAATATTTTTAAATAGAAAAAAAGAGCTATAAATCAGCTCTCTTTTATTAGTCTTCAATTTCATTTGCTGTCAATTTTGCAGCATCTGAAATGTATTGTTTGTATTTATCGTCTTTAGCTAATTTTTTGATAACTTTATTAACTGTCTTAACCATTTTGCCACTACCTTTTGGCATTGCTACTGCCTTAGCGTCTCCATCACTAGTTTTTAGAGCAAAACCAGCAAGAGCAATATCTGAGTTTTGTGATAAGTAACCTTCAGCAACTGGTTTTTCAAGATCAACCGCTTGAACTTGACCAGATTTCAATTCATTGATAGCTTCACCCATTGCTGTTAGGGAAACGATTTTTGAATCTTTTAATTGATCTTTAGCCAAACCTTCTTCGATGGTTCCCTTTTGAACAGCTACTTTTTGATTGGCTAAACTGTCAATTGAAGCGAATTTATCAAGGTTACTTGATTTAACAAGAATAGCATTCTCAGTTTCATAGTATGGATCTGAGAAATCGTAAGCATTTTTACGTTCCTTAGTTGCTGACAAACCAGAAATCGCCATATCAGCTTTACCAGTTTGAAGACTTGAAAGGACGTTATCAAAACTCATTGAAGACAACTCAAGTTTAACACCAAGTTCTTCAGCGATAGCTTTCGCCAACTCAACGTCAGCACCGACAATAGTATCTTTGCCATTAACCAAGGCTTTAAACTCAAATGGTGCATAGTCTGGGCTGATTGCAACAACTAATTTACCTTTTTTAACCACTTTTTCTTGCAAATTTTCATTTGATGAAGATCCACAAGCTGCCAAGGCAAAAACAGAAACAAGCACAAGTGCCCCTAGAACAAGTTTTTTAATTTTCATATTTATTCTCTCTTCTCTTAATATTATCTCTATTTTATCCATTTTTTTGCGATTAGTCAATGATTTTTGAATAAAAATTCATTTATTTATTCAAACACAAAGATAGTAGCTCTAATCCCTTTTCTAAAGTTTCTTTTTTACATGAATATCCTAATCTAACATAACCTTCTCGGTCAAAACGATTCCCAGGGACCAATAAAACACCATAGTCTTTGAGTAGAGTCAGGCAAAATTCTTCAATTGGACAATCAACTTCCAATTTAACAAAAGAAGTTGGCACTTCTGCTGGTCTTATATAGGAAGCTTTCTTCTCTTTTTTTACCCATTGGTCAAGAATTTCAAGGTTCTGTCTGATGATTTTGCGATTACGCTCTAAAATCACATCCTTATGTTTCAAAGCTAAGCTAGCAACCATATCGTCAAACACACCTGCACAAATCATGGTATAGTCACGATAATCGCGCAAAATGTCAGTCACTTCATCGCAAGCAGCTACCCATCCGACACGAATCCCTGGCAGCGAAAAGGTCTTAGAAAGACTATTTACCGAAATCCCCTTTTCATACAGATCAATAATCGACGAAACTTTCGTATTTGTAAAAGGATGATAAACCTCATCAGCCAAAATATAAGCTCCGCAAGATTTAGCAATAGAGACCAGTTCACGCAGATAGTCATCATCCATAACAGCACCCGTCGGGTTATTCGCATTATTAATACAAATCATTTTAGTATTTGGTCGAATCAGTTGACGAAGTTCAGCTAAGTCTGGTAACCACTTATTTTCTTCACGAACCTGCCATAAATCGACATCAGCTCCCAAAGATTTTGGAATATCGTATAGTTGCTGGTAGGTTGGATACAAAGAAATCACATGCTCCCCAGGTTCAATCAAACCGTACAAGACCAACATATTCGCACCTGTAGCACCGTTGGTTTGGAGAATTTGATTTTCAGTTACAGATACGTATAATTGACTGACTGCTTTTTTAAATTCTGGTGACCCTTCAATCCAACCATAATTTAATTTTTTAGCAAGTAATTCCTGATAAAAAGCCGTTTCTGATTCTCCTGTTAATTCGAATAATTCTTGCAATGTTAGAGCTTCTATTGACACACCTGCAATGTCATACACTGCTTCTCTTTCATAGCTATTGAGCCATCCTTCGACTCCAAATCGTGGTAATTTCATCGCTTACCTCTTTTGACTTTCTAAGATTATTTTACCATTCGTAAGGAAAAACTGAGAGTAATAACCCTCAGTTTCTTTTCACTTCATTATTTTGATTCAGAACTACTTTGCGTGTAAGTCGAAGCTTTTTCAATCCAAGCATCAAACTCACCTGATTGTTTAGCTTTCTTGATAACTTTATTCACAGAAGCGATTAGTTTTTTATCCGTTCCCTTAGCAAAGGCTACCGCATAAGTATCTGTATCAGTTGATTTCAATGGCCTACCTGCAATGGCTAAATCAGGATTTTGAGAAATATAGCCCTCAGCAATCGCTTTTTCTAGCACAACCGCCTGAAGTTGATTATTTTTCAATTCATTAATCATTTCACCGTTTGAAGTTAGTGAAACTAGACTTGAACTTGGTAATTGGTCTTTAGCAATATTTTCTTGAATTGACCCTTTTTGAGCACCAACAGATTTTCCTGCCAAGCTTTCAAGACTTGTGTAGGTCGCTAAATCAGCTTTTTTAAGAATCACGACATTTTCTGCTTCATAATAAGCATCAGAGAACTCGTAAGCTTTTTTACGTTCATCTGTCACTGAAATTCCTGCAATAGCAATATCAGATTTACCAGAAGTCACAGAAGCAAGAACGTTATTGAAGGACATCACTGAAAAATCAGCTTTAACATCCAATTCTTTAGCAATTGCCTTAGCTAAATCAATATCTGCCCCAACTAAGGTATCTTTGCCATCAATTAAAGTTTTAAACTCAAATGGTGCAAATTCAGATTCCGTCGCAATGATGATTTTACCTTTATTTTGAATACTTTTCTGACTTGTTCCTGACGTTGAACAAGCTGTCATCATTCCTACTGCTAAAAGTAGAAACAAACCTCCTAGAAACTTCTTCATATCATTTTCTCCTTAGTTACTTGATTCACTAGTTGACAAAGCATAAGCTTCTTGAACAAATTGGTCAATTTTACCTGAGTCTTTCAAGTCTTTGATAACTTTATTGACTTCTTTAGTCAATTTATCATCACCTTTAGGAAGAGCTACTGCATAAGCATCTGCGTCATCATTTTTCAACTTGATATTAGCAATTGTCAAATCGTCGTTATTAGCAGCATAGCCTTCTGCAATTGGTTTTTCAAGGACAACAGCTTGGATTTGACCGTTTTTCAATTCATTAATCATTTCGCCATTTTGTGTCAAAGCAACAACTTTTGAACCTTTCAATTGTTCAGAGGCTACATTTTCTTGAATAGATCCTTTTTGTGTTCCGACAGACAAACCATCTAATGAACTTGTTTTTGTATATTTATCAATATCTGTTTTCTTAATCAAAACAACATTTTCTGATTCGTAATAGGCTTCTGAGAAATTATAAGCTTTTTTACGTTCAGGCGTTGCAGAAATACCTGAGATAGCCACATCAGCTTTACCTGATTGGAGACTTGCCAAAACATTGTTAAATGACATTGAAGAGAATTTCACTTTAACGCCAAGCTCTTCACCAATAGCTTTTGCAATCTCTACATCCGCACCAACAATAGTATCTTTGCCATCAACTAAAGTTTTAAATTCAAAAGGAGCGAATTCCGGATTCATAGCAACGACAAGAGTTCCTTTATCTTTAATATCTGAAACTGATGTATCTTTTTGATTTCCTGAGCCACAAGCTGTCAATAGAAAAGCTGAAGCAACAAGAGCTAACCCACCAAACATTTTACTTACTTTCATAGTCATTTTCTCTTTTCTTTTTTGATATGTATACATTTTATTTAATATTTATACATTTGTCAACCCTATTTTTATAAAAATTCAATATTTTTGTGTTTTTTCTGTATATACATAAAAAGCGAGATTGTTTTATCAACCTCGCATTCTTATTTATACTCTATTTAAATCTTATTTGCTGTGCCAGATTTCATCGTTGTATTGTTCGATTGTACGGTCTGATGAAAAGAAACCAGCTTTAGCGATATTCTTAATAACTTTAGTCATCCAAGATTTTTGATCTTCGTAATCAGCAAGCATTTGTTCTTTAACAGCAATGTATTCTTTAAGGTCAATCAATGTCATGAACCAGTCTTTGTTAATCAATTCATTATAGAGACGTTCAAGACGTTCAGCATTACCATGTTTAACCAATTCATCACTAACAATAAAGTCTACTGCTTCTTTGATGACTGGATCATTTTCATAGTAATCAGTTGCTACGTAACTTTGAGTTGCATAAAGATCAATGATTGTATCTGAATCTTTACCAAATGTATAAATATTATCCATACCAGCAAGTTCAGCAATTTCAACGTTGGCACCGTCCATTGTACCAAGTGTCAATGCACCATTAAGCATGAATTTCATATTACCAGTACCTGATGCTTCTTTAGAAGCAAGAGAGATTTGTTCTGAAATATCTGTTGCAGGAATCAAGTGTTCAGCTACAGTAACATTGTAATTTTCAACCAAGTGAACATTTAAGTATTTGTTAACTTCTGGGTCATTGTTAATCAATTCAGACAAGCAAAGAATCAAGTGAATAACATCTTGTGCAATGATGTATGCTGGTGCTGCTTTACCACCAAAGATAACAGTTATTTTACGCTCTGGAAGGTTACCACGTTTGATTTCAAGGTATTTATGAATGACATAAAGAGCATTCATTTGTTGACGTTTGTACTCATGGAAACGTTTGATTTGTGTATCAATAATTGAATTTTCATCAAGTTCAATACCTTTATTATCTTTAAGGTAACGTTTAAGAGCTAATTTGTTATTGTGTTTGATTTCAGCAAGTTTTGCATGAACAGCTTCATCGTCAGCATAAGCAAGTAATTTTTCAAGCTTAGTAGCATCAGTAAGGTATTCATCACCGATTAATTCTTTAAGGTAATCAGCTAAATCTTGGTTAGCAAATTCAAGCCAACGACGGAATGTAATACCATTTGTTTTGTTATTGAATTTTTCAGGATAAATGTCATAGAATGGTTTCAATTCACTATTTTTAAGGATTTCAGTGTGAAGAGCAGCTACACCATTTACTGAAGTTGAGAAGTGAATATCCATATGCGCCATGTGAACACGACCTGATTCATCAATGATTTGAACGACTGGGTCTGAATATTGGCTAGCAACAAGTTTGTTTAATTTTTCAATGATTGTTACCAAGTGCGGCACAACTTCGTTAAGGTAATCAAGAGGCCACTTTTCAAGCGCTTCAGCCAAGATTGTGTGGTTAGTGTAACCAACCATGCTTTTCACGATTGAAACTGCTTCTTCAAATTCAATACCATGTTTTTCAGTCAAAAGACGAATCAACTCAGGAATAACCATTGATGGGTGAGTATCGTTAATTTGAACATAAGCGTAGTCAGCTAAATCGTGAAGATTTGAACCACGTTCAATAGCTTCATCAATCAACAATTGTGCAGCATTTGATACCATGAAGTATTGTTGATAGATACGAAGCAATTCACCATTACGGTCTGAATCATCTGGGTAAAGGAAGAGTGTCAAGTTTTTCTTGATTTCAGTCTTATCAAATGAAATACCATCGTGAATCAAACCGTAGTCAAGCCCGTCAATATCAAACAAGTTCAAGTAGTTTTTAGTATCGCGTTTGTAGCCAAGAACATCAATACGGTCAAGACGAGATTTAAGTGTAAAATCTTTAAATGGAACATCGTAGCTGATGTCAGTTGGTACAAGCCATGAATCTTTTTCAATCCAGTAGTTAGCTTCTGCTTCTTGTTGGTTATCAACGAAGACTTGTTTGAATAGACCACAGTGGTAATTAAGTCCAACACCTTCACCATTGATACCAAGAGTTGACATTGAATCTATGAAACACGATGCCAAACGACCAAGACCACCATTACCAAGTGATGGTTCAAGTTCGACATCTTCTACTTCTGCGATTGATTTACCTGCTGCAGCTAGTTCAGCTTTAACATCTTTATAGATACCAAGGTTAATCAAGTTGTTTGACAAAAGTTTACCAATAAGAAATTCAGCAGAAATGTAGTAAACTTTGCGTTTAGCTGTATTTTTTGGTTTTTCGGCAGCTAATTCTTTAACGTAGTGCAAAAGTGCTACATAGATATCTTCATTGCTCAATTCGGCAAGTTTTTGGCCTTTCGAAGTTACGTAATCTGTAAATTTAGTTGTCATTATAATATCCCTTTTTCTTTTTTATTTAAATGTATTTTTGCGGCAATAAAGTGCTGTGATGTCTTTCAAGAAAGCTTTGCGTTCATCTGTCAAATCTTCTTTTAATATACGCCATTGCCAGTTGCCACCAACAGTATTTGGAATGTTCATGCGAGACTCAGCTGGTTTGTCAAGAATGTCTTGCATAGTCGCAATTGCAATATCACTAACCGTTGCAAACAAGGTACGAAGCATTGTTTGTGTGATTGGCTCGCCTTCATGACGATGTGTATAAGCATCAACAAATGCTTTTTGTTCATCTGTCAAGTTATCGTACCAACCATTAACCACTTCGTTATCATGTGTGCCGTTGTAAGCAACGCTATTTTTATTGCAGTTATGCGGAGCATCGATACTCTTACCTTCTGTATCGTAGAAACCAAATTCAAGAATCTTCATACCTGGGAAAGCAGTGTCAGTTAACAATTGCTCGGCTTTGGCATCAATATAACCGAGGTTTTCTGCAATAATAGGAAGTTCGCCAAGTTCGTCACGTACAACATCAAACAAAGCACGTCCTGGACCAGGTTGCCAACTACCATCATTCGCTGTCTTGTAATCCCCACGAATTTCCCAATAATCTGAGAAGCCTTTAAAGTGGTCGATACGAAGAAGGTCGTAGAGCTTAATTCCCTCTTTAATACGATAAACCCACCAAGCGTAATTTGTTTTTTTGTGGTTTTCCCAATCATAAATTGGATTTCCCCAAAGTTGACCATCATCACTAAATGAATCCGCAGGAACACCAGCAATACAAAGTGGGGTCTTTTCAGCATCAACTTTGAAAAGTTCAGGCATTGTCCAAACCTCTACGCTATCAGCAGAAACGTAGATTGGCATATCACCGATAATCTTAATACCTTTTTCATTAGCATAAGCTTTTAAATCAGCCCATTGTTGGTAGAAGAAATATTGAGTGACTTTATGATAAGTAATAACATCTTTTAATTTTTCACGATAAGTTTCAAGAGCAGCTTCTTCGCGACGAACAACCGCTTTATCATCCCATTCTTGCAAAGCTTTATTGCCAAAGAATTCTTTAATGGCCATGAATTCAGCGTAATCTTTCACCCATGTAGCTTCTTTTTCAAATTCAGCTAAAGCTTTTTGGTTATCAGCACTTTGCATAAATTCTGCAACTGCTTTCTCCAAAATTGGACGACGAGCTTCAAAAATGCGAGCATAATCAACATTTTCTAAATCATCACCGAAGTTAACAGTTTCATAGTCTTCTTTTGCTAAATAGCCTTGTTTACAAAGTAATTCTAAGTCAATTAAGTGTGTATTCCCAGCAGTTGCTGAGAATGATTGATAAGGTGAATCACCATAACTTGTCGTTGTCAATGGTAGAATTTGCCAGTAAGTTTGATCAGTTTCAACCAAGAAATCAACGAAGTTATATGCTTCTTGACCAAATGTTCCCACCCCTTGTTTGCCAGGTAATGATGTGATATGCATCAATACACCACTTGCACGTTTTTTCATATGTTTTCTCCTTTATCAGCTATCTTTACACTGCAAATTATAACGCAAGCGTTTGCGTAAGTCAATCATTTTTGACAAAAAAATATAAAAAAAAACCTCAACTGCTAAACAAATAGCAATTAAGGTGTTAATTTTCATTCATAAAAACCACTAGAAAGGGAATTTATTTGTCTTCAACATGCAATTGACGGACACTTTCACGCTCTCTCAAGGTAAAAGGAACAATGATTTTTTCAGTAATCGCTGTCTCAGGAGATTTAATCAATTCGACCAATCGTCTGAAACTAGTTCGGCCCAAATTAGCAACATTAATATCAAATGTTGTCATATAAGGGTGAATCAAAGTGGAATAGGCTGAGTTATTGAAGGTGATAATTGAAATATCATCAGGAACCTTCAATTGATAATAAGATAAGAACTGTACTAATCGAACTGAAATTGTATCAGCAATTACAATCAGAGCCGTTGCTTTACTTGATTCAATTTTTTCAATTAATGCTTCCATAATCATTGGATCTCTACGATCAAACAAAAGTGCTTTATCGATTGTCAAACCAAGCTTTTCCATACCTCGAAGATAACCAAAATAACGTTCTGATGACACTTCAGATTTTAAATCATCCGTAACAAATAGAATCTCACGATGTCCTTTTTGATAAAGATATTCAACTGCTTTTTTACCCATCAATTGGTTATCATTATCTATGTAAGTAATATCATTTTCGAAACCTTCGGGAGCACCGACAATCACAAAAGGTACATTATTATCCATCAGATACTTACGAACTGGATCTTCTGGATCAGAGTATAAGATAATAAATCCGTCTACTCGCTTTTGGCGATACATTAATTTTACTTGTTCTTCTAATTCATCAACTGTCATACCGGTTGCAATAGAAACCGTAAAATCATTTAATTTCGCTTCACTAGTTATAGTAGAAAGAATTTGCATAAAGAATGGTTCGTTCAAACGATCTGGTGTGATTAACGGTGGAAAAATAAAACCAACATTATACGTTAACCCACTGGCTAACATTTGGGCAGCTACATTAGGAACATAACCTAACTCTGCCATCGCTTTCCGAACTTTGTCTTTTGTTTTCTGAGAAATGGATTTACTATCCTTCAAAACACGGCTAACCGTCGAAGGATTGACGCCAGCTTTAGCCGCTACATCTTTAATTGTAACCATCTAAGTCTCCTTTGCATCTTACATTTTATAATAGATTTACTGTACTGACAAGGTTTTAGAGGTAAAAACTCTTATTTTTATCCCCTATTATACATAAATAAGATTTTTCTACAATTGTTTGCTTTATTTTGTGATATTTTTTAGAATGCTATTGTTTTTTCAGGCTATTTTATAGTAAAAACTGAATAGTATATATCAGATTGATGCTCTTTTTATCAGTTTTTTTATTTGACCTTTAAAGTTTTTTAAACTTTTTTTACAAAAAATACTTGACATTAACTGCAAACGGTTGCATAATGAATAGGTGTAAATAATATTACTAATCTTTCTCTAGGAGGGGAAACTTATGAAGAACAACACATGGAAAAAAATGGTCCTTGCTGGTGCAGGTTTAACACTTGCCGGAAGCGCTTTAGTTGCTTGCTCAAATAACTCATCAACTAAATCGTCTTCTGCATCTGACAGCAAGACAATCAAACTTTGGGTACCAACTGGTGCTAAAAAATCTTACACTGCTATTGTTAAAGATTTCGAAAAAGAATCTGGCTACACCGTTAAGATGGTTGAATCAAACGATTCAAAAGCACAAGAAAACGTTAAAAAAGACCCGCAAAAAGCTGCTGATGTCTTCTCACTTCCACACGATCAACTTGGTCAACTAGTTGAATCTGGTGTTATCCAAGAAGTTCCTGAAGATTATGCCAAAGAAATTGCTACTAACGATACTGATCAAGCAGTAGCTGGTGCAAAATACAATGGTAAAACTTACGCTTTCCCATTTGGTATCGAATCACAAGTTCTCTTCTATAACAAATCAAAACTTTCTGCTGACGATGTTGCTAACTATGAAACAATCACAAGCAAAGCAACTTTTGGTGCAACATTCAAAGCTATGAACGCTTACGCAACTGCTCCACTCTTCATGTCAGTCGGTGATACACTATTTGGTGAAAATGGTGAAACCGTTGACGGTACTAACTGGGGTAACGATGCTGGTGTATCAGTTCTTCAATGGATTGCTGATCAAAAATCAAACAAAGGTTTCGTTAACTTGACTGCTGAAAATGCAATGTCTAAATTCGGTGACGGAAGTGTTGCTTCACTTGAATCAGGTCCTTGGGATCTTAAAGCTGCACAAGATGCTGTTGGTAAAGATAACCTTGGTATCGCTGTTTATCCAAAAATCTCAATCGGCGGTAACGAAGTACAACAAAAAGCTTTCCTTGGTGTAAAACTCTTCGCTGTTAACCAAGCTCCTGCAGGTTCAGATACAAAACGTATCGCTGCTTCTTACAAACTTGCTTCTATGCTTACTAGTGCAGAAAGCCAAGAAAACCAATTCACTTATGAAGGTCGTAACATTATTCCTGCTAACAAAGAAGTTCAATCATCAGATAAAGTTCAATCAGATGAATTGGCTCAAGCAGTTATCAAGATGGCTTCATCATCAGGCTACACTGTCGTAACACCTAAACTTAGTCAAATGACTACATTCTGGACTGAAAGCGCTGCACTTCTCAGCGATGTCTACAATGGTAAAATTCAAAGTGGTGACTACCTCGCTAAATTGCAACAATTTGACAAAGATTTAGCTAACGCTAAGTAAGATGTTCTAAAGTGGGGAGTTACATCCCCACTTTATTTTTAGGGAAACTCTTGTCGGAGTTATTGCTAAGAACTTTAAGATTAAATTTTTAGCAGTGACTTCCAACAAGATTAATAAAAGGAGTTTTGTATGACTAATTCACACTATTTTGACAGTGTATCAGTTACTGAGGCTTTTAAAAAGGGAAAATTTGATACCAAACTGTCATTTCTGATTATGGGATTCTCAAATCTTTACCATAAACAGATTATTAAAGGTTGTTTGTTTTTACTATCAGAGATTCTTTTCTTAATCACTTTCTTCTCTCAGATTATTCCAAACTTGCAAGGATTAATCACTCTGGGAACTCACCAACAAGGTCTTGTTGAACAAACCGTCAATGGGATTAAGATGAAGGTTGCTGTTGATGGCGATAACTCAATGTTAATGCTTATTTTCGGTCTTGCTTCTCTTATCTTCTGCCTTGTCTTTGCTTACATTTATTGGTGTAACCTTAAGAGCGCTAGAAATATTTATGTCATCGATAAAGAAGGTTTGAAAGTTCCTACCTTTAAAGAAGACTTTGAAACATTGGCAAACGGTCGTTTCCACATGACTTTGATGGCAGTCCCAATGATTGGGGTTCTTCTCTTCACTATCTTGCCATTAATTTATATGATTTGTTTGGCCTTCACAAGTTATGACCACAATCACCTACCACCGAAAAGTTTATTTGACTGGGTTGGTCTTGCTAACTTCGGTAATATCTTTAACGGTCGTATGGCAGGAACATTCTTCCCAGTTCTTTCTTGGACTTTGATTTGGGCAGTATTTGCTACAGTAACAAACTTCTTCTTTGGTATTGTCTTAGCACTTATTATCAATACTAAAGGTTTGAAATTGAAAAAAATGTGGCGTACAATCTTCGTTATCACAATTGCCGTACCACAATTCATTTCTCTTCTTATCATGAGAAACTTGCTCAGTGATGCTGGTCCAGTCAATGCATTCCTTGAAAAAGTCGGACTTATCTCTGCTGCAAACCCATTGCCTTTCTTGTCAGATCCACTTTGGGCTAAATTCTCAATCATCATCGTTAACATGTGGGTAGGTATTCCTGTCACAATGCTTGTCGCTTCAGGTATTATCATGAACCTTCCACAAGAACAAATTGAAGCCGCTGAAATCGATGGTGCCAATAAATTCCAAATCTTTAAATCAATCACATTCCCTCAAATCTTACTTGTGATGATGCCAAACTTGATTCAACAATTTATCGGTAACATCAACAACTTCAACGTTATCTACCTTCTTACTGGTGGTGGTCCTACTAACTCTAACTTCTACCAAGCTGGTAGCACAGACTTGCTTGTTACTTGGCTCTACAACTTAACAGTTACTGCAGCTGACTACAACCTTGCTTCTGTTATCGGTATTCTCATCTTTGTTCTTTCTGCTGTATTTAGTCTCTTAGCTTACACAAGAACAAATTCTTACAAGGAAGGGGTTGCTAAATAATGAAAAACAAAAAACGATTAACACTGACTTTTGTCTATATTTTATTGATTGTTTTATCAATCATCTGGCTCTTTCCAATCGTTTGGGTTGTTCTTACTAGCTTCCGTGGCGAAGGAACAGCATACGTTAACTACTTCATTCCAAAAACTTGGACGCTAGATAATTATATTAAACTATTTACTTCAGATGCCTTTCCATTCGGGCAATGGTTCTTGAATACATTATTCGTCGCTTCTGCTACTTGTGTAATTTCAACATTCATCACCGTTGCTATGGCATACTCACTTAGTCGTATCAAATTCAAACACCGCAATGGTTTTTTGAAATTAGCACTTGTGCTTAATATGTTCCCTGGTTTCATGAGTATGATTGCTGTTTACTACATCTTAAAAGCATTCAACCTTGACCAAACATTGCTTGCGCTTATCCTAGTTTACTCTGCTGGTGCAGCACTTGGATTCTACATTGCTAAAGGATTCTTTGATACAATTCCTTACTCACTCGATGAATCTGCCATGATCGATGGAGCTACTCGCGCTGATATTTTCTTTAAAATCACTCTCCCACTTTCAAAACCAATCATTGTCTACACAGCGCTTATGGCTTTCATCGGTCCTTGGATTGATTTCATCTTTGCTAAGGTTATCCTAGGTGATGCGACAAGTAAATACACTGTTGCCATTGGCCTATTCTCAATGTTGCAACAAGATACCATCAATGACTGGTTCATGTCATTCACTGCTGGTTCAGTTCTTATCGCTGTTCCAATCACATTGCTCTTCATGTTTATGCAAAAATACTACGTTGAAGGCATTACTGGTGGTTCAGTTAAATAAGAAGAAGTTCAATCTCTTCTCCCTTTCTATTATTAATTATCAAAAAAAGCTTGGAACAATTGTCCCAGGCTTTTTGATTGTTTAAAATCTGGTTATTTAATAGGAAGAAAACTTATTATTCTTACCAAAATTCGCGTAAGAAATCGTCTTTTAAGCGTTCACGATAAAAGAGTTCATTGAGGTTATCTTCTTCAAAAACACGTAGCAAATTTAACATGTCATAAGCTAAGTCAAGATTAGGTAAGTCTTTTCTGGCTACCCATTTAATTTCTCCCTCATCGGTCGAATGCATCTCACCTTCGAAATCTGATGTACGGTATAGAAAGACTAAGTAACGTTCATCTTCTTTGGTATACCAATGTTTCATCCCAACTAACTGAGGATTTTTAATGTTTAAACCTGTTTCTTCTTTAACCTCACGGATAACTGATTCTACCAATCCTTCATGAGCTTCAATATGTCCTCCAGGAAGAGCATAGCCTGACCAAGGATAACGTTTTGGGTCACGAACCTGCATGACGACATTGCCTTTGCCATCTTCAATTAAGCACATATTAGTTAAAATCACACGTTGTGCACGAGACATTTTCTTACATTTTCCCTTCTAATCCATTGCTTTCAATTCCAACACCATATCACGCAATTGAGCAGCGAGCTCGAAATCAAGCATTTCAGCAGCTTCATGCATTTGTTTTTGAAGTTTCTTGATAGCTTCTTTACGTTCAGTTTTATTCATGCTGCTGTAGTCAGGTGTGTCTTCAGCAACGTCTGTTTCGTTTGCTTTAGAAATTGAAATCAAATCACGAATATCTTTCTTGATTGTTTGCGGGATAATACCATGTTCTTCATTGTAACGCATTTGAATTTCACGACGACGTGCCGTCTCATCCATAGCTTTTTGCATAGATTCTGTAATCTTATCAGCATACATAATAACATGTCCTTCGCTATTACGAGCTGCACGACCAATCGTTTGAATCAGACCTCGTTCATTTCGAAGGAAACCTTCTTTATCCGCATCAAGGATAGCGACCAAGCTAACTTCTGGCACGTCAATCCCTTCACGCAGCAAATTAATCCCAATCAAAACATCAAAAACACCTAAACGCAAATCACGAATAATCTCGGTACGTTCCAAAGTCTTGATATCTGAGTGCATGTATTTGACTTTAACACTCATTTCTTTGAGGTAATCTGTCAAATCTTCTGCCATTTTCTTAGTTAATGTCGTGATAAAGGTACGTTCACCTTTTTCAACACGAGCATTGATTTCACCAAGAAGGTCATCCATTTGCCCCATCGTCGGACGTACTTCCACTTCAGGATCAAGTAGACCTGTCGGACGGATTATTTGTTCAACGACAGTATCGGTTTGTTCTAGTTCATAATCACCAGGTGTCGCTGAGACGTAAACAATTTGGTGAACATGACTTTCAAACTCTTCACGACGAAGCGGACGGTTATCAAGTGCACTTGGCAAGCGGAAGCCATAGTTAACCAACATTTCCTTACGTGAACGGTCACCATTATACATTCCCTTAATCTGTCCCATAGTCATGTGACTTTCATCAACCATAATCAAAAAGTCTTCTGGGAAGAAATCAAGTAGAGTAAATGGTGGCTCACCTTCTGAACGTCCATCCATATAACGAGAATAGTTTTCGACACCATTTGTATAGCCCATCTCACGAAGCATTTCGACATCATATTCTGTCCTTTGGCGAATACGCTGTGCTTCAATGAGTTTGCCTTCAGCTTCGAATTGCTTAACTTGCTCTTTCATTTCTGCTAGAATTTTTTGAATGGCTTCTTCCATGTGTTCTTCATTGGTCATGAAGTGGGTTGCTGGGAAAATCGCCAAATGATCAACATCACCTAAAACTTTACCTGTCAAGCTTTCGATTTCTCGGATACGGTCAATTTCATCACCGAAGAATTCGACACGAAAGGCATGTTCATCTCGGCTGGCTGGAAAAATTTCAACCACATCACCGCGCACACGAAAGCGACCACGTTGAAAATCAATGTCATTTCGTTCAAATTGAATATCAACCAAGTCATTTAATAATTGGTCACGTGAGATTTCCTGACCTGGACGAAGACTGACGACACTGTCCGCATATTCTTTCGGTGACCCCAAACCATAAATGCATGATACGGACGCAACGACAATAACATCATTTCGTTCTAGAAGCGATGACGTTGCTGAGTGGCGTAGCTTATCAATTTCATCATTGACTGAGCTATCTTTTTCAATATAGGTGTCACTTGATGGCACATAAGCTTCGGGTTGGTAATAGTCATAGTAAGACACAAAGTACTCAACCGCATTTTCTGGGAAGAATTCCTTGAATTCCCCGTAGAGCTGACCTGCCAAGGTCTTGTTATGAGCAATAACTAGGGTTGGTTTATTAACTTTAGCAATGACTTGACTCATCGTATAGGTCTTACCAGTACCTGTTGCTCCGAGAAGAATCTGAGCTTTTTCTCCCCCTTCAATATTATCAACTAAAGTCTCAATTGCCTGTGGCTGATCACCAGAAGGCTCATATTTTGAAACTAATTTAAAATGCTTATCTTCTATTCTATCTATCATAGTATTCCTCAAACTATCTTTATTACCTTCATTTTATCATAAATAAAGGTAAAATACTCCCATTTGATATGGCTTCTTCTTCACTCTTGCTTCTAATGTTAGGTTTTCTAACATGAGATAAAACTTAAGTTGCTTAAGTGTCTGAATTTTGATATAATTAATGTAATCTATTCTAAAGGAGACTAACATGAAGCACAAATTGAAAGCTATTATGCTAGCAATGGTTTCTGCAATCTTTGTGTTTGGTGCAAATGCTAACGCTGATACAATTAGTATCGTGTCAGACACAGCTTACGCCCCATTCGAATTCAAAGATTCAGATCAAGTTTATAAAGGTATTGACGTTGACATTATTAACGAAGTCGCAAACCGAGAAGGTTGGAATATCGATATGACATTCCCTGGTTTCGACGCAGCAGTTAATGCGGTTCAAGCTGGTCAAGCCGATGCCCTTATGGCTGGTACAACAGTCACAGAAGCTCGTAAAAAAGTCTTCACGTTCTCAGATACTTATTACGATACAGCTGTTGTTGTCTACACTCGTAGTGATGCTAAAGTGTCTAACTATAAACAACTGTCAGGTAAAACTGTTGGTGTTAAAAACGGAACTGCTGCACAAGCATTCCTTAAAGAAAATCAAAATAAATATGGCTATAAAATCAAAACTTTTGATACAAGCGACTTGATGAACAACAGCCTAGATGCTGGTTCTATCTACGCTGCTATGGATGACCAACCTGTTGTCCAATACGCTATTAGCCAAGGTAAAAACTACGCTATCAACATCGACGGTGAAAAAGTCGGAAGCTTCGCTTTTGCTGTTAAAAAAGGAAGCAAATACGAATACCTCATCGACGAATTTAACCAAGCTTTTGCTGAAATGAAAAAAGATGGTACTTACGATGCTATCATGGCAAAATGGCTCGGTGATTCTGATGAAGCTGCTGATCAATCAAGTGTTGTTGCCTCAAGCAGCCTAAAATTATCTGGTGACGCTTCTGCAAAAGCAACTCCAGTCAAATCAAGTTATAAAATCGTTATGGATTCTTCATTTGCCCCATTTGAATACCAAAATGACTCAGGTAAATATGAAGGAATCGACGTTGACTTAATCAAAGCTATCGCAAAACAACAAGGTTTTAACATTGAAATCTCAAACCCAGGTTTTGATGCAGCACTTAACGCTGTCCAAACTGGTCAAGCTGATGGTGTTATGGCTGGTATGTCAATCACTGATGCGCGTAAAGAAATCTTTGATTTCTCAGATGCTTACTACACTTCAAACATCTTGCTTGCTGTTAAAAAGGAAAGCTCAGTAAAATCATACGATGACTTAAGCGGTAAAACTGTTGGTGCCAAAAATGGTACATCATCTTACACATGGTTGTCAGAACACGCTGCTCAATACGGCTACACACTTCGTGCCTTTGATGAAGCATCTACAATGTATGATAGTTTGAACTCTGGTTCAATCGAAGCCCTTATGGATGATGAAGCTGTCCTTCGTTATGCTATCAAACAAGGTCGTAACTTTGATACACCAATCGATGGTGAAAAATCTGGTGAATACGGATTTGCCGTAAACAAAGGCGCTAACCCAGAATTGCTTGAAATGTTCAACAACGGTCTTGCTGCACTTGTCAAATCAGGTGAATACGATAAAATCGTAAGCAAATACCTTGGTTCAACTGATTCTAAAAAATCAACATCATCAAGCGTTGATGAAACAACAATTTGGGGACTTATCAAAAACAACTACTCACAATTACTTACAGGTCTTGGAACAACTCTTAGTCTAACACTAATTTCATTTGCAATCGCTATGGTTATCGGTATCATCTTTGGTATGATGGCAGTTGCTCCAAACAAAGTCCTTCGTACAATTTCAGCAATCTTTGTTGACGTCGTACGTGGTATTCCATTGATGATTGTTGCTGCATTCATCTTCTGGGGAATTCCGAACCTCATTGAATCAATGACAGGACACCAAAGCCCAATCAATGATTTCCTTGCTGCTACTATCGCTCTTTCATTGAATGCTGGTGCTTATATCGCTGAAATCGTTCGTGGTGGTATTGAAGCTGTTCCAAAAGGACAAATGGAAGCAAGTCGAAGCCTTGGTATTTCATACGGTAAGACAATGAAAAAAGTTATCTTGCCACAAGCAGTTCGTTTAATGTTACCAAACTTCATCAACCAATTTGTTATCTCACTTAAAGATACAACAATCGTTTCTGCAATTGGTCTTGTTGAACTCTTCCAAACTGGTAAAATCATTATTGCACGTAACTACCAATCATTCCGAATGTACGCTATCTTAGCAATCATCTACCTTGTAATGATCACCCTTTTGACTCGTTTAGCAAAACGTCTAGAAAAGAGGCTTAAATAATGGCAGAATTAAAAATTGATGTACAAGATTTGCATAAATCTTATGGAGATAATGAAGTCTTAAAAGGAATTACAACACAATTCCACGAAGGTGATGTTGTCTGCATCATTGGACCTTCTGGTTCTGGTAAATCAACTTTCCTTCGTACGCTTAACCTTCTTGAAACAATCACAAGTGGTAAAGTCATTGTCGACGGTTATGAACTATCTGATCCAAATACTGACGTCGATAAAGTTCGTGAAAACATCGGTATGGTATTCCAACACTTCAACCTTTTCCCACACATGACTGTTCTTGAAAACATCACTTTCGCTCCTATCGAATTAGGAAAAGAAAGCAAAGAAAATGCTGAAAAACACGCTATGGAACTTCTTGCAAAAGTTGGTCTTGCTGATAAACGCGATGCCAAACCAGATAGCCTATCTGGTGGTCAAAAACAACGTGTCGCTATCGCACGTAGCTTGGCAATGAATCCTGATATCATGCTCTTTGACGAACCAACTTCTGCACTTGACCCAGAAATGGTTGGTGACGTTCTTGGTGTTATGAAAGACTTGGCAGAGCAAGGTATGACCATGTTAATCGTTACTCACGAAATGGGATTTGCTCGTAAAGTTGCCAACCGTGTCATCTTTACAGACGGTGGACAATTTATTGAAGATGGAACACCAGAGCAAATCTTTGATAACCCACAACACCCACGTCTAAAAGACTTCTTGAACAAAGTATTGAACGTCTAATAAATCAAAAAACTAGGTTTTAAGACCTAGTTTTTTGATGCCTTCATATTGACCAAATGACAATATTTTCTTTTAACAATCTTTATTAAAACTTTGACTTCCATTTTTGCTTTTGGTAGACTGAAGGTAAGTTATCAAGATAAGCTACAAACTAAACCTCACCCTAATAGCTTAGGGATTACCTCACTTATATTGATAGAAAACTCCTTTTTAAGCGAGATAAGAGCGCCAAGGTAGCAAATCCATAACTTTTTTCTGTGTAAAATCAGTAGGCAACTACTGTTTAATATAAGGAGGACTTTTATATGTCTAAGTATACTGGTACTCAAAACGAAAAAAATTTATAAGCTGCATTTGCTGGTGAATCTCAAGCACGCAACAAATACACTTTCTTTGCTTCAAGAGCAAAAAAATGGCTTTGAACAAATCGCAGAACTTTTCTTGAAGACTGCTTACAACGAAAAAGAACACGCCAAAATGTGGTATAAAGAACTCTTTGGCATCGGTGATACTGCCGAAAACTTGGAAACTGCTGCAGATGGTGAAAACTACGAATGGACAGATATGTACGTTGAATTCGCCAAAACAGCCGAAGAAGAAGGTTTCCCTCAACTTGCTAAAAAATTCCTCATGGTTGCTGAAATTGAAAAGCACCACGAAGAACGCTACCGTGCTCTTCTCAAAAATATCGAAACTGCTACGGTCTTTAAAAGGGGCGAAGTTAAGATTTCGGAATGCCGCAACTGTGGTCACATTATTATTGGTACAAAAGCACCAAAAGTTTGCCCAGTCTGCGCTCACGCTCAATCCTACTTCGAAGTTCGAGCTGAAAATTATTAATTTCAAAAATCCTCAGCTTTTTGACTGGGGATTTTCGTATATTCTTTGACAAAAAGAGCATCCTTTTCCTAAAATGAAAGCAAATCAAGTAGGAGGATATTTAACGATGAACAACTAAGAGCAAAATGTTTTGGTATACCATATCAGGTTTTGTTTTTAGTGCACTTCTCTATTCTCTTGCTTATCCATCAGGCGTGTTGGGTATTTTTAATGTTGACCATAATGAGATTCACACTCTACCTACTATGGTAGAGTGTGTTTTTTTGAAAGAGAGGCTCTTATGCTAAAAATTAATCAGTTAAAATATTTCACTGCTTACCTCAGTTAACAACAACTATAACAACAACTAAAAAAGCCCAGCCAAGAAGCTGAGCTTAAGTAGGGGTACAGATTAAGATTCTTGGTCTTCTGCTTCGCCTGCTTTTTCTTTAGCTAATTTTTCGCGCTCCAAACGCAAACGTCGATTTGGATTAAGAGTATTGAAAAGTTCTTCTAGCTTTTCAGCATTCCAAACATCAGCTGCTGATACAAAATTACCATCTTTATCTCGAAAAGATATCGGTTTATCACCCATAAGAACCTCCCATTTAAATATATCTATAAAACTTGTTATCGTTGATAAACACCCGCTACTACGTAAAATACTAATCCATTTTCGAACTAGTAAGATGCCTAGGCAACGCTCCATAGAGCTTGCCACAACTGTTAATTAGTATACCAATTAGTAACAGCTAACATATCAATCAAACACGTCCTACGAGCCTAGCAAAAAAGGGAATTTTATCTAGAGCTCATTGTTCTTCGTTAAAATTCCTATTTTTGCTTTGCTCGCTTAACGGACTTTGTATCTTATATTAATCCACGAATTCGAATTCGAAGTTACCAATACGAACGATATCTCCGTCTTTAGCACCGCGTTCACGAAGGGCTTCATCGACACCCATACCGCGCAATTGACGGGCAAATTTCATAACTGATTCATCACGTTCCATATTTGTCATGACAAAGAGTTTTTCAAGTTTTTCACCTGACAATACCCAAGCAGCATCGTTATCACGTGAAATTTCAAACGGACGTTCGTCTGGATCAAATCCGTAGTAAACTTCTTCACCAATCATGTCATCTTCAGTGTAAAGCAAGAATTCATCAGTCTTATCAAGCAATTCTGCTGTTGCTTCCATCAGATTTTCCAAACCTTGGTGAGCTAAGCTTGAAATTGGAAAAATCATTGGCATTTCATCGAAATCATCGTAATTTGCTGCCAATTTTTCTTTGAAGACTTTCAAGTTTTCCTCTGCTTCTGGCATGTCCATTTTGTTAGCAACGATGATTTGTGGACGTTCCATCAAACGAAGGTTGTAAGTTTCAAGTTCATTATTGATTGAAACATAATCTTCGTAAGGGTCACGACCTTCACTTGCTGACATGTCGATAACGTGCAAGATAACACGTGTACGCTCGATATGACGAAGAAATTGTGTTCCAAGACCTACACCTTGTGAAGCTCCTTCAATTAATCCTGGAAGGTCAGCCATAGCAAAGCTGTCACCTGATTTTGTGCGAACCATACCAAGGTTAGGCACAATTGTTGTAAAGTGATAAGCACCGATTTTGGGTTTAGCAGCTGTAACAACACTTAGTAGTGTAGATTTACCAACTGATGGGAACCCAACCAAACCAACATCAGCCAAGATTTTCAATTCAAGTTGAAGTTCACGTTCTTCACCTGGTTCACCATTTTCGGCAATTTCTGGTGCAGGGTTACGTGGTGTCGCAAAGCGGATGTTACCACGTCCACCGCGTCCACCATGAGCCACAACAAATTCTTGACCATTTTCAACAAGGTCAGTGATAACTTTATTTGTCTCAGCATCACGAACAGTTGTTCCTTGTGGGACACGAACAATAAGGTCTTCTGCACCACGTCCGTGCATTCCTTTTGTCATCCCTTTTTCACCAGATTTAGCTTTAAAAATACGGTTGTAACGGAAGTCCATCAATGTACGAAGTCCTTCGTCAACTTTAAAGATGACTGAACCACCTTTACCACCGTCACCTCCCCAAGGACCGCCATTAGGGACATATTTTTCACGACGGAAGGCAACCATGCCATCACCACCACGACCAGCTTTAACGCTGATTTTGGCAGTATCTAAAAACATACTCATTATTAATTCCTATTCTTTCATTGTAATAACAATTGCATTAAAATTGGATGTGCAAAAGCATAAAAAAACGCCTCTTCAGCGTTCTTTAAATAATTGAACCAATAGCAGTCGCAATCAGACCACCTACAGTTACTAGAACCATTAAGATAACAACTACTAAAGTCAGTTTTTCAAACGCTGTTTTTTTACGTGGTCCGTTTTCACCAAATGCCACCTTAATACACCTCGCTCAATTGATTTTATTACTATTATCTTAACATGATTAGGCTAAATAATCAAATAAGTACTGCAAGAAATTTACAATTCAATGTCAAATACTTCTAGTTTCGCTAGCTCTTCTGCTGTCAATCGACGCCACTCACCGAGTGATAAATTTTCATCCAACTGTAATGGTCCCATACTCAAACGTTCTAAATCTGTGACTTCCTTGCCACAAGCTAAAACCATGCGTTTGACTTGGTGGAATTTTCCTTCTTTGATTGTGATAGCAACTAAGCTTGTCTTTGTAACTTCATCAATTTCTAAAATCTCTAGTTGCGCTGGTTGACACGTGAAATCTTTCAACTCGATGCCTTTAGCAAAACGTTCGACATCTTCTGCTGTCATAATCCCAGCTACTTTAGCACGATACAACTTATCAACATGCTTTTTAGGCGAAAGCATAACATGAGCAAGTTTACCATTATTTGTTAAAAGCAAAAGCCCATGAGTATCAATATCTAATCGCCCAACGGGAAAGGCTTCTTTATCCCAAGCGGTCTTATCCAGCAAATCTAGGACCGTTTTATGATGATTGTCCTCGGTTGCAGAAATGACCCCTTTTGGTTTATTAAGCATGTAATAAACGTATTTTTCATAAGACAGATTTTGTCCCCGACAAATGACTTGATCTACTTTTTCATCGATTTGTGTCTTAGGAGAGGTTTCGATTTTTCCGTTGACAGAGACTTGCTTTTTCTTAAGAAGCTGTTTGACTTCTGTGCGTGAGCCCTGACCTACTTCAACTAAAAATTTATCTAAACGCATATATTTCCTTTTACTAATATGATACTTTCATTGTACCATTTTTTAAGTCATAAAAAAACAAGGCTCGATAGGCTCGAACCTTGTCTCATTATTACTAGAATGATTTATTTTTTGTATGCGTAAGTGAAGTCAACTTGCAATCCTGTTGAGTTACGAACAAGACCTTTAAGGTCAGGATTTTGAAGTGACTTAGTGCTACGGAAGTAGATTGGGTTGTAAAGTGCGTTATCGTAAAGTGCTTTTTCAGCAGCTTTATAATCATCAGCAGCAGCTTGTGCATCTAATGCATCAGTAGTGATTGCTTTTTTGTATGCAGCATCGTAATCAGCATTTGAGAATTTACCGTAGTTGTATGATGAATCAGTTGTGAAGAGTCCATAGAATGTTGAACCTTCTGGATAGTCACCACCCCAAAGAACAAGAGCAACATCAAAGTTTTGGTTCTTAGTATCTTCTAGACGTTGTTTGAAAGTAACAAATTTTTCTTCAACTTTCAATCCTGGAAGTGCTTCTTCCCAAGTTTGTTTGATGTAGTCAACTGAAGCTTTTGCAACCGGTGCATCTGAGTCAGCTGTGATAGTCAATTTAACTGAGTCTGTACCAAGTTCTGAAAGACCTTCTTTGAAGAGTTTTGCAGCTTCTTTCTTATCATAGCTGTAACCAGGTGATACGTATTTAGCCAAGTCTGTTCCATCAGGAAGTTTTTCAAGACCTGTTGGAACAAGCGCTGTTGCAGCTTTTGAACCAGTATCGATAGCAGCTTTAACGATACCTTCACGGTCAGTTGCTAAGTTAAGGGCTTGACGGATTTTAGTATTGTTCAAAGCAGTAACTGTACCAGTTTGGTTGTAAACCATGTAAGCTGTTGTTGCTTCTGGAACTGTAACTACATCGTCACGATTTTTATTTGCTTTGAATGTAGCTTCTGTATTTGAAATGTTTGCTGTATCAACGTCACCATCTTTGTACATTTGAACAGCTGTATCAGGTTTCTTGATTGTTTGGACGTTTACTTTCTTAGTTTTAACGTCTTTTGCATCCCAGTAATATTTGTTTTTCACAAGTGTGAAGTTACCGCTTGTACCGTTCCATTTTGTAACAGTGTATGGACCTGAGTACAAAGCTTTTTCTGATGTTGTACCATAGTCATCACCTGCTTTTTCAACAAATGCTTTACTTTGTGGCATGAAGTTTGCAAATGATAGAAGGCTCATAAATTGTGGAGATGGGTCAGACAAAGTAAAGATAACTTTGTTTCCGTCGGCTTTCACTCCAAGTTCATCAAGACCTTTTGTACCAGAAATAACTTCATCAGCGTTCAATACATGAGCATCTGATACTAGGTAAGAATATTCTGAAGCAGTTTTTGGATCTGCAATACGTTGCCATGTGTAAACAAAATCTTCTGCAGTCAAATCACTACCGTCTGACCATTTAAGACCATCACGCAATGTCGCAGTGTATGTCAAACCATCTTCTGAAACATCAACACTTTTAGCCAAATCTGGTTGCAATTTTCCATCTTTATCAACACGGAGAAGGTTACTTCCTGAGTTACCAATAGCAATTGATGAGTAAGTATCAGTTACTTTAGAAATATCAAGAGTACTGATTTCAGTTGGCACGAACCAATTGATATCTTTGCTAGCAGATTTTGATGATGAGTTATTTCCACCACATGCTGCTAGTGTAGCAACAGACAACAATGTGACAGCCCCAAGACCGACACGTTTTAAAGATTTAATATCCATAATGGATCCTCCTACCATATAACTTTCTTTCGGTATACAAGGTATTATAACACAATATTTTCTAAAAATACAGAAAATTTGTAAATTAATTAAAATTTCAAAAAGATTACTTACACTTATTTTTCACTCATTTTACAGACATTTAGACTGATAGTGCTGAAAGTTGTTCATTATTTTATAAAAATTCACTTTTTTGGTGATTTACAATCAGTTTTCTTTTGTCATTTTTAGCGATTATTAGAGTTTTAATCACTCAAATAATCATACTTCTCAAAGCATTTTTCACTGTATAAAAGCTAACATCATTTTACATGTTTTTACATAAAAAGTATAAATATCACGTACAAAAAATAAGCCAAAATTTCTGTTGGGCTTATTTGGTTAAACTAAATTCTAATGCTTATTTTTTATAAGCATGGCTAAAGTCCACTGTTAGACCTGTTGAGTTACGAACAAGTCCTTTAAGAGATGGATTTTGAAGCCATTTTGTACTACGGAAAAAGATTGGGTTGTAGTGTGCACCTTCGTAAAGAACTTTTTCTGCAGTCTTATAATCTTCTGCAGCAGCATCTGTATTCAAAGCATCTTCTGTGAGTGCTTTATTATAAGCAGCATCAAATTCATCACTAGATACTTTACCATAGTTGTATGCCGAAGTTGATGAGAACAAGCCATAGAATGTTGACCCTTCTGGATAATCTCCGCCCCAAGAAACTAGTGCAGCTTCAAAGTTTTGGTTTTTAGTATCTTCAAGACGTTGTTTGAAAGTTACAAATTTTTCTTCAATCTTCAATCCTGGAAGAGCTTCTTCCCAGCTTTGTTTGATGTAGTCAACAGCTGCTTTTGTCACAGCATCATCTGAATCAGCAGTCACTGTCAATTTAACTGAGTCTGTTCCAAGTTCTGCTAAACCTTCTTTAAATAATTTAGCGGCAGCTTTTTCATCATATTTATAACCTGGTTCAACATATTTAGAAAGGTCAGTACCATCAGTTAATTTAGCAAGACCTGGTGTTGCAAGAGCTGTGGCAGGTTTTGAACCTGTATCAATAGCTGCTTCGACAACTCCTTTACGGTCAGTCGCTAGGTTAAGCGCTTGACGGATTTTTTCATTAGCGAGAGGAGCTACTGAACCAGTTTCGTTATAAACGATGTAAGTCATACGAGCTTCTGGAACTGGAACGGCATTTTTGTTACCTTTATTAGCTTTGTAGATAGATGATGTTGCTGAGATATTTGCTGTGTCTAGCTCACCATTTTTATACATTTGGACAGCGGTATCTGCTTTTTTGATTGCTTGAAGGTTAACTTTAGCAGTCTTGACGTTTTTAGCATCCCAGTAGTATTTATTTTTAACGAGTTTGAAAGTACCATCACTACCATTCCAACCTTTTACAGTGTATGGGCCTGAGTAGATTTGGTCTTTAGAAGTTGTAGCGTATTTGTCATCTTCTTTTTCAACAAATGCTTTTTTCTGTGGCATGAAGTTAGAAAAGGCAAGGTAATACTTGAACTGTGGACATGGACTTGTAAGGGTAAAGATAACTTTGTTGCCATCAGCTTTAACACCAAGCTGGTTAAGGTTAGAAAGTTCACCTGAGTTAATCTTGTCAGCATTCTCCAGATGAGATTCAACAGCTAGATAAGAATATTCAGAAGCTGTTTTCGGATCAACCATGCGTTGCCATGTGTAAACAAAGTCTTCTGCTGTCAAAGCACTGCCATCTGACCATTTAAGACCATCACGCAGTGTTGCTGTGTATATCAAACCATCTTCTGACACTTCAACACTTTTTGCCAAATCTGGTTTTGGTTCACCTTTTTTGTCAACACGAAGAAGGTTACTTGATGAATTCCCGATTGCCAAAGCTGAATATTGGTCAGTGTGTTTTGAAATATCAAGTGACAAGATTTCAGTTGGTGTGTACCAATTGATTTCGTCTTTGTTAGCAGCTGATTTATTATCGCCACCACATGCAGCCAATAGAGCGACAGAAGCCAAACTTACCGCTCCCAAACCAACACGTTTCAAAGTAGACTTATTATCCATAAAAGTTTCCTCCTATCATAAACTTTCTTTCGATATGTTTGGTATTATAACACACTATTTTCTAAAAATACAGAATATTTTAAAATTAATAAAAATTGTTTTTTATTCAGGAAAATCGAAAAAATCCAGCAAAAGATTCTGCTGGATTTCTCTTTATTCGATATTAAACTTTTTCAAATCATAAATAGTCAACTGACCATCTGATTTTGAATCAAACGTAATTGTTTGTTTCAATGTATCGCTAAATACTCTAGATGTCATTGTATAACGACCACCATTTATGAAAATTTCTAGCGATGACGTATCAGAAAAAAACTGCAATCGGCTAACCTTATCTAAGGCAATATTTCGCTGTGTACGTCCAAAGCCTGATTCTCCCATTTTTAGCGACAATAGTGAACCATCAAATGTCAAAATAACGTCATCTCTTAAACGAAGAAAAAAACTTTCTGCTGGATTGCTAAATGTGACATTTATTTCAAAACAGCAATTTTCTGTTTGCCACTGCGTAAATTCAGATATTTGACTTTGAAACTCGTTCTTTCTTAGCTTTTCAAACTCCTTCAAAGGTCTTTGATAAACAGCACCATTTCTAAAAACTAGTTCTCTTGGCATTGTCAAAGCATGTCGCCAGTTATATTTTACTGTGGGATCTTCTTGGTACTCTGACTCCATTGGCAAGCCCATCCAAGCCATCAAAATTCGTCGACCACTTTCATCTTCAAATGTCTGCACTGCATAAAAATCAAAGCCATAATCAAATTCTTCAAATTTTCTTACAGTGTAATCGCCGTGATTCTCATCTACCAAAAAATAACCACTCTGAAAAACATTTTGGTACCTAGCTTCTTCTTTTTCAAGTCCTTGAGGTGAAACTGAGAGAACGAGTTGGTTACCCAGTTTAAATAAATCTGGGCATTCCCACATAAAGCCAAATTTTTCACTTGTCTGTATGCGTGTCACATAGTGCCAGTGTGACAAATCAGTTGAATGATAAACTAGAGCGCAGCCCTTATCTTCAATGCTTCTCGCCCCTAAAACCATGACATATTTCTCACCGTCTTTTAAAATTTTAGGATCTCTGACGTGTGTTGTCATGTCATCTGGATAATCACTATTTGCTAACACAAATTCTTTACCAGAAAAATGAAAACCGTCACTGCTCGTCAAATGAATAGTATTCTGCTCACGTCCAGTCAAGATGTAATCATAATCTCCATCTAACAATTTGACATTTCCAGTGTAAAAATAATGAATAATTCCATCTTTGACAATCGCTGAACCGCTGTAAGCACCGTCGCAATCAAGTCTATTATCCGCAAAAACAAAAGGCTCTTCTTCTTTGTAAGTAATCCAATCTTTTGTGGTATAATGTCCCCAAGATTTTATTCCCCAACCAGCATCAAAAGGAGTATATTGAAAATAAACATGGTTAATGCCATTTTTTTCAACTAGACCATTTGGGTCATTAAGCCATCCAGTCGGTGCCATCAAATGATAGTTTAAACGATTAACGTCCGAATCAACAAGTCGCCGCATGTCATTATGGATTTGACAGTCTTTGGCATATTCTTCTTTCGTGTACATATTTCCTCCAATAATATAGCCTCCCTAAACAATGTAAGGAGGCTTTGATTTTATTTTTTTAGTTTTCTTCTTTGAAGAATGGTTTTAAGATAATTGTAGAAGCTAGCCCAACTCCAAAGCCAATTAAATGGGCAATAATATAATTTAAATAACCATTGTGAGCAGGGTCACAAATAGCAATACCTGGTACTACTGTTGTACCAAAACCGAGCGCGGTTAATTTTGTAAAGTAAACATATACACCTGCAACTGCACCACCAATACATCCTGCAACTAGTGGGTAACGATAGCGAAGGTTAACACCGAAAATAGCTGGTTCGCTAATACCAAACAATGTTGAAGCAAAACTTGGCAAACAAAGTTCACGAGCTTTAGTATCTTTCCAGTGAGTAATCAAATAACCAATAACTGCACCAGATTGTCCAATCAAAGCAACTGACATCAATGGGTTGATGAAGTTATGTTTTGTATCAGCAAGCAATTGTGCTTCTGCTGCACCAATAATATGGTGAAGCCCTGTAATAACCAATAATTGTTGAACACCGCCAAATAAAGCATAACCAACAAATCCTAGATTTTCAGCAGACCAAACCAATCCACTTGTCAAACCATGTGAAAGAATACGACCTACTGGCCCTACAACTGTAAACAAAAGCAAAGTTGAAAGAAATACAGTAAACAAAGGCGCAAGCAAAAGCTTAACAGAGTTTGGTACGACCTTATTAAAGTAAATATCGAGTTTTGCAACAACAAAACCAATCATCAAAGCAACTAAAATACCGCCTTGGAAGCCGACCATTTCAATTGGCAAACCAAATAAATGAATCACTTCAACATGAACAGTTCCAGATGCAGCTGAATAGGCATTTGCAAGTGAAGAATCAAGCATGATAGCCCCAACAACCATACCAAGAACTGGGTTACCGCCGTAGCGTTTAACTGCTGAATAACAAACTACCATCGGTAAAATAGCAAAGATACCTGTAGATGCAAGACTTGCTAGTCTGTTGATAGCGTATAAAGTTTCATTTTCCTTAACAATGGGGTAATTACTAAGAACTCCTGTAATACCCATCAAAAGTGCTGCTGCAAGGATTGCTGGAATAATAGCAACAAATACATCAGATAGAGATTTAATAACTGCTTGAAAAGGATTTGCTTTTTTGGCACTTTCTTGTTTAAGCTCATTAAGTGTCATATCTGCTATACCGACATATTTTGAAAAAACCTCATATACGTCATTAACTAATCCAGGTCCAAAAATCAACTGAATTTGATCTCCAGCGACAAATGCTCCTTTAACTAAGTCGACATTTTCAAGTTTTTTAAGATCAGCTAAACTGTTATCTTTTAAAACGATTCTCAAACGAGTCGCACAGTGAGCGACACCTGAAATATTTTCCCTACCACCAACGTATTTTTCAATATCCTGACTAATTTTTTTTAAGTCTGCCATAATGTCTCCTTTTTATTTGGAACCGGTTCCTTTAATATTTGATTATATTATAATACCATATGAATACGCTGTCAATACTTTTTGCTAAAAAAAATAAAAACGGTTCCATTTTTTCATTAAAAAAGAACAGTTCAAATCAACTGTCCTTTTCGACAACACTTTGGCGTTTTATCAATTCAAATGGAATAATCTGTAATTGACTGACTGGCTTGTCATGAATCATCTGCAGAATCGTCTCCGCACTAATTCTTCCCGTATTATACCAATCAAATTTAACTGTTGTTAATGGTGGATTCAAAAGTTCACTCGTTTCATAATCACCAAAACCAGTAACTGACACATCTTTACCAATCACTTTTTTAGATTGCAAAAATAATTTGTAAACACTTTGTGCGATACGGTCTGTCACGCAAATAATCGCATCTGGTAATTTATCCTCTTCTAAAAAGTTTTCAAGAATATGGACTGATTCTTCATAGTAATAACTAGAAAAAACAAATTCAACATTGGTTACACCACTTGCTGCTAGGCCATCAACAACACCATTTTTCCGTTCTTTACCGACTGCTTTATCATTCTCATCGACCCAGACTCCAAGAACTGACTTGGCACCACTTTTTGCGATTAATTGTCCAATGGCATAACCAGCATTGTAATCATCATTAACAACCGTTTTAAGGCCTTCATATTTTTGACCAATGAAAAGAACCGGCTGCGAAATACTTTCAACAACTTTCTGGTGCTGCTTGGTAATCCCTGTAGAAATAACCAAAATGCCGTCAACGTTCATTTTACTGAGTCTTTCAATGCTACGAATTTCTTCTTCAGTAGAATGATCTGTGTGTAAAATTAAGGGATTATAGTGATTTTCTTTCAAATAAGCCACAATCACTTCAACAATTCGAGGAGTGGTTACTGAATTAAATCCAGGTACCACAAGACCAATGATATTACTACTTTTTGCATTTAGTCGAGCAAACAAATTTGGCTCGTAACCATGTTTTGAAATAATCGCTTGGATACGATTTGCTGTTTCTTTCTTAACACTTCCACCGTTTAAATAACGTGATACAGTACTTTTTGCTACACCTGCAAGTTCTGCAATATCACTTATCGTTAATTTCTCTTTCATGCTATATTCTTAAACTTTCGTATAATATTTTTAAGTTATCAATATAGTCATTATATCATATCATGGAGTGTGAACCCGTTTTTCATCAAAAAAATCCAGCAGAAGATTCTACTGGATGTTATCTATTTATATTGCTATTCTGCTAGACTTGCTGCGCGTTTTAGTGAAGCATCGATATTTTTACAAAGGTTTTCTTGACCAACTTTTTCAACAAAACCAGCTTTTTCCATTACGTGATAAGGTTGTTTATTCACGTGAGAAAGAATCAATGTCATGCCACGTTTTTGACAGATTTCAAGTGTTTCTTCAAGAGCTTCAAGTCCTGAAATATCCATAGCAGGCACGTTACGCATACGAAGAATCAAAACATTTTTATTTTTCCCTTCTTCATGAGTGAAGTTAAGGAAGTCATTGGCTGCACCGAAAAACAATGAACCGAAGATTTCATAAACAACTGTATTACTTGGAACATATTTCAAATCAGTGTTTTCTGAAAGTTCAGCATCATCAAGGCTATCTTTATCAACCCATTGACGAACTGCGGCAACGTCTGACATACGTTTAAGGAATAAGAAGGCAGCCAAAACCATACCAAATTCGATGGCTACAACAAGGTCAAAGAAGACTGTCAACACAAGTGTAATCACCAAGACAGCAATATCACTCTTAGGTGCTTTTTTGAGCATGTGAGCAAATGTTCGCCAACCACTCATGTTATAAGCAACCATAATCAAGATTGAAGCAAGACAGCTCATTGGGATAAGTGATGCATAAGGCATCAAGAACAAAAGGATCAAGAGCAATGTCACAGCATGAGCCATACCAGCGATTGGTGTACGACCACCATTTTTAACGTTGGCTGCTGTACGAGCGATAGCCCCTGTAGCAGGGATACCACCAAAGAGAGCAGACATCATGTTACCAACACCTTGTCCGACCAATTCAGCATTTGAACGGTGGTGACTACCAATCATACCATCTGAAACCACACATGAAAGAAGTGATTCGATAGAAGCTAAGATTGCAATAGTGAAGGCTGGTGAAATCATTTGACGGATAAGGCCAAATGACAATTCAGGCATTGTAAATGACGGTAAACCAGCTTTGATAGTGTACAAGTCCCCGATTGTCTTAACTGACATGTGAGCAAATCCAACAAGAGCTGTTGTTACGATAATAGCAACAAGAGAACCTGGGATTTTTTGAGAAACTCGTGGCCAAAAGATTTGGATAAGCAAAGCAATCATACCAATCAAAAGCGTAGGCCAGTTAATGGTATTGATATGTTGAGCGTAAGCTACCATTTTCTCAACGAATTCAGCTGGAACAGCACCCATACTTAGTCCGAAGAAATCTTTTAATTGACCAACAAAAATTCCGATAGCGATACCTAATGTGAACCCTACTGTGATTGTTTTAGGGATGAATTTAATCAAATCTCCAAAACGAAGAAGCCCCATGATAATCATCATGATACCAGCTAAGAATGTTGCAATAGTAAGACCTGCCATACCATATTGAGCAATAATACCGTAGATGATAACAACAAATGCTGCAGTTGGTCCACCGATTTGGACACGACTGCCACCTAAAAATGAAATAAAAAAACCTGCGACAACGGCAGTATAAAGACCTTGTTCTGGATTAACACCTGATGCAATCGCTAAGGCAATTGATAATGGTAAGGCAATGATTGCCACAATAATCCCCGCAACAAGGTCTTTTGCAAACTGCGCACCCGAATAATGTTTAAGAGTACTAAACAGTTTTGGCTTAATATAGTTAAAAGCGTCCATCTTTTCCTCCTACTTTTATTTGTTCTCAGACCCTTACAAGAACTGACGTTATCATTTTATCACACCGAAAATTAGAATTCTAGGTCTCATCGGATAAAATAACTTAGTATTTGCGCATTTTTTGCCCATTATTCCATCAAAAACATTCTTAAGAATGAAAAAACATTTCAAACTCAAAAAAAGCGCTGCACGACGTTTTAGACCCTATTTTTGAAAATCGTCAAAAATACCATCTCAAGTTTTCAGAATATTTTCCGAAATAAAAAAATCTGAGATTCCCTCAGACTTCTTCTTTGTGGTTTTAGACAAATTTGCTTGATACATTGGCGCCATTTTTCAGGATAAGATACCAAGAGTTCCTCGTAGCGATACTCTTGAGGGTGAATAATGGCATTTTTAAAATGATTATTATAGCGTTTCAAATATTTCTTTCCCATCTTCTGCGCGTAAAAAATGTGCACCTGACAGTCGCTGCTTTCTACATGACAAGGTAATGTGTAATTAAGTCAAAAAAATATTGATTAAAGAGCGATGTCTTGCTGACAAACTCCGTCCCTTTTACAAAGGAAAAAATTTCTTTTACATAAGAATCTGTATCAGATACTTTTTCAAAATAGCTATGCAGACATTTTGGCTTAAAGCACCCTTTTGTCACATATGGCCACATCAACTTAACCAAGAGTTTACTCTTCAAATAAGCAGGCAGGCGACCTGACTGGTCAAAATCAGAGGTGCAAATCACCGCATAAGATAACTGGATTTTTCTTCTTGCGACTAAATGTGCTACAAAAGTCCCACCAAGTGAGGAACCATAGATAGCTAACACTTTTCCCTAATAAGAATGCTTGATATGTACTTCAATCTTTTCAATTTCTGCTAAAACCGACGTGTAATCACTTCTGCCTTTCATATCAAATCCCGTGTAAGAAACAACAACGACAAAAAAATCTTCTATCAAACTAGGAATAACTTTTGCAAAGTTAATATACCAGTGACACATGGTTCCTGGTAAGAAGATGATAATCGGTTTTGAAGAATCACCAAATTCATGACATAACATGACTAAACTTACACTCACCTTCTAAATTGACATCGACTCCCTAGCATTATATCACTTTATCAAGAAAAAAAGCTGTAACAACTTGTGCTACAGTCGATTTAACTTATCTATAATTTCTTAGTAGAGATTATGTTGCATGTTTTGATAATCTTTAAAGAGTTTCAAACAATCATCATGACCAAGCTGAACAAGGTAGTCTTCAGGGAGATTTTTTCGTCCTCCCATGAGCTCATCAAAGCGTTGGTCACGAAAACCAATCATGGCGTTATCAGCAATTGTACAACCATAATAAACTTTATCAATATTTGCCCAAAGACAAGCTGCTAGACACATTGGACACGGCTCTCCAGTTGTAAACAAACTTGTTCCTGACAAATCATGCGTGCTAAGCATTTGACATGCTGCTCTGATTGCCGTCACTTCTCCATGTGCCGTTGGATCGTGGTGAGCTAGGACCATGTTGTGTCCACTAGCAATGATCTTGCCATCTTTTACGACAACCGCACCAAAGGGGCCACCATCTCCTTTTTTAATCCCTTCGTAAGCCTCTTCAATAGCTTTTTGCATATATTCATTATCCATATGGGGCGCCCCTTTCATATCTGTTAACTTAAGTATATCACACTTTTTAAGAAAGCGTTATCATAAAAAATGATTTACATTATGTAATAGTAAGTCTTAAGTCCACAAAGAGGTGATAAACAAAGGTGAGCAATTTTCGCTTTTAACAAAACCACAATTTTCATAGAAATCAATCTCCTTATTGTAGCCAATCACAGCAATTCTCATAAAGGATTTGTATTTTTCTTTGACCAGTTGAATCAACTTACTTCCAATCGTGTGACCTTGATAGACAGGATCAACAAGCAAATAATGAATATAAACATTCATCACCCCATCATCCATGGCACAAATCATGCCAACTAATTGGTCGCCGTCCCATGCTGAATAAACAGTACTAAAATTCTGCATAGCAAGAACTAACTTTTCAGGGTAATGCCCCGAAGACCACTCCACCGAAAGGAACAGATGTTCCAAATCACTGCACTTGAAACTCTGGATAGATTTGTATTCAATATCAGCTGCCATACTATAACCTCTTTCTTTGGTCAGGTAATTCTTCTCGGTTAGTTATCACGCGCTTTAGTTTATGTCTTCAGTTAATTTGTCTGGTAAATGATGTAAATACATGTCAATGGCATCAGTATTTTTTTCAAGAACTGCCATTAAACCTCGATCTGGTTGTGAATGATTATCATGATAGTCAATCTCTCCAATATCATTAGGATAAAAAGCAAGTTTATCACCATCTAACGAAAACTCTGCTTGAACATTTTTCTTATTTCCTCTAGCATCTAGGCGAAGCCATTTTCCTATAGAATCAAGATAGACAGTATTAAGAGCATGGATGCAATAGCCCATATCTGGAATAGTTCCAAGTATCAAGCGCTGATAAGAAAAAACTGATGGAGTACCATTAGCACGAAGTAGTGCTGCTAAAAGATTAGCTTTTGTCCAACAAATGCCAACCCCTTCACGAAGACAATCACTCGCTGAAACTGTCACGCGCTTATCTTTAACATCCCATGAATGGTGGATATCATCTCTCACAAAATGAAAAGCATTTTTTACCAAGTCAATTTGGTCACTACTTTTTTCCTTTAACTCAAGAGCATACTTTTAAATCTCAGGATGGTAATAGTCAACATACTTACTATCTTCTAAATAAGTTTGCTTCATAATCTCTCCTTTATCCCTTCAAATGTTTTTCAATATAATCAAAAAATGGTCTCTTTTTGACATTGAAGACGTGGTTTTCATGCCATGTGTAGGATTCTTTTAAGCTGATTGCTATTGGTGTCAAATCAGGCAAGAGCTTTTTTTGCCTTTCAACATCTAAAAAGAACTCATAATCGTAAAAACTAAAGTAATTGCGCTGATTAACCTCACCAAAAACTTCGATGAATTCTGGAATTTTATTTCTGCAGGCATAGCAGAGCTTCACCCACTGGCGAGTACTTATAACTTCAGTATTTCCAACATTATAGAGGTGTTCTTTTGGCCTCTTTTCAATAATAGCTTCCATCATGCGGCACAAATCCTTAATATAACGGTCACGCCTTCAACTTGTGTCTTGGTATTTCGGTTGAGCACATAGACGTCATAGCCTTTTTTAACAAAGTAAGCCGCTGTATACTTGCTAACAAAAACTGTGCCCCCCGTTACAAGTACTGTTTTCATCCAGAAACCTCCTTTTTAATTATCAGAATATTATGATAATTTTGTTGTAGCAAAAAAAGACAGCACTAACAAAGAACAACTGTTTTTTAGTTTTTATCTTGTATCATCCTTTAAAATATTCAAAAAACTGCAGCCAGAAAAGCTACAGTTTAACATCTTATTCTTTATAGATTCAATCGTCTGATAAACTACTCGCCTTCATCATCGTCATCTTTGTCAATAAATAGTCCAACCATAACCCCAAAGGCAATACCAAGCGACATCCAAAGCCCAATATTATGTGTTAGAAAACCTATTCCTGCACCAATGGCTACTCCAAATCCCATACCAATTAAGATACCATTTCCTTTAGTCATAATATTGCCCTCCTAAAATCTAAAACTATAAGTGTTTTTCAAATCGAAACATTTCTGAACCTTCATCATCAGGATCTTTGTGATGGTTATTAAAAAATTCAACAATCTTAAACCCACAGCGATTCACATAAAAATGTGAGAGTGTTTGACACAAGCTTTAAAACTAGGTACTTTAGCCTCATTAGAAAACGGCAAATACCAAAGTTGAATATCATTATCAGCTTCATCTGCCACCTTAAAACCTTTGTAGGCTAAATACTTTGGATCAGCAAGAAAAGGTTTCTTCTTAGCAGCCGAAAGAATGCACAAGCCTTTCTTCCCTTTAGCTTTGCTATCAGCGATACAAGCCTCCAGCAGATCAGTCGAGTAACCATGCCCTTTTAAAGAACCCGAAACCCAGAGACAATCAATATATATGTAATCCTCTGTCTCAATAGGATTCCAAGCCTTTTCTGCAGGGATATACTCAATAAAACACTTGCCACGTTCAACACTTTTTAGAAAAACAAGTCCTTCATCAAAACGTTCAGATAGCCAAGCTTTTTTGGAGGGTACCTGAGCATCTTTGGTGTTAGAAATAGCACAACAAATATGCTCTTTTTCCAAATTTTCCTTTGTCACCTGGATGTATTTCATAACCAATACCTCCTTTCCACTTAAGAAAACGTTATCACCCTTTGTTTTCATTGTAGCAAAATCAGATGATTATGACAAAAGAAAAACTAACCCTTGATAGGCTAATTTCTTTTTTTCTTAGGTTCTGGTAGTTCTTCGTACACGGCTTGCAGCAAGCGGCTGAGTAAAGCTTTGTCATCAAGATGATCAACTAAAAGCATCTTTTTAGCACCATCATAGGGAAGTTCAAGCCTTGCTTCTGGTAATAAAGCAGTAGCAGACTTAGTGGGTTTAATCAAAAAACGATTGTCATAAATCCCACCAATGAGCTTACCACGATAATAAAGGATATATTCTCCCATGATTGCACGGTAGGAAATCTCTGGAATTTCTGAAAGCTTGTCTAATATAAAAACTAAGTATTCTTTACTCGATGCTATATCATTCACTCCTTAATCATAAGTTCTCCAAGAGCTCTTTCACATACAAATCTAGCTGGTTAATCGCATATTGACCGTGAGCCAGACCCGCTTTGATTTCCAAGCGACTGTCTGGTAAAAAATCATGTAAATACCTTGCTGAAGCAAGCATTCTCTTAGCTTCTTTTTCTCCAACAATGATACGAACACGCGCTGATGATTCTTTCAAACTTGGTTTTGCTTGATACAAGCTACTAGCCTTTGTAAATGCCATCAAGTTTTGTTTTGAAAGTTTCCTTGTGTCCTCGTAATAGTGCGCAAATAAATTAGCTCGCATACCAAGATAGCGAAACTGCCATTTGGCAAACCACTTCTTTCGTATCAAGTGTTATACATACTGAAATACTAACCTCTCATAGATTTCGGTCTCAGTGAAAAAACATTGCTTTAGTTGTTTTTCAAAATACAGAGTATCCAGAAATTTTCCTCTTTCAACACATGTGATATATCCATTTAATAACATCAATGAAATTATTCGCCTATTCTTTGGTATTTCTTTATAAAAATCTGAACACCTACACATTTCTCTAACCAAAACCATAAAAGCATCATGATTTAAGACATCTAGTGTATTTGCAAATATTAATAATTCGTAATATCCCCAGTATTCAACACTAAATAAATAATTTGTTAAATAAGATAAATTATCACTAGAATAATAAGTCTCTACCGATAAATCTTGTAATCTAATTTTTAACAAAATAGTATTTATTTGATGAAATTTGCTCCGCTTAGAATTTGACTCCATTTGTCTATAAAGTAATTTTTTCATACCTTCAACATCATGATTAGATACAAAACAATTAACCTTTAACAAAAGCTCACTTAATTCATCACGATGAAAGTCATAAACAGCATACATAAATTCCTCAATCGGTACATTAACCTCATCTAAAACAGCTATAAACTTTGAAATTGTTAGATCAGTCTCACCATTTTCAAAACGTGATAACTGAGATGTTGATATACCTGCTTTTACAACATCTTTTAGTCGTAATCCTCTAGATTCACGAAACTTTTTAAAAATTTTTCCAACTTTTTTCATATTGCACCTCTGATATGCATATACGGGAGATTTCTTAATTTTCAGTATTTTATCATAAAATATAAAATGAAAGTGAGGAAATTTATATGAAAAACAATAGGTTATTAACTATATTACTTCTAGCCTTTGAAGGAATCATTATTATTGTTATGGGTTAATTGCTATTTGAAAAATAAAAAAGCGAAGGCATAACTACAATGTCTTCACTAAAATATTTTATACATAAAAGTATTTATTCAATACAATCCTACTTAATAATAGCTAAAAATAACCCTACTTCGCTGTTTCAGAAACTCGTACAAGCAGTGATACTGCCTCAACATGGTGCGTATTTGGGAGTGAAACTATCCAGTGGATAGTTTCAGCAGCTTACCTTAAAATTCAAAAGCAAGCTAAATTCTTATTCTGCGTTTTTAATTAATAAACTTACACATTCAGCATGTTTTGAGATGAATTCATAGCTGTCAAGAAATATTGGCTCAAATGCTTTTATCGAAAATTTTCTCTGTGGAAACATATCCACAGAGGGCTTTCGTATGTGAGAACATATCAGTCAAAGTATGGATTTATTACATAGCTCCTCTAATACAGTTCTTAGGAAAAAATGCTTCCCAAACACTATCTTCCATACAAACTTAATTGGTTCGCTACTTAAATATTTTTGACCTGGGATTTTAATACTTCATAACCTAATTTGTCGATAACATGTTCAATGTCTTTTATAGATACTTTTTCATCGTCAAATTCCACCCTCACCTTGCTTGAATTAAATAGTACTTTTAAACTCTCTTTACTTACCCCGTCCAAAGATTTTACACCATTCTCTATTTTTTGCATACAAGACGGACATGTTAATGTTTCTAATTGAATCGTTGCTTTTTGCATTTTCTTCTCTCCTTTAGTTTATATCGATTTTATTATACTCGATTATTATCATCATTAAATTGATTTGCATCAACAGCTTAATTTGTTGTTTATTTTCATAGTTTGTAGCGTAGCAACCTCATGCCATTTAAAATGACCACTAATATGCTTGCTTCGTGTACTAACATTCCGATTGACATATTCATCCAATCACTAAAAAATACGCTGGCAAGAAGGACTAATACAACCCCTACTGCAATAATAATATTTTGAAGCATGTTATTAGCGGTTGCTTTTGTTAAACCTAATGCATGTGGCAAGCGGCTGAAATCTGAATTCATTAAAACAACATCTGAAGTTTCGATTGCTACATCTGTTCCATTTCCCATAGCAATTCCAATTTGTGCTAGAGCTAGTGAAGGACTATCATTTACTCCGTCCCCAACAAATGCAACAATTTGATCTCTTTCTTGCAGTACTTTAATATATGCTGATTTATCTTCCGGCAACATATGCCCGTGGGCCTCTGTAAGACCTAGTTCACGTGCTACTAAATCAACTGTTCCTTGGTTATCACCAGAAAGAACTACTAGATTTTTAACACCAAGTTTTTTCAACTTTTTAAGATCATCTTTTACACCCGGGCGAATTTGATCACGAATACCCATCAATGCTTTTAATTCACCATCAACTGATGTTAAAACAAGTGAATTTCCATCTTTCTCAAATCTGGCAATATCTGCACGAGCTTTTTCACTTAAAAGAATGTTTTCTTGCTCCATTAGTGCCACATTACCGACTGCAACTTTATGACCTTCTACATGAGCTACAATTCCTCCACCTTTTACAACATCTGTTTTTTCAATTGTATATAATTTTATATCTCCAATATATTCTACAACTGCTTTTGCTAATGGATGATCTGATTCCTTTTCAACACTTGCTAGATACCCTAATACTTCATATACATTATCTGCATAAATTTCTTTATCAGCTACTTTGGGATTTCCTATTGTTAATGTACCTGTTTTGTCAAATACCATGGTATCTAGTCTGCTAAAGTCACTAATAACCTCGCTACCTTTTAGAAGGACTCCATGACGTGCTCCATTGCCAATCCCCGCGACGTTTGAAACCGGTACACCGATTACCAATGCTCCTGGACATCCTAAAACTAATATTGTAATTGCAAGTTCAATATCCCTTGAAAATATCCATACAATAAAAGAGAGAACTAAAACAGCTGGTGTGTAGTATTTAGAAAATCTATCAATGAAACGTTCTGCTTCTGATTTTGAATCCTGTGCTTCCTCAACCAACTCAATGATTTTACCAAAAGTAGTATCCTCACCTACACGATCAGCAGTGATTTGAATAGTTCCATTTTCTAAAATTGTTCCGGCATATACCCCCGAATCTTTCTTTTTACTTACAGGAACCGCTTCTCCTGTAATACTTGCTTCATTAATATGCCCTTCTCCTGTTAACACTGTACCGTCAACTGGGATTTTTGCACCCGTTTTAACAAGCAAAATATCTCCTACATCAACTTCATCTATTTCTACTTCTTCAAACTCACCATTTTTCAGTTGCTTTAGAGCAACTTCAGGCGCCATTTCAGTTAATTCTTTTATTGCAGAACGTGTTTTATTCAGTGTTCTTTGTTCTAGATAAGCTCCAAATAGAAATAAAAAGGTAACAATTGCTGACTCCTTATAATTTCTAATTAGAAACGCGCCAATGACTGCAATGGTCACTAACACATCAATACTGACTACTTTAACTCTGAGTGCTTGATACGCTTGGATGGCAATCGGTATAACTCCTAAAACAGAGGCAATTATTAGTGACCATATGGCTATAGGTTCGTTTTGAAATCCTAATTTACTAACATATGCAATTATTATTAAAATTGCACTTACTATTGTAATATGATTCTTTCTTCCTAAAATTAATTTTTGCATATTCATACTCCTTCCTATTATGATTTTTATTAATTGTATCACTTGTTTCTTTTATGATTCATATGCTTTATCTAATTCTGCCAACAGGTTATATACTGCTTCATAGCTTTCACAAACATCCTCTGGAACTGTATAATTGTCTGTAATTTTACGTAACTTTACAAATTCATCTACTAAGTCAGGTTTTCCCCTTCCTGTATCTTTTAATTTTTTTGCAAGCTTATCATATACTTCACGAACTTGGTGAAATTCTGGATGATTGCCGCCATGAACTCGTGCTACAACTGGTACATACTGTGCTAATGTTTTTAAATGTATTTCCTTAACTTGATTAAAATCTAATTTTTTTGACATATTTTTTCCTTCTTTCTTTTTTTGGGGGTTGATTACATTATATAAGGGATTAAAAGATATTAACTTGATCTACATCAAGTTTGTTCTTTTTACGCAGAAAAATAGAACAGTTGGTATTTTTAAATTAATACCAACTGTTCTATTTTTTATTTTAAGATTATCTGCTATATCAGCAACAAACCATCTAAATCTAAAATCTCAATCTTTCTGTTTCTTTTTTGCTTTATATAACCTGCCTCTTCAAAATCAGCCAATGTTCTACTTATCGTTTCTGGTGTCGTTCCTAAATAAGAGGCTAAATCCTTTTTACTCATTGGTAATTCAATTTCTGTTGGACTATCTCCGCCATCTGTACACTCTGCAAGAAACAACGCTAATCTAGCCTCCACTTTCTCGGTGACAAATCTAGTTATTTGTTTTTCTGATATTTCCAGTCGGTTAGAAAACTCAGCTAAAATCTTCAAAGATATCGTAGGGTACTTTAATAAAAATTCTTGTAAGTCATTTTTACTAATCATACATACATCGGTATCAATCATCGCTTCTGCATACGCTTCATGGATTGATTCGCGAAACAGAGCTAATTCTCCTGTAAAATCTCCTGGATTTAAAATTCTCAATAATTGCTCTTTTCCAGACTCAGATAAACGGTAGATTCTAATTTTACCATTACTTACAACATATAAGACATTAGATGTATCTCCTTCTCGATAAAGCACTTCACCCTTTTTATATGAAATTGACTTCATAACTTTCATAATTTCTTCCATCTGTTCTTCTTCTAGATGATTAAAGATTGGAACAACACTGATACATGAAACCTGTGAACCTGCCTCATGTTTGTGATGATGAATGTGTGAGGAAGGATTATAGAGTTTTTTTCTTATATCTTGCTTGGAATCCTTTTTCGACATTCAGATACTCCTTTCATAACTTATTTTGGGACTTGTTTATTTATTTCCAAGTATTCAGGAGTCTAGTAAATGCAAGTGAATTCATGTGGAATTCTTATTAGATTATCGCCTTAGCCTAGACTTTCCATTGTTTTTTTAGATGGCCTATTTCTTACTTAAGTCCTCGGATAAGGGAATACAATTCTGATTTTTTCACAGCCATTCATTTAACCTCTCTCATCTATTATGTGTTTTATATTTAGTATTCAGTAATATCTATACCTGCTTTTAATAATCTTTCATATCTCTCGTGGGAGATAAGAACTGCTATAGGCTTCCCATTTTTCAAAACAAAAGCTGTTTTATCTTCATCTGATAAACCAGTAATTAATTTTGATGGTTGTCCTCTAAGAAAATCAGACATGCTATAGAATTCCATCGGTTCTTTTTGGACTTTATCTTCCTTATCGATACCTAAATCCACATTTTTGCCAGCAATCTTTTCAACTCACCAAACCTATATTCAAATTCGTAAATCCGGTGAGTAATCCACCGCTCTTGGATAACTTCCCTCAAAGCAAAAATCCGTGATTATCCTTCCGGCTTAGAACCAGACCTCAAACCACGGAAAGCCTTTATTTGCTTATCTTATACACCCTTAATTATTCACCCTTGACATCAATACTACCGTCTCAACATGGTGTGTATTCGGGAACAAATCCACTGGCTGTACTTTTTGGAGTTTGTAGCCGAATTCTTGGTAGAGCTTGATGTCACGCGCCATGGTTGCTGGGTTACATGAGATGTAAGTAACTTTTTCTGGCTGCATAGCTACGCTTGCTTTGATGAAGTTTTCTGTCAAACCTTTACGTGGTGGGTCAACCAAGATAACGCTTGGTTTGATACCATTTTTACTCCATGTTGCCATAGCATGCTCTGCTGAATCTGCCACATAATGCGCATTGGTAATGCCATTAAGCGCAGCATTGCGTTTTGCATCTTCAACAGCTTCTTCAATCACTTCAACACCGTAAACAGCTTTGACGTTTTTCGCAAATGAAAGACCGATAGTTCCAATACCAGAATAAGCATCAATCACGATATCATCAGCTGTCAAATCAGAAAAATCAATGGCTGTTTGGTAAAGTTTTTCAGCCATTTCAGTGTTCACTTGATAGAATGAACGTGCTGAAATTTCATATTGATTGCCAAGCATGCTGTCAACAATCGTGTCTTTACCATAAAGCGTTCTAAATTCCTTGCCGAAAATGACATTGGTATTTTTATCGTTAATGTTTTGGATGATTGATTTCACCGCTGGAAATTCTGCGACAATTTTTTCGATGATTTGCTCGATGCGGAAAATTTTCGGACGTGTTGTGACAAAAACAAGCATCATTTCACCAGAGTAGTGTCCACGACGAACCATCAAGGTACGAATTAAACCAGTTTCCTCTTTTTCATCGTATGGTTTAAGGTCAAAACGACGAAGCAAATCACGGGTGAAATTAATCAAACGGTCAATTTCTTTATTTTGAATGTAAAAATCAGAAATTGGCATCAAGTCATGTGAATGTTTGCGGAAAAAGCCAGTTTCCAACTGCCCATTAACACGACGAACTGGTACTTGTGCTTTGTTACGGTAGGCGTAAGGATGCTCCATCCCAAGTGTTTCTAACACTTCAACATCTGAAATACCAGCTGTTTTGTACAAATTATCAGCAACTTGTTTGCGTTTGAATTTCAACTGTTCAGCGTAAGCCAAGTGTCCAAAATCCGCAATTCCTGTACGCAAGTAATCCACATTCAAATCTTGGTTACGGTGTTTAGAAATAGTGAGGTATTCTTCAACCTTACCAAAACCAATATTTTTCTTCACTTTCAAGACGCGCATCTTGATTTTTTCACCTGGAAGAGCATTTTCAACAAAAAAGACGAAGCCATCAACTTTGGCAACCCCTGCTCCTTCGTGTGATAAATCTGTGATTTCAACCTCTACAATGCTATTTTTTTCTAACATATTTTCCTTTCATGCCTGACTTATATAAGCCATCAGTAATACCTTATTCTCGGTTTCTTCACTATAAAAAATAGAGAAGCTTAACTGCCTCTCTATTATATCATATTATTAACGTAGCCCAAGGTCCTTCAACTCTTTTTGATATTTATTAAAATCAATAGCAATTCCAAGACCACCATACATATCGTAATCATCGGTCCAGTCGCCTTCCGCAGGAACTGTCTTTTGCTCAATTCCTTTTTGACCACTTGTTACCACACCCAAACCTTCTTTGATAAGAAATGGATAAGAAATATTAGTTGAGGTGAGGGCATAGATTTTGCCGATTGCTGCTGAGCCTGTAAAGAGTTTTGAAGGATCTTTGATTTGATTGACGATTGCTGAAACCACTTGTTGTTGACGTTGTGTACGACCATAATCGCCATCATCATCCTTACGAAAACGCGCATAATTTAGCAAAGTTCGTCCATCCATGCGTTGTTGACCAACTTCAATGGTCTGATTAGGAACACTACCATCTGCTTGTATGTTAAGGTCATCTGGTACTTCAACCGATGACACTTCTTGACCATCAACCGTACCAAACTTGGCATCTATCTTTACGCCTTTTGGAAAGAGCGTATTGATAGCTTCTGCGAAGGTTTCAAAATCAACCATGGCATAATACTTGACGTTAATATCAAAATTATCCTTCAAGGTTTTGCGCATGAGCTCAGCACCTTGACGGTCATCTTGTTCACCAATGTTAAATGCCACATTTAGCTTTTGGTCATTAGCATAGTCATTATAGCTGACACCATTAATATTCACCAAAGTATCACGCATGAAGCTAACTAGTTTAACTTTACCTTCTTTGTTGCCAATATTCATCACCATGATGGTATCTGTTCTAGCATCAGATGAGCCTTGCGAAATCCGCTTATCACTGCCAAGAATCAAAATATTAGTCCCGTCACGACTATCTTGACCGTTAAAAGGTTCTACCACTGCAGCAGAATAATTCGTCTCGCCACTAGAAACTTCGTGAACCCCATGATAAAACATGTAAACCATGCCAATCATAACAATAACAACTAAGAAACCACAAAATTGCAAAAAATGCTTAAAACGTTTTTTATGGTTCTTCTTTTTGGGCTTCTTTGCTTTGGTCGCCTTAGGTTCTTCGTGTGCGATTCCTTCGTAATAATCTAAATAAGAAGTTTGCTTTTTTGATTTTTTCTTTCGCTTTGAAGAACGTGACTTTTTTGCCTGCGGATATTTTGGCAGACCTTGTGAAGTGACTTGATTATCATAATCATCATAATCATCGTCATAGTCATCATCGTAGTAATCATAATACTCATAATAGTCACCATAATCGTCATAACGCTCATAATTTGGCTCTTTATTGGCAGACGAAGGATATCCAGATGACATCTCTCGCATAATCATCTGCTTTTTATGATAGAGATAACCAAATTCTTCCTTTTGCTGCGGATTTAGATATTCTAAATTTCGCAAAAGGTATTCATATCTTAATTCTTCATGTCGACTTAATTTATCTTGTGCCATATCTCATACCACTCTTTCAATCTAGCTATACTAAAGTCAGTACAAGTTTAACGAAACGACTATACTAATATTATACTAAAAAATGACATCAGAACGAAATCATAACTTGTAAACGTCGTAATTTCCGAGCATTTTATAATCAATACCCAACAAATGCAATTCTTCTAAGGCAAAAGAGACCAGGGCTTCATTGGTGTTATCAACATCGACGATGAAAAAATACTCTCCGAGAGCTGTCTTTAAAGGGCGACTTTCGATTTTAGTCAAGTTAATTCCTCTCCATGCAAATACAGACAAAGCCTTATAAAGTGCCCCTGGAAGATTATCTGGCAGAGTTAAAGTAAGAGACACTTTTTGTTGACACTTAGTCAATTCAAAAGCGTATTTCTTTCGACCAAGCACCCAAAAGCGCGTGTAGTTTTCATCCATTTCTTGGATGTCTTTGGCGATAATCTCTAAGCCGTATTCTTTTGCGGCAGCAACTGGAGCAATCGCTGCAAATGGCTTATCAGGATTTTCAGCAATAAAACGCGCAGCATAGGCAGTGCTCGCTGTCATTTCAATTTGAGCATTTGGATAGTGAGACTTGGTGTATTTTTTCCCTTGAGCAATAGCCTGCGGATGTGAGAAAATTTTTTCAATCACCTTATCCTGCGAAGTTGCTAGAAGCTGTTGTTTAATCGGTTGAATCATTTCAGCAACTGCTTCAATTTGTGCTTGATGAAAAAGGTAGTCCAAGGTTTCATGAACTGACCCTTCAATGGAATTTTCAACAGGAATAATAGCGTAATCAACTACACCTTCTTCATAAGATTTAATCACTTCTGTGATGTTGCCAAAAGACACCCTATCAGCGCTAGGAAATGCCTTAACCGCAACATTGTGCGTAAAAGAACCATTTGGTCCTAAATAGCCAACTTTCATCCAATTTCCTCAACAATTTCTTCTGGTGTTTTGCCAGTAACTTCAATAATGCGGGTAGCCGCAGACTCATACATGTCTCTACGTCCATCAAAGATAGCCTTGAACGCTTCTTTACTGTTATTAACAAATAGCGGACGGACATTTTGGCTATCATTTTTAATGCGGTCATAAAGGATTTCAAAATCAGCTTTAAGGTAGATGGTTTCAGGATTTTTTGCCAAAATCTCACGATTAATCGGATTAATCACAACACCACCACCCGTTGAAATAACGTGGTCAGAATCCACCAATTCTGCTAGAACTTGTGATTCAATCTCACGGAATTTTGCTTCGCCTTCTTTTTCAAAAAAGTCCGCAATTGACATGCCAATACGCTCTGTAATCAAAGCATCCATGTCGATATAATCTTTATCTAAAAGTGAGGAAATGGTTGATTTACCAGATCCCATAAATCCAATAATAATTCTAGCCATGTGACAAGACCTCCAAATCACTAAAGAAGCTTGGGTAGCTTGTGTTGATTGCTTCTGCTCGCTCTAACTCAACATCACCCTCTGACACCAAAAGCGCGGCAATTGACGCCATCATACCGATACGGTGGTCACCGAAGGTATTGATTTTAGCACCATGAAGCGGTGTTTTTCCTTTGATAATCATACCGTCATCTGTTGGTGTAATATCAGCTCCCATAGCATTCAAAGCATCTACCACTACTTGGATACGATCTGTTTCTTTGACTTTTAACTCTTCAGCATCACGAATGACTGTTGTGCCACTTGCTTGGGTAGCAAGAAGCGCAATAATTGGCAATTCATCAATCAAGCGTGGAATGATTTCACCACCAATTTCAGTGCCGTGAAGTTCAGATGTTTCCACCGTAATTGTTGCTGATTTGGCAATGTCATCAACATCTGAAATAGTCATTTTTCCACCCATTGCTTCAATGACATCTAGAATACCTGTACGTGTTTCATTGATACCAACATTTTCAAGCACCACGTTAGCATTTGGAACAATAAGCCCTGCAACTAACCAGAAAGCTGCTGAAGAAATATCACCTGGAACAACAACATCTTGACCAGTGAATTCTTGACCACCTTTGATGCGAATTTCTTTGACATTGACATTAATTTCTCCGCCAAATTGGACAATCATATCTTCAGTATGATTACGTGTTTTTTCTTTTTCAATGATGACTGATTCACCGTCAGCTTGCAAAGCCGCAAAGATAAGAGCTGATTTCACCTGAGCAGATGCCACAGGAAGTTGGTAGTGAATTGGTTTTAAAGCTTTGCTACCATGCATAGTAAGTGGTGGCAAGTCACGCTCAGTCTGACCAGAAACCTCTACCCCCATTTGACGAAGTGGAATCGTCACACGATCCATCGGACGTTTTGACAAACTGTCATCACCAAACATCTCAACAGTGAAATCTTGCCCAGCCAAAACACCTGAAATCAAGCGAATTGATGTCCCTGAATTTCCCATATTCAATTTATTTTTTGGTGCTTTAAGTCCGTCAAAACCAACACCTATAATGGTCACTAGCTCACCATCATCTTGAATATCTACACCCAAATCACGAAAAACTTGCATCGTTGACAAAACATCTTCGCCACGCAAAATATCGCGAACAGTCGTTTTTCCCTTAGCAAGACTTCCAAACATGATTGAACGGTGGCTAATCGATTTATCGCCAGGAACACGCAAGGTTCCTTGTAATTGTGACACATTTGTCAATAATTTCATACAACTCTCCCATGATTTCATTTTTAATCTATTGTACCATAAAAATACTGAAAATTTGCACAACTCTCTAATTATTCTCTTTTTATGGCTGAAATAAGTAGAAAAACAGCTGAAAATTCAGCTGTTTAATAATTTATTTTTTACTACTTTCATCATCCATTGAAAGTACTGACAGGAAGGCTTCTTGTGGCACTTCAACAGAACCGATAGCTTTCATACGTTTTTTACCTGCTTTTTGTTTTTCAAGCAATTTACGTTTACGAGAAACGTCACCACCATAACATTTAGCCAAAACGTTTTTACGAAGGGCTTTAATATCTGAACGAGCTACGATTTTTTGACCGATAGCTGCTTGAATTGGCACTTCGAATTGTTGACGTGGAATGATTTTCTTCAATTTTTCAACGATTAATTTACCACGTTCATAGGCAAATTCATTGTGAACGATGAAGCTAAGCGCATCGACTTTATCTCCGTTAAGCAGAATATCCATTTTAACCAATTTAGATTTGCGGTATTCTGAAATTTCGTAATCAAAGCTTGCATAACCACGTGTTGATGATTTCAATTTATCAAAGAAATCAAAGACAATTTCAGCAAGTGGGATTTGGTAAATGACATTAACACGATTTTCATCAATGTAATCCATTGTCACAAAATCACCACGTTTACGTTGAGCAAGTTCCATAACAGCTCCGACAAATTCTTGTGGGACCATGATTTGTGCTTTAACATATGGTTCTTCGATGCTTGCAACCTTAGTTGGGTCTGGGAATTCAGACGGGTTTGATACTTCAAGCATGTCGCCATCGGTCGTATTAACATGGTAAACAACGGATGGTGCTGTCATAATCAAATCAATGTTAAATTCACGTTCCAAACGTTCTTGGATAACATCCATGTGAAGAAGTCCCAAGAAACCACAACGGAAACCAAAACCAAGCGCTTGTGACGTTTCTGGTTCAAATTGAAGACTAGCATCGTTCAATTGAAGTTTTTCAAGAGCTTCACGAAGGTCGTTGTATTTGTTTGATTCGATTGGGTAAAGACCAGCAAACACCATTGGGTTCATTTGTTTATAACCGTGAAGTGGTGCTTCTGCTGGGGTATCCGCAAGAGTAACCGTATCACCGACACGAGTGTCCGCTACAGTCTTAATGGATGCTGCGATATAACCAACATCACCAGTTGCTAGGAAATCACGACCCACTGCTTTTGGTGTGAAGATACCCACTTCAGTGACATCAAATGTTTTACCATTAGACATCAACTGGATAGTATCACCAGGTTTTACCATACCATTGACGATACGAACTTGAAGAATAACCCCACGATAAGCATCGTAAACTGAGTCAAAGATAAGTGCTTGAAGTGGTGCTTCAACATCACCTGCTGGCGCTGGCACGTACTCAACGATTTGCTCAAGGATGTCTTCAATCCCGATACCAGCTTTTGCTGAAGCAAGTACTGCTTCTGATGCATCAAGTCCGATAACATCTTCGATTTCTTGACGAACACGTTCAGGGTCAGCAGCTGGCAAATCGATTTTATTGATAACTGGCAAGATTTCCAAGTCATTATCAAGTGCTAAATACACATTGGCAAGTGTTTGAGCTTCGATACCTTGTGCCGCATCGACAACCAAAATAGCACCTTCACAGGCTGCAAGTGAACGAGACACTTCATATGAAAAGTCAACGTGCCCTGGTGTGTCAATCAAGTGGAAAATGTAAGTTTCACCATCTTTAGCTGTGTAATTCAACTCAATCGCATTCAATTTGATTGTGATACCACGTTCACGTTCCAAATCCATACTATCCAAGAGTTGAGCTTGCATTTCACGACTAGAGACAGTTTCAGTTTTTTCCAAAATACGGTCAGCCAAAGTTGACTTTCCGTGGTCAATATGCGCAATAATTGAGAAATTGCGAATCTTTTCTTGTCGTTTTTTTAATTCTTGAATATCCATCTATCTATAATCCTATACAATTATTCATTATTTCTATTATAACAAATAAACACCACTGGTGCTATAAAAAGTTTTCTAGGCACGATAAATATCGCTAAAATCAGCTACCGCAAATCATTTTACAATTTTTGCAGAAAGCGTTATTATTAATCAAAGGTAATAAAAACTCAATTCTGCAAACCTATGACCCACATAGATTACCCCACCCAGTGACGAACTAGGTGGGGTTTTGGTGTTGTAAATCTTGAGAGTACAAAAACGTCCTCTTTCTATTTTGTTTTTAATTTTTTGTTTTACGGTTACTTAAATCTTGAGAGTACAAAAACTGCTCTAAATATTTATCTTTATTGCATTTAGTTTTACGGTTACTTAAATCTTGAGAGTACAAAAACTAGCTTCTTCGGAAGACGACTTGCTATAAGTTTTACGGTTACTTAAATCTTGAGAGTACAAAAACCAGGTTTCATTTTAAGCGGTGCATACTCAAGTTTTACGGTTACTTAAATCTTGAGAGTACAAAAACACACTCCGCTCTTTCTTAGCCCGTTTGGTTGTTTTACGGTTACTTAAATCTTGAGAGTACAAAAACGCACACGCTTGTTAGTTATTTGGCTGAAAAGTTTTACGGTTACTTAAATCTTGAGAGTACAAAAACTGGGGGTCTTACAATACTTTTGTCATTCCGGTTTTACGGTTACTTAAATCTTGAGAGTACAAAAACGTTCCAAAGTATTGATATAATCAAGTTAATGTTTTACGGTTACTTAAATCTTGAGAGTACAAAAACAGACGTTCAGCAAGACTACTATTAGTCGTTGTTTTACGGTTACTTAAATCTTGAGAGTACAAAAACTCGCATTAACTTCATCAGTGTTTGCAAGTTGTTTTACGGTTACTTAAATCTTGAGAGTACAAAAACAACGTCACAAAGTCATATCTGTTTAATCCAGTTTTACGGTTACTTAAATCTTGAGAGTACAAAAACTGTAAGGGTGTAACTTTTAGTAACTCCCTTGTTTTACGGTTACTTAAATCTTGAGAGTACAAAAACTATGTAAACAACATATACAATGCTCGAGAAGTTTTACGGTTACTTAAATCTTGAGAGTACAAAAACAGAGAATCCAATTCAAAAGAAATGGCTTGTGTTTTACGGTTACTTAAATCTTGAGAGTACAAAAACTTGTACATTCGGACTTGTCGTTCGCTTGAGTTTTACGGTTACTTAAATCTTGAGAGTACAAAAACCTTTTATTTCCGGAATGACAAAAGTATTGTGTTTTACGGTTACTTAAATCTTGAGAGTACAAAAACTGCCGCTTGAAAAACCATCTTTAAAGAATTGTTTTACGGTTACTTAAATCTTGAGAGTACAAAAACGAAAGAGTATTTTGACGGCATTAGCTATAAGTTTTACGGTTACTTAAATCTTGAGAGTACAAAAACCCTTGTTAAAAATTTAGCTTCTGGACAAGGGTTTTACGGTTACTTAAATCTTGAGAGTACAAAAACGCACACACGCAGACAACGAGAATCCGTTTAGTTTTACGGTTACTTAAATCTTGAGAGTACAAAAACCTACGGACACGACAAGTTTGCTATTTGTCAGTTTTACGGTTACTTAAATCTTGAGAGTACAAAAACGCGCTAGCCTATTATTGCAGTCTACAGCTGTTTTACGGTTACTTAAATCTTGAGAGTACAAAAACGATAGATGTTGATGACAATGCGTTTGTATGGTTTTACGGTTACTTAAATCTTGAGAGTACAAAAACTGTTGGTTGCTGGTTGGTCGCTGGCTTTCTGTTTTACGGTTACTTAAATCTTGAGAGTACAAAAACTCCTAGCCTATACCCACGAACCGAATCGAGGTTTTACGGTTACTTAAATCTTGAGAGTACAAAAACGATTTGAAATCCGTAAACTACGACTACCCGGTTTTACGGTTACTTAAATCTTGAGAGTACAAAAACACCGCTTCTGGCATAGCTTTGTCTGCATATGTTTTACGGTTACTTAAATCTTGAGAGTACAAAAACTAAGACTTAAGAACACCACCTACTTCAGATGTTTTACGGTTACTTAAATCTTGAGAGTACAAAAACCAAAGTTTTTGTTATTAACCTGGAATACACGTTTTACGGTTACTTAAATCTTGAGAGTACAAAAACGCGCTATTTGGAAAGTGGTTTGGCGTTGGGTTTTACGGTTACTTAAATCTTGAGAGTACAAAAACCAGGCATAACAATTAAATACAACGAAGTTGGTTTTACGGTTACTTAAATCTTGAGAGTACAAAAACGAACGATATTCAAACCATGCTTCTTTTAAAGTTTTACGGTTACTTAAATCTTGAGAGTACAAAAACGAACTGTGCAACAGGCTTGCTAGTTCTTTGGTTTTACGGTTACTTAAATCTTGAGAGTACAAAAACTTTAATTTCGTACATAATTGCTCCTCACATGTTTTACGGTTACTTAAATCTTGAGAGTACAAAAACCATTTAAATACTCCTTATTTAAAGATTGTAGTTTTACGGTTACTTAAATCTTGAGAGTACAAAAACGAGCAACCGAAACCATTGCTTTGCGAAAACGTTTTACGGTTACTTAAATCTTGAGAGTACAAAAACGTTTCATATGTATAGATATTTGGATATTTTGTTTTACGGTTACTTAAATCTTGAGAGTACAAAAACAAGCCGACAGCATCGATGACATGTTTCTCGGTTTTACGGTTACTTAAATCTTGAGAGTACAAAAACCCATTCCCGAAATGAGGGAAGCAAATTCATGTTTTACGGTTACTTAAATCTTGAGAGTACAAAAACCTCAAATCGTCATTTTGGGTCTTTATACTCTACAAGAATTATAATTTCATTGAGCCTAAAAGTCAATCTTTATCCTTAAGAAAGCTTATTTCAAGCTGATTTATCTCTGAAATTGGATATTTAACTGACTTATCATAGTGATATAAACTATTTAGTATCTTGATAGCTACCATATCCGAAATTCCTAAACTCACATATGAAATTTGCTCACTAAATAAATAACTTGCATTCTTCTGTAAAAGAATTAAAAATTCTTTTTTTGTTGGTACATTGTTGGATGGATATCTTCCAACAAACCTTTCATACATAAAATCAAGATCAAACAAAGATTCAATATAATCTGAAACAATGGTAATATTTTCTATTGTTTCTTTAGTCACATACAAGTAGCTTTCGTTTGACGGAAAAATCGTACAATAAAAATTTGGAAACTCATCAGCCATTCTTGTGATAACCTGACAAATTCTTATAAATGAGGCATAATCAAGGTAATCATCCATATTCTTAAAAATCAGAAGAATGTTACTAGTATCATTGGATAATTTTTCACTTAACATTTTGAGTAAAAACATTACCTTAATCTCGTTATCAACAAATTCAAAAGCAATATTTTTGTCTTGATATTTAAAATATGGTTGAAAATACTTACTCAATAAGTGTTCAGCCGTAACCATACAACTCTCTGTATGATAAGTTACATCTTTAATCGATAAGTCTAGAGCTTGATTAACAGTCAAAGAAACTTTTTCTAATTTATCATTGATTTCATCGATTTCTTCCATAACATCAACTGTATCTAGATTTATTTTCATAAAATCAAAGGCCACTGTACCTTTTTTATAAGACATCTGTTCAAGTAAATCTTTAATATCAGAAATTGAAATAATACTAAAATCATTTCTTTTTAAACTTTTTCCTTCACATAAGATTTCTGGTTCTTCTTGGTTAAACAACGATAAATCTTCTTCTGAATATTTTTTGCCGTCAAAATACCATATAAATAATTGCCACATATAATATTTTAATTGCTGATTTTGACCAATAATTTGTGTAAATTGTCCAAAATGAATATCAAGATTATCTTTAAAAGGATGCGTAAAATGTAATCTCATATAACCACCAATTTATTATCACTAACAACTTCTTCTTGTTTCGTTTTACCTCCAACAATCAAAGTCATTTCCGAAAACTGTTTTTCAGTTACAGCCAAAAGTCGCACATTACCTGCTGGTAAATTACTTTGTTGCAATCTTTTATAAAACTTATTAGCAAAACTCCGATTTGGGCATGTACGATAATAAACAGAAAACTGCAACATTTCAAAACCATTAGCAATTAACTCTTTTCTAAAATTTCGATAAGTTCTTTTTTCTTGTGCAGTTTCCATCGGTAAATCAAAAAAACATAATAATCTCATTGCAGCATACCTCATCTTAAGACTCCAATTCTAGACTAGAAACCACCGGACAGAAAAACTTACTAGTATCTTTCTTGTCAATACATTTTATAAAACCTTGAACATATTTATCCATAGCTCCAGTCACCGTACAATTCTCATTACCATACTTAATCTTAGCATTTAATAAATTTGTTAAAGCCAAGCGATATTCATATTTTAAATATTCTTTATCTCGCAAATTTTGATAAACCCAAACATCAACGATTTGTCTAAATGGCTCCATTAAATCATCTACTAAGTTAAATTGATTATATTCATTTTTATGAAAGATACCAACTAAAGGATTTAGACCGTATCCCTCAACAATCCTAGCCATCTGTGCTCTTAAAATTGCATATCCATAATTTAGTCCAGCATTAATCACATCAGCTTCCTGCTGTGTCACGCGCGTAAACTTTTTACCAAAAAGCTCATTAAAATAAACTTTAGCCGCATGTCCTTCACGATTAGTCTTATCCCCTAGCTCAATGTGATCTTTATAGTCAGCTAACAATTGGATTGCATCGATATCTCTTTCAAATAGAGATAATACGTCTTGTTGGTTATTAATTTTAAAATAGGTTACAATTTGCCAAAGCTTATCTTTTTGCTCCTGACTCCACTCTAACTGCTTTTGCAATCTCTTATAAGCCCTAGAATGTCCATTCGGTGCATGATAAATACCTGTCGGTAAGTGTTCATTATCACAAACAATAAGAGCAATATTGAATTTGCTCAAAGCACTAAGCAAACGAAGAGTTACTACTGTATCTCCACCTTCAGCGACAATGATTGAAATATCACTTAACGGTATCGTATATTCTTCACCTTGCTTTTTTATAACAATATTATCCAATTTCAAATGCATTTTTTCACTTTGATTGACATGCACAACTCTCCAAGTCATCATACTCTCCTTTTTACACAACGAAAAGCACCCCATGTAAACATGGGGTGCTTGAATTCGGCATGAAGCCTTATCTTTGTAGGCTCTGCAAGATTTAAGTAACCGTGCAAGACGTCCCTTGCAAAAACTATTATATAGCGTTTACATAAAAATTGCAACCCCAAATTTCAATTATTTGTTATTATTTTTAAAATCTAACTTAGGTTTATCACCTTCTTTTTTAATAAAGAATTTATTACCAAGAACATCTGTTCGAACTTTATAGATTGATATGTTAGGTTTATTTAAACCTTTAATAAACTGTCCACTTTTTGCAACTTTTCCCAAAACTGGTAAAATTTCTTCCTCAGAATCAAAAGTTCCTTTTTCTAATGGTTTTAATTCCACATAGTGCTTAGATGTATCATTTTTTGAGCCGAATCTTAACATCCTTTCACAATTATTTAGAGTATCTTTGATTAAAATCAAATCATTTCGGTAAAGAGTAAACTTAAATTCTGATTTTTTGCCGATACCTTCTTTTTCCCTTATCGCATCATACTTTTCTTGTGAGATATGATACTTACCAGTTCCTTTTTCAAAACTTAAATCAGAATATTTCAATCCCATCAGTTCATATTTTAAAGTCTCTAGATTAAAGTAAATATCAGCTCGCCATGGAGAAATTTGTCTCAATACAACTCTATTTTTAGATTTTTCAGGTGTTATATCAATACAATTTCCTAATTTTTTATCATAATACTTAAGAGACTTAATTGGTGTTCCATTTCCTTTTTTACTGTATTTACAGATTAAGCCATTTTCTCTACGATACTCTTCAAAAGGATTGCATTTTACAGTTTTTTTACCATCTTCGGAAAGTTTTTCACTTGGATAATCTCTGAGAATAACTTCAATAACATTTTCCCAAGTTAGAGGATCTTTTTGATACATCAAGAATTGTGTTTTATCTTTTTTATATCTTTTAATAAAAGTATCAAAACCATCTTGACTGTAGATATCTTTTATCTTCCCTAAAACATAAGTTTCATCTTTTTTATCTTTTCCAAGTTTAGCTTTTCGTGTTGAGTAAATAGTAGCATCAGAGACTTTACGATTAAATTTTGAATCAACTTGATAAGAGAATAAAATTTCATCCTCAAATCCTTTACTTGAAATCGTATTTACAAATCCTTGATAAGGTGGTTGGAAAACTAATTCTTTATATTTATCATCAGAGATACTTAAAATTTCACCAGTCTCTTTATTCACCACTTGATTTTCACCATAGCTCTCAAACATCGGATTTTCTTGTTTTTGCCACAATTTCAATTGACTTGAAGCAGCAATAATTAAAGCATCAACAGCATGATGGTGGTATGTTTCGCGCGATTTATCAATATTCCATTTTCGGCGGAGCTGTGATGTAAACTGACCTCTGACAACAGAAACTTTAGTATCTTTCCCCAACTCTTTTAATGCTGTTTGAAGACTATTAAGCACTACTCGTGAAGCATAACGAGTGTCCACAAGATTACGTTCGATAAATTTCTTTTTAACTTCGATTTTATCGATATTTTCTGTTGTTAAAAGATATTCACGTTTTTTCTTACCAAGCCTTTTTTGTTTTAAGACATAATCTTTCATTTCTCTAAATGACCATGCCGCATCCATAGAATCAATAACTTGATAAGGAGTTTTTTGTCCCTTCTCTTGGTTAGTCCAAGCATACACTAAAACCTTATTAGCTAAACTATCATCAAAAGAAAGTGATAAAGGCAAAATATGATCAATCTCAAACTTATTTGAATTATGCACTAAATCATGAATAGAAATTAGCTTACCAGAATATAAACAACGCTCACCTTGTTGATACCAAAGGCGAATTTTAGTTTTTAACTCTTTATTGCCATGAAAAACGCCATCAGGTAAGTTATCAGTACCATTATAAAGAAAAGCTGCTCGTTTTAAAGAATCATCTTTTTCTTTTTTATTTTCTTTTTCCTTTTTATCAATAAATTTCTTCTCATCTTCAGCATTCTTATCTCGTGGCATCTCGATAACAATCTTATCAAAATCGCCATATTTCTTAACAGCCGCATTAATGATTTTAATTGTTTGTCGAACTGATTTTGCTACAACAGGATTATAAATTTCATCTGTTATTTCTTTTTCATCAATTGTTTTTGTATTTTTTGATGATTTTTTATTAACCTTGAATTTTTCTAGTCTTGTCAAAATTGTCATCTGTTCTTCAGATGTTACATACAGTTCAGGGATTAATTCATTCATCAATTTAGCTGAAAAGCTATGCCAACCTTTATTGAATGCTGAACTTTGATTTTTCCTAATTTGGACAATTTCAGAAATTTGTTCTTCGGTAAATTGACTTGGAAGATTGCGTTTGATAGTATCTTCAATACCCTCACGCTCTGTATTAAGCGTTAAAATATCTGCCAGTTTATCTAATGTTTCTCTTGATAGTTCATCAATATCAATTGAACTTAAATTAAATTTTAACTTACGATAAGGCTCAAAAGTATGCAAATCTGGCTTATCTTTATTATCTACTCGATAGCCCTTAATATCATCTACACTACAATCTACTATCTTCGCAATTTCTTTTAATAATTTAGAAGCACCGAGTGCTTTTGATTTCTTAGCAAAATCTACTAAATACTCTTTCTGCTCAGTAGACAATTTACCAGTTTCAGTAGGAACTTTTAAATTATTTAAATCATTTAAAAAGTTAAACTCTTGCGCAGTATATGAAGCTTTAGAAGCACGGTATTCTTCAGGATAAAAACTACATTTTCCAATCAAAATTCCAAAGATATTCTCCAAGGTTGTTCCATCTGTACGAAAACGTCCGTAATCTGTACGAGATTTTTCGTTACCTGGCCCATGGTAATATTTTCTTTTTTGAGTTAGGATTTCAATATAGTCTTCAATAAACTCATCTGTAATTTGTTTATTATACTTTGATTGAGTTTCTAAAATTTTACGTGCTTCATTCTTATAATCAGAAGTAGAGAAAACGTTAATTAGTCTATGAGCTTCACCATTTTCATCATACACTGTGAAGTTTCCACGTAATTGACCATATTTTTCCAATCGTTCTAATTGAATTTGACCTGGAGTTTTAGTTTTCAACAAACGACGATTCTCATCAATAGATTTTGCATAATCTGAACTACCTGTTGAATCATCTTCTGCATCATCAAGATATGAAATGCCGCGTCTTTTTGCAATTGTACGCAAAGCAGCAAACAATTCTTCATTTGTTAATTGTTCCGTTAACCCTTTAACACGAAGTTCGTACGGATTTAAATTTAGATTTCTAAAATCAGTTGAAATATCATATTTTTCAAATAAATCACGAACACGTTTTACACGATGTTTTTTACGACGGGTTAAACGTCTTGCACCGCGAAAACCTCTCCTTTCAGCATTATTTTCAGCATTTGCAGCAGAAAATAAACGCGAATTGGCATGTATTACATTTCCTGTTTTTGCATCAATAATACCAACACCAACGGAAGCTACACCAATATCCAAGCCTAAAATTTTTCCATTACTCATAGTTTTTCCTTCTTCTCTAATATTAAGTAATCCCTTACATTTTACTCTTTTGAAAACTAAAAAACAAGCACCATTAAGCGCTTGTCAGCTACTAAACTATCAAATTATTCCCCAAACCAAAGGGCAATTTCACGTTCAACTGATTCTGGTGAATCTGAACCGTGAACGATGTTAAATGTTGCTGCTCCTTCTGCGGGTGCTTGTGCATAGTCACCGCGGATTGTTCCAGGAAGAGCTTCTTTAGGGTTTGTTGCTCCCATCATTGTACGCCAAGAAGAAATCACTTCTTCACCTGACATAACACCAGCAATCACTGGACCACTTGTCATAAAGTCTACGATTAATGGGAAAAATGGACGGTCAACTAAGTCTTCGTAGTGTTTTTCTAGCAATTCTGGAGTTGCCATACGCATTTCCAATTTTTCAATTTTGAAACCACGACGTTCGATACGGTGCAATACTTCACCAACAAGACCGCGTTTCACACCATCTGGTTTAATCATAAAGAAAGTTTTTTCCATGTAAACAATCCAACCTATCTAACTAAAATAAATTCACTTTCAATTTTACCATAAAAGAAAGTTTTTGAAAAACGTTGAAAGACATTTTCACTAAATTTTTAGTTAGAATTTGAAAAGTTAAACTTCCACAAATTCCACATGCACTCCTGATAAAAACTCCTTAGCATTTCTTTTAGCTTCTTCCAAGTTATCATCCTGAGTTCCACCAGCAAAATCAGGAAATTCTCCCCAATAACTTCCATTAGTTTCAGTGTGAAAAATAACTGGATAAATTTTAATCATTGTACTTCTCCTTATTACTGCTTAACTCACCAACCAGCCCCAGAAGAAGGGGAGGAGAAAGGCGATGATGCCGCAGATGACATAGGTGATGCGCAGGCATTTTTGCGAAATGTTAGAGGATTTTACCCAAAATATGATGGCAAATATCCACGCTACTGCAAATAGTAGCCAAAAGTACCATACAAATGTCATTTTTCATCCTTTCTCTCGTTATTTTTTAGGTGATGATTTAATTGCTTACGAGCTATTGCGACTAAACTTAGCATCATCACTTCATAAGCTACAAAGAAAATGATAAAGCAATGCATGAAGTATTCTTCTGGTAAAACCCAGATTATTGGATCAGTCGCTGGGTTAAAAAGCCAACTGCTATCACCAGGAAATAAGGCTTCATGAAAGAGAGTAAAGAATTGGTCAAAACCAATCAAAAGCCCTGCTACTACAATGATAATCGGTAAAATTGCAGCTAAGGTAAAAGCTCTCTGATGAAGAAAAAGTGACTTTTCAGCTCTGCTATTTTTCAAAAAGCGCCAAGAAGGATATAGCAAAATCACAAAGACAGCTTGTGCTAAGTGAAAAAGATGTTTAACATCATGAAAATGCTTGAGTCCACTAGCTGATGAGTGAAAATCTGGCATGACAAGTCTGTGTGACAAGGGATTTGTCAGATAAGTCATCAAGATGTTAAAATTTTTCAAAAGTTCATCTTTTGTGATAGTCACTTGGAGGCTCAGTTTTAGCCAGTCAATCTCTAGTGGATAAATCAACCACGCGCCATAAATAGCTACAAGGACTGCTAAAGATAGCAGCCACAGCCAAGTACCAAAAGTCCAAGATTTAGTTTTCATCAAAGTTCCAATCATCAAGGCTAGCAAGAACGTGATTAGGTTTTACCGGGAGAGTTGGGACTTCTTCAGGCTTAGTAAATCCAGTTGTGACAAGAAGCGTTGCAATATCATTTTGAATTCCCGCCATAATATCTGTCAGATAATTGTCACCAACCATAATAGCTTCTTCACGTTTAACTCCAAGAACATCAAGAGCTTTATTCATGATAATAGCATTTGGTTTTCCAATAAAGACTGGTTGCACGCGAGTGGCTGCTTCCAATAATTTGTTAATAGCGCCCGCACCTGGCATCAAGCCACGTTCAGTAGGAATGTTCAAATCTGGATTTGTTCCGATAAAGACAGCACCTTTTTGGATAGCTAATGTCGCTACTGCTAATTTTTCATAAGTCAAATCATTATCAAGACCAACAACGACATAAGCTGGATTTTCAGTGTCTTCTACATAACCCGCCTCAGCAATCGCTGTTTTCAAACCAGTTTCACCAATCACGTAAACCGTTTTACCACGATTCAAATCGTTCATGTAATCAATCGTCGCCATTGTTGCTGTGTAGATTGTTTCAAGTGGGGTGTGAACGTTGAACTGAGTTGACAACATTTCTTGAACTTTTTCAGGTGTACGAGTTGAATTATTCGTTACTAAAACGTAAGGAATATTTCTTTCTTGAAGTCTTTGAATAAAACGTTCCCCTGCTGGAATACGATTTTTTCCTTTGTAAATAGTTCCATCCAAGTCGATTAAATAGCCTTTATAAGTCATTTTTCCTCCAATATAAATAGTAAATGACCTTTCTGATACAGTTAAAAGGTCACTACTCTTACTTCTTTTCTTAGTTACTTTAAAAATAGCAGAGCTTTTATTTTGCTTTCCATTCTATGCGTGCTTGAGCTCGAAGGGCACCTTGTGTGACAATTTCATGTTTGGTTGTCAAGCCAATACGTTCAACACGTGACTTGATGTCATGACCATATTGAACTTCCTTCACATATTTCAAGTTAATGTGGTGTGGAATGTATTTTTCCAAAAAGTTAACGTCTAAAACATCATACATCCATTCAAGGTATTTGCTGTTATTGACATGACCATTCAAATCAAGGTCGAAGAAACGCACGTGATAGAGAGTTTCTTCTGGATTTTCCAAACCTTCATAACGAGGTCCACGATAGATTTTCTTCACTTTTTCAACTTGGTAAACATCGACAATGTCATCAACGACAGGGTGAACTTTTCGTGTGTCATAATCCATCAAAACAAAAGTTGAATGAATGGTCAAAATCTTCTCACCATCTTGACCGTAAACATTAAAATCACGGTAACAAAAGAGTTTATTATAAGCTGTTGGTACCGTCTCAATCACGATGTTTTCAGTGTATCTTGGCAAACGATCAATTTCAATCGCATATTCTGTGATAATCCAGACAAGGTTATAAGTTTGAAAAACATACTCGTCACTCATTCCAAGACTTAACGATTGCTTGCCAGAAACTTGCAAAACAAGCGATAAGAGCTGTGATAATTTCATATTTTGATTAATATCACTTTCATAAAAAGGTACTTGATATTTTTCTCGATAACTTAATCCCATCTTTTTTACTCCAATATAAATCTCTCTGCGACTGTGTCTCCCAAAAACAGTCCTTTTTTGGTCATGCGAATCACCTTGTCATCTGGTACTAAAAGCCCTTGTTCACAAAGTTCTCTCACGATTTGACCATAACGGTCTTCAAAAGACAAGCCGAATTTTTCTTCAAATCTAGCAATAGACACACCTGATTTTTTGCGTAATCCTAAGAACAATTCTTCTTCCATCATTTCATCTTTTGTTAAAACTTCTTCTGATAATCTAGCATTACCCTCGGCAACTGCCTTAAGATAGTGCTGAATTGGACCACGATTACGGTAACGAACACCATTTAGATAACCAGAAGCACCTGCACCCACACCGAAGTACTCAGCATTATCCCAGTACATCAAATTGTGACGACTTTCAAAACCTGGTTTAGTGAAGTTTGAAATTTCATAGTGCTCAAAGCCATTAGCTTCCAGCTCAGAAATAATATATTCAAACATCTTCGCTTCCAAGTCTTCTTTAGGTAATTGTAATTTACCGCGACGCATTTTATTCATGAAAACCGTGTGATGTTCCAGAATCAAGCTATATAAACTCAAATGTGGAATATCTAGAGCAATCGCCTTAGCCACATTTTCCTTGACATCTTCCATGGTCTGACCAGGAAGGGCATAAATCAAGTCAATTGAAATGTTATGAAAACCAGCTTTTTTCAAATTCGAAATCGTTGAATAAATCTGAGCTTCATTGTGACTACGTCCAATTTGTTTCAAATGCTTATCATTAAAAGTCTGAACGCCAAGTGAAACACGGTTAACAGCTGAATTTTTCAGCACTTCAATCTTATCTTCAGTCAAATCACCTGGATTTGCTTCGATAGTGAATTCTTCCAAAACACTTAAATCCAAATGCTTTGTTAAATTCGTCAATAAATACTCCAATTGCTCTGCGGTAATTGAGGTTGGAGTGCCGCCTCCAATATATAAAGTACGCAATTTTTTGATATCATATGATTCAAATTCACGAATAAGAGCCTGTAAATAAGCATCAACAGGCTGATTTTTGATGAATACTTTTGAGAAATCACAATAATAACAAATTTGCGTACAAAATGGTATATGTACATAAGCTGATGTTGGTTTTGTTAGCATGACGCTATTATAACATTTTTAAGAAAGATAACCAATGAAATAAACACAAAAAGGTCTGAGCCTAACACCCAAACCTTTTCTTTTTTATTGAATTTAGTCGATACCGATTTCGTTACGAACAACGTCAGCAATAGTATTTACATAGTAGTTAACTTCTTCATCAGTTGGCGCTTCAGCCATAACGCGAAGAAGTGGTTCAGTACCACTTGGTCGAACCAAAATACGACCGTTTCCATTCATTTCTTCTTCCATTTTGCTGATGATTTCTGCGATAGCTGGAACCTCCATGGCTTTGCTCTTCATGCTGTTTTCAACACGAATGTTAACCAATTTTTGTGGGTAAATGGTAACTTCAGCAGCCAATTCAGAAAGTGGTTTACCAGTTTCTTTCATGACTTTTACCAATTGGATACCAGTCAATTGACCATCACCAGTGGTGTTGTAATCCATGATAATCACGTGACCTGATTGTTCACCACCAAGGTTAAAGCCTGATTTACGCATTTCTTCAACAACGTAACGGTCACCAACAGCTGTGATAGCTTTATTGATACCTTCGCGGTCAAGTGCTTTGTGGAAACCAAGGTTTGACATAACAGTTGTTACGATTGTGTTGTGAGCCAATTGTCCACGTTCAGAAAGGTATTTACCAATGATGTACATAACTTTGTCACCATCAACGATTTCACCATTTTCATCAACGGCAATTAAACGGTCGCTATCACCATCAAATGCAAGACCAACTGCAGCACCTGATTCTTTAACAAGTTCTTGCAATTGTTCTGGGTGTGTTGATCCTACACCATCATTGATGTTAAGACCATCTGGATTTTCACCGATAACTGTAATATCAGCATCAAGATCTAGGAAAATATCACGTGCAGATACAGATGCTGAACCGTTTGCTGTATCAAGAGCAACTTTCATTCCTTCTAGGCTAATACCTGTTGATACAAGGAATTTTTCGTATTTACGAAGACCTTCTGGATAATCAACAAGTGTTCCCAAACCGTCTGCTGAAGGGCGTGGAAGGGTATCTTCTGGTGCATCAAGGAGAGCTTCAATTTCCAATTCTTGATCATCAGCTAATTTGAATCCATCACCACCGAAGAATTTAATACCATTATCTTGAGCAGGGTTGTGACTAGCAGAAATCATAACACCAGCGCTAGCTTTTTCAGTACGGACAAGGTATGAAACACCTGGAGTTGCTAAAACACCAAGTTTGTAAACTTCAATACCAACTGAAAGAAGTCCAGCTACCAAAGCTGATTCAAGCATTTCACCTGAAATTCGAGTATCGCGTGCTACAAATACTTTTGGACGTCCTGTTTCATGCTGACTAAGAACATAGCCACCAAAGCGTCCTAATTTGAAAGCTAATTCAGGGGTCAACTCAACATTTGCTTCTCCACGAACACCGTCTGTTCCAAAATATTTTCCCATTATTTTTTTAGCGAAAAATTCGCTTCCTCCATTACTAATATTCTTTTCCTAAGGACAAGAAACTTACTTGCCCAGTATTCTTTAATATATAGTCCTAGCTATTATGAACTATTTTTTTGTCACTGTCAACTGTACCGTCACTATAGAAGGCTCTACTGCTACATTATCTGCTGTTAAGTTGACACTCAAATTGGTATCTTTTGTCATATTTGAAACATCGACATTAGCAACCACCTCGTTAACAGCGTTAAGGGCATCTTGACTACCAGTAATCGTCACCTGATTTTGACTGAGGCTATAAGAGATATTTGATAGCTTATCATTCATTTTCCCAGTCATCTTAACAGTCACTGGTACGGTTTTGGTCAATTTCTTAACTGTCACTTCAAGTCGAGCTTTTGACGGGTTGATGGCACTAGCGAGAATTGTACCATCTGAGGCAACGGCTTGCAAGGCAACTCGTCCATTGTAATTCTCGTTTAGGACTTCATTTTCAGGTAGTTTAGCAACCACATGATCGATTTGGTCAATGATTGATTCTGCACTTGTGACTTCAACTTCAGATATATCTGTTGACACTTTCTTCAGCTCATAGCCTTTGGCGATTTGATTATCGTCAATGACGCCTTGAACATCAAAGGTCTTGGTTTTCTTTTTGCCAATAGTCACTGAGATATTATTCGGTGAAGCTGTCGCTGTAACACCTGATGGCAAATTAGTCACCTTAAGAGGCACTGTTTGAGTGCCTTCACCCAAGTTTGACAAGTCAGCAACAACCTTGAAACTTCTCGTGTCATTATTGATTTCAGAGTCCAATTTAACACGGTTGATTGATGTTAAATAAACTTCTGTTTCATAAGAATAACCACTGATAAAATACTTATCACTATCGTATTTGATATCGATAGGGACATTTGTTAGGGTGTGGGTAAAAGTCTCTGTTGCTCCAGATACCTGCGACCCAACATGCGTATAGTTACTTGTTGTGGCAGTCAAAAATAGGAGAATAGAAAAGATAATAGACACAATAACCAACCAGAATTGACTATTGAAAAACTTTTTCATTTTTTCTTCCTCCAAAATTTTTGATACCAGTGCTCTTTTTCCTCAACTTTTGTAATTAAATGTGTGCGAAGAATAGCTTCAAAATTTTCTTTTGTCAAATCATGCAAAAATTCACCTTTTGAAGTGATGGAAACCCCACCAGTTTCTTCTGAAACAACAATAGTCAAGGCATCTGAGTTTTCTGAAAGACCAATAGCTGCGCGGTGACGTGTTCCGAATTCTTTTGAAATGGCCATTGACTCAGACAAAGGAAGGTAAGAACAAGCTGTCGCAATTTTGTTACCACTAATGATTACCGCACCATCATGCAAAGGAGTGTTTGGAATAAAAATATTAATCAACAACTGACTTGAAATATCAGCATCCAAAGGAATCCCTGTAGAAATATACTCTTGCAATGTTTGCGTGCGCTCGATAGAAATCAAAGCACCAATTTTACGAGGGCTCATGTAAGCAACTGATTTTACCAAGGCTTCAACTAATTTTTCTTCGTCACTAACTTGTTGCGTTTGTGAAAAAACTTGCGTCGAACGACCAAATTTTTCAAGACCAGAACGAATCTCAGGAGCAAAGATAACAACACACGCGATAACACCATATGTGATAACTTGATTCATCAAATAAGTGATAGTTGTAAAACCAATCCACTCAGCGACAAATTTCAAAATGATGAAGAAGACAACACCTTGAATCAAGGACATAATCTTCGTGCCCGCTAAAGCTTTTATTAAACGATAAATAAAATATGCTACGATTAAAATATCTAGTAAATGAACAACAATAGTCCATGGATTTTCAACTAAAGTTGCCCAGAATTTGGCATCAATAGCCGCTAAATTACTCATACATACATCTCTTTTCTCTAACTAAATAAAACTACCTTTCTATTATACCACTTTTAAAACAGATTTTCTTTATTCGAATACTCCTTTTTGTGGTACAATATTCCTATGAAAGTAAACACATTAATGGGAATTACAGCTGGTAAAGCAACTCACGCCATTCTTTCAAAAATGGGACGTGGCTCAACCTTGCCTGGAAAAATCGCCCTCAAATTCGACAAAGATATTTTAGATACGATTGCCAAAGATTATGAGATTGTTGTTGTCACTGGTACAAATGGTAAAACCCTCACAACTGCTTTGACAGTAGGCATTTTGCGTGAGGCTTTCGGTGAAATCGTGACAAACCCAAGTGGTGCCAACATGATTACCGGAATCACATCAACTTTCTTGACAGCTAAAAGAGCTAAATTTGGTAAAAAAATCGCTGTGCTAGAAATTGATGAAGCTAGTCTTCCAAAAATCACAGAATACATCACTCCAAGTCTTTTTGTCTTCACAAATATTTTTCGTGACCAAATGGACCGTTACGGTGAAATCTATACAACTTATCAAATGATTTTGGATGGTGCAGCAAAAGCCCCAAATGCAACTATTCTAGCTAATGGAGACAGCCCACTCTTCAATTCAACAAACGTCATCAATCCAGTCAAATACTATGGTTTTGATACTGAAAAGCATGTACCAGAATTAGCTCACTACAACACTGAAGGTATCTTGTGCCCACAATGCCAAAACATCTTGAAATACAAACTTAACACTTACGCTAACCTTGGTGATTACGTTTGTGAAAATTGCAGTTTCCACCGTCCAAAACTTGATTATGCTTTGACAGACTTGACAAAAATCACAAACACTACATCTGAATTTGTCATCGATGGGCAAGACTACAAGATTAACGTCGGTGGTCTTTACAATATCTATAACGCCCTTGCAGCCGTGTCTGTAGCTGAGTTCTTTGGAGTTTCTCCTGAAAAAATTAAAGCTGGTTTTGACAAGAGCCGTGCAGTCTTTGGACGTCAAGAAACCTTCAAAATCGGTGATAAGTCTTGTACTTTGGTTCTTATCAAAAACCCAGTTGGTGCTAGCCAAGCTCTTGATATGATTAAATTGGCTCCATATCCATTTACACTATCAGTTCTACTCAATGCCAACTACGCTGACGGAATTGATACTAGCTGGATTTGGGATGCTAACTTTGAATCTATCTTAGACATGGATATTCCACAAGCCTTTGCTGGAGGCGTGCGCCACTCTGAAATTGCTCGTCGCTTACGTGTGACTGGTTATGACGAAGACAAAATTACGGAAGCTGAAAGCCTAGAAGATATTATGGCCTTGATTGAAGCTCAGTCAACTGATCATGCTTACATCCTAGCTACTTACACTGCTATGCTTCAATTCCGCGAAATCTTGGCAAGTCGTCACGCTGTTGGAAAGGAGATGAACTAAAATGACTTATACATCACTACAATCTCCTGCAAATAAAGATTATCAATACGAATTAAACGTTGCTCACCTTTACGGAAACCTTATGAATACCTATGGTGACAACGGTAATATTCTCATGATGAAATACGTCGGTGAAAAACTAGGTGCTAAAATGACCTTTGATATCGTATCACTTGGTGATAGCTTTGATGCCAATTACTATGATATGGCTTTCTTTGGTGGCGGACAAGATTACGAACAATCAATCGTCGCTAAAGACCTGCCAAGTAAAAAAGAAGCTATCGCTGATTTCATCAACAAAGACAAAGTCATGCTTGCAATCTGTGGTGGTTTTCAACTTCTAGGTCAATACTACGTCCAAGCAAACGGGGAAAAAATCGATGGTCTTGGGGTTATGGGACACTACACCCTTAGTCAAAATAATAATCGTTTTATCGGTGATATCAAAATTCACAATGATGAATTTAACGAAACATATTACGGTTTTGAAAATCACCAAGGACGTACTTTCCTTTCAGAAGATGAAAAACCACTTGGAACATGTGTTTACGGAAATGGCAATAATAAAGAAGACGGTACTGAAGGCGTTCACTACAAAAACGTCTATGGTAGCTACTTCCACGGACCAATTCTTTCACGTAATGCCAACTTGGTTTATCGCCTCGTAACCACAGCCTTGAAAAACAAATATGGTTCTAGTATTGCACTACCAAGTTATAGCGACATTCTTTCAAAAGAAGTTGCCGAAGAGTATACCGATACTAAGAGCAAGGCTGAATTTGAAAAATAAGATTTTACAAAAAATGCTTAAAGAAAATTTCTTTAGGCATTTTTATAATCACTTTTGTGTTCACTCAACTAAGTTAACTTTTCAACAGCGATGTCAATATACTTTTTAAAAGTACAAAAAACCTTAGCCTAAGCTAAGGTTTTTAACTTGATATAATCAGAGATTATTTTTTCAAGTTGTAGAATGATTTCAATCCACGGTATTCAGCTACTTCACCAAGTTGGTCTTCGATACGAAGCAATTGGTTGTATTTAGCGATACGGTCAGTACGTGAAAGTGAACCAGTTTTAATTTGACCAGCGTTAGTTGCAACTGCGATGTCAGCAATTGTTGAATCTTCAGTTTCACCTGAACGGTGTGATACAACTGCAGTGTAACCAGCTTCTTTAGCCATTTCGATAGCTTCGAATGTTTCAGTCAAAGTACCGATTTGGTTAACTTTGATAAGGATTGAGTTAGCAGCTTCTTCTTTGATACCACGTGCAAGGTATGAAGTGTTTGTTACGAAGAAGTCATCACCAACCAATTGAATGCGTTTACCAAGACGTTTAGTAAGTTCTTTCCATCCGTCCCAGTCGTTTTCGTCCATTGCATCTTCGATAGTGATGATTGGGTATTTGTTAACCAATTCTTCGATGTAGTCGACTTGTTCTGCAGCAGTACGTTTAGCAGCACCTTCACCTTCGAATTTAGTGTAGTCATAGATTCCGTTATCGTAGAATTCTGATGAAGCACAGTCAAATCCAAGGAATACATCTTCACCTGGTTTGTAACCAGCAGTTTCGATAGCTTTGATGATTGTTTCTACAGCGTCTTCAGTTCCTTCAAATTTAGGAGCGAAACCACCTTCGTCACCAACAGCTGTTTCAAGACCACGTTCTTTAAGGATTTTCTTAAGTGTGTGGAAGATTTCAGCACCCCAACGAAGAGCTTCTTTGAATGTAGGTGCACCAGCAGGTACGATCATGAATTCTTGGAAAGCGATTGGAGCGTCTGAGTGAGAACCACCGTTGATGATGTTCATCATTGGAGTTGGAAGAACTTTAGTGTTGAATCCACCAAGGTAGCTGTAAAGTGGAACTTCAAGGTAGTCAGCTGCTGCACGAGCTACGGCAATAGAAACACCAAGGATAGCATTTGCACCGAGTTTACCTTTGTTTGGAGTACCGTCAAGAGCGATCATAGCACGGTCGATAGCTTGTTGATCACGAACATCGAAACCGATGATTGCTTCAGCAATGATGTTGTTAACGTTGTCAACAGCTTTTTGAGTACCAAGACCGTTGTAACGAGATTTGTCTCCGTCACGAAGTTCAACTGCTTCGTGTTCACCAGTAGAAGCTCCTGAAGGAACCATACCACGACCAAATGCGCCTGATTCTGTGTAAACTTCTACTTCAAGTGTTGGGTTACCGCGTGAGTCAAGGACTTCGCGAGCGTAAACATCAGTAATAATTGACATTATGTTACTCTCCTTATGAGTTTTTAATATTTTTACACTAAAATAATACCATAATATCGGCGCTTAAGCAAATAAAAACAAGAAATTTTGAAAATCGCTACCAACTTTCATGGCTTTTCACAATTTTCAATAACAAAACAGCCCAAAACTGACAGTTTGGTAAATTTAACTTATAATTATTATAAGAATATATGGAGGGCCCTGCTATGACTGATTTAGAAAATAAAGTTTTACAAGCTGCAACAGGCGAAAAACGCTTAAATCCAGATGAACAACGTCTTTATTTTGGAACTTTTGCCGAACGCGTTGTCTTATCAATTTCTCTTGAAGACAGCCGTTTAGAAGAGGTTAAAAATCGTTTTAGTGATATTTTAGGACAATTAGCTAAACAACACGACACAATATTAGTTAAAATTTCTCCTAAGCTCTCTGCTTCCAATCAAATGTTTTACATGAAAATTGCTCAAAAACAAAACATTCAAGCAACGATTGTTGATGAAAAGAATGCTCAATCACCTTATGGCATTATCGTTCATTCAACTAAAGCCGAAAACGTAGCTAACCCTTCATTATCCGAACAATTTCCGACTACTCCAGAAAAAACAAAAGAAGCCCCTAAAAAAGGCTTCTGGTCAAAATTATTTAACAAGGATTAAATCTAGTAAAGCTTAGTAAATTTCCGATGTTTTGCGCAGTGCGTTCCAGATTTTGCTCAGCTTTATCTAGAGTATTTTCCAACGTATCAGCGTCAGCAATTATCGGAAAAGCTGCTTGAATGTTAGAAATTGGGAAACTTGGTAAATCATCTTTGAGGCTACCACAGATGGCAATGACTAATTTACCACGAGGTGTGCGTTGTGCTAGACCAACGGGAGCTTTACCTGAAAGACTTTGCTTATCCATGCGCCCTTCACCGACAACAACAATATCAGCTTTCTGAACACGTCGGTCAAAATCAAGCATATCAAGAACAGCATCAATACCAGAAATGATTTGACCTCCTGCAAATGCTGCTAGACCTGCTGCCATTCCGCCACCTGCTCCCGCTCCAGCCAAATCTAAAACAGCTGGGAAGAAAGTTTGGTAAAATCTTTCCATATCTTTATCAATGCTTGCAAATTCCTCTTTTGCAAGCCCTTTTTGTTCTCCAAAAATATAGGTTGCCCCATTTGGACCACATAGAGGATTTGTCACGTCAGTGATAACTGTCACCTTAATTTGAGATAAATCCCAACGACAGCTTTCATAAGAAACCATGGTAATATCACCAAGGTGTTCACCTATCGCTTCGACTTCATGACCTGTTTTGTCAAAGAAACGATAGCCAAGACCTGCCGCCATTCCCAGACCACCATCATTGGTTGAACTACCTCCAACACCAATCATGATTTCTTCAACACCAAGGTCAACCAAGTGACCAATCATTTCACCAACACCTTTTGTCGTAAGGGTTAATGGGCTACGCTGATTCATTGGCACTTTTTCCAAACCACAAATGTCTGCCATTTCAAAAACGGCCAAACGACCATTAGTCGCATAATAGGCTTCGACTGGTTGACCAAACGCGCCAGTAACCGTATGGCTTTCACGTTTTAAATGAAGACCGCCTGTCAAGGCTTCCAAAGTTCCTTCACCACCGTCACCAACAGGCATGACATCAAAAGTCGCATTTGGCAAAGCTTTTCGAAAACCTTTTTGAACAGCTTTTGCAACTTCAAGTGCTGACAAACTTTCCTTAAATGAATCAGGTGCAATTAATATATGCATAGTACCAACTCCCCCTTACATTTCTTATAACTATTATATAATTTTTTAAAGGAAAGAGGTTACAAAAACATTAATACAAAGCAAAACTCCCCTTCAATTTTAGAAGGGGAGCTCTTTATATAAGGAAAGTAAGGTATTTAAATGTTAATGACTTTTTTGGCGTCTTTTAACTTCTAACACTGCTAGACTAGCAAGACTTAGAAGACCAACAAAAGTTAAAGTATTACTATCTTTTTGACCAGTTTCTGGCAAGGCAACTGTGCTATTTTCAGTAACAGCAACTTTTTGAAGGTCAGAAAGGACTCGAGAAGCCGCTTGATTCCAGACTCCAGTCTGAGTTTGGGTTGGCGCTGTAACTTTCGCCACTTGATTCGAATTAGCTGGCACTTCAGTTTTTGCCACTTGGTCTTGATAAACAATGCCATATTGGCTGAGGTGGTCAACATCAAAGATGACGAATTTAACGACTTGCCCAGCCACTAACTTGCTAACTTCTCTAAAGGCTAGAAGTTGCGGTTGTGCATTTTCTGGAAGATAGAAAACTTCTGCAACAGCTTTACCAGCATCAATTGGTAAGATGACTTGATCTTTTTGAGTTGTGCTAACAACATAGCCATAAGCATCCTCAGGCTCGATATCATATAAATCATAATCTTTACCTTGCAAGACTGAAGAGGTTTGACTGTCATTTGTTTCTTTGTGATGGACTTCAATCTGTGTAATCTCTTCACGTTCACCTGGAGCTAAAATGACACTTACACCACTTGCTTGGTCATAAAGGGTACGTTCTGTTTCTGCATTCGCCTTTCTCAAACGTAGGATTGTTGCTGTTAACGGATTAAGGGTAATGCTATTTTCCGTAAACGCCACACCTTTTGGATTCAAGATAGCATCGACACCTGCGGTATCGGCGTCAGCAAGAACTTCTGCGTTCAACAAAGCTTTGTAATCATCTGACAAGACAAAGTCACGCGCTTTGCTATCAGCATTGACAAAGACTGCATAGATGTCACCATTACTTGCTTGTGTTTGGTAAGCGATAATCAAATCTTCTTGACCAACTCCATTTTCATTTGGAATGGTGATGAGTTTGACCTTGCTATCAACATCAGCTTTTGTCTTAAGGGTAAAGGCATCTGTTGAACGACGAAGAGCGATGAGCCCTTTGGTATAAGCTTGCGTTTTAGCATTTTCTGGGTAAACCTTGCCGTCAGTTGCTTTTGCCCAATCAAAATGATTAATAGCATCCGTAGAATCGTAAGAATCACTGATAAAGTAAGGATAAACAAATAGTGTGCCATCAGCGTTTGTTAGCAAATCTGATTTTGCTGGGACTTGATCAGTTGCTACTGGTGTCTTATAAGCTTCATCACGGAATTGTTTGGTACGACCATATTCTTGACCAGAATGGATGAAGGCTGTTCCTTGAGAAGTCAAGATAATAATATTTCCCAAGCGTTGACGACGTAAAATTTCAGCTTCATTTTCTGCTACTGATGGGTCTTTGTGGATTGATTTAGCAATAATATCGTGAAGGGTTAAATTATCGTGAGCCGCAATGTATTGGATTACATCACCTGGATCATCCGCTGTGAAATTATTCGGCTGAGCCTTTATGCTATTAAAGAGCTCTTGCAAATTTTTAACCCCACCTGTAATAAAGCATGGTGCACCTTCACTTGGATACCCTGATTTAAGGAGATTACGAATATCATCAGAGAATGAAGCCACACTGTCTGTGTGTGCCATCCAAGTTTGGTCAGCAGGTTGACGGCTATCATTGGCATCACCAGCATAAGTAATCCAACCTTCACCAAGCATGATAACATTTGGATTCAAAGCTTTTGCTTTGTCATAAGCCATTTGAACAGTCTCAGCATCCAAGTCACCCATCATATCAAAACGGAAGCCATCCACTTTAAATTCTTTTGTCCAATAAGCAATTGAATCAAGCACCATACGTCGTGTCATATAGTGAGTTGTTCCTGGGCGACCACCACCAAAGCTTGTCTTAGCCTTGCCATCAGCTTCCATGAAGTGATAATAATTTGGTTCCAAATCTTCAAGAATAGCAAGGTCAGCTGTATGGTTATAAACGACGTCTAGGATAACTCCCATGCCACGTTTGTGAATTTCATTAATCAAGTTTTTAAATTCTTCAATACGTTTTGCTGGGTCAGCTGGATTTTCAGAATACATCCCTGTCAAAGCAAAGTAACTTTGTGGGTCATAACCCCAGTTGTAGTTTGTATTACTTGAGGCATAATCTGTTAAGCGCTTGTTATTCATCACTTCGTTAACGTAGTAATAACTCATAACAGGAAGCAATTGAATATGAGTGACACCCAGGCTTTGAAGATAATCCAATTTTTCAGCAAACGCTGCAAAGGTACCAAATTGATTGCGAAGTTCTTCTGAAATAGCTGTATCTGACGTAAAGTCACGCACGTGCGCTTCGTAGATAATAGCATCTTCACGATCTTTGTAGCCCTTGATATTTGCATAAGTCAAGTCTTGATTGCCAATAGCACTAGTATCAACAATAGCTGCCTTAGCCACTTTATAAGATGGATCAGTTCCAATCAAATCACTATTCCACTCAGCTAATGATTTAGCATAAGGGTCAAGTGCCAGAACAGTCTCTTTTCCGCGAGTGATTTCATAGTGGTAATAATAGCCACGATAATCACTAATACCTAAACCAAGACTTGATGTTAAGCTAGCTGACCATTGACCTTTATCCCCTTTAGTCATAGCAATTTTGCCAACGACTTTGGTTTGGTCATTCTTATCATAAAGAACAACAGAAACGTTATCTGCATTTGGTGACCAAACGGTCAAATCAACACGCACTCCATTATCAAAAACACGTGCTCCTAAATCACCATCGTAAGCATACTTAGAATCTGTGTATTGCCAACTTTGCTGTGCTTGGTATTGATCGCCATTGTAGCTTACTGTATAGAGACCGTCACTTGAAAAATCACCTTCGATAATAACTTTATTACTTGCCTTATCGAGAGTAATATCTGTAATAGCAACGGCATTGCCAGCTTTATCAGTCACTTTAAGATTTTCTAGAAGTTCAGCTTTATCGGCGTCTGCTAGATTGCTGATAATAGCGACAAGTTCTGATTGACTAATTTGTTGTGCGGATGTTAAGCGAATAGTGCTTACAAAATATGGATTCGTATAAATGGTCTTATCCTCGTCTTTCAAGAAAATTTGTGTTTGATTAGCTAAATCCTTAAAGGTGTAATTGTCTGGTTGAATCTTAGCCGCATCGCCTTCTTTTGATTCATCAAGGAGCAAGAAACCAATCTCATTAAAATCGGCTAGTGGCACATCGATATAAGCACCGTATTTGCCAAAATTTTCAAAATCAACACCATCAGGCCAAGAACCTAAGCGACTAGTAATGGAACTGTCTGCACTTCCCCACAACCAAATTGCCAAATTCTTGTAATTACCATCACTACGATAGTAATTAATACGGATTTTTCCTTTTTCAAGTGGGGCGTAATAGTTAGCATTATAATCCTCATCAAACCAAACTTCATTCATGTCCTGGCTGATAAGATTCACCACCTTTTCCCCTGAAACATTCTCACCACTAGTATTATTGATGAGCAACCCAACTTTGTGACGATTACCATTGACCAATTTCACATCGATGTAATAACCGTAAGCGTCGTGTTTAAGATTAGAAAGATTAATCGCACCATTTGGCCAAGATTCAGAGGGATGTTCGACATCTTCCCAAGTCCACAAACCAAGACTTGCCAAATCATCTGATGGCAAGGTCTTAAAATGAACGCGCAGCGTATTTTCAGCAATTGGCTCTTCTTCTGTCTGAGCGATAAAAGCTTGTGTAATAGCACCTGCAGACACTTTTAGCAACATGGTACCACCTTTTGAAATGGCTGGCGCTTCAATATCAAGATAATACTGACCGTCTTGTCCAAGAAGAGCTTGATAAGTCGTTCCTGTGTAATAATCAGTCACCGTTGCTGCCTCAGATAAAAGTAAGTGAAGTTTTTGTGACTGGTCTTTCAAATTATACAAAATATAAGCTGCATCTGAATCATTTGCTCGTTTGGCAAGAAGCCAGCCTTGGCTATCATTAACTGCTACTGTACTGTGACTACCACGCGCCAACAATTCACTGTTATCACGACGGAAGGCTAATAATTTTTGATAGTGTTCTAAAATTGCATTTCCAGCCACGTCGTCCCAGTCGAACTCATAACGATTATCATAATATGGCCAGTTATTAGCACCAGATTGACCTAATTCTTCACCGTAATAAATGACTGGCTGTCCTTTGGCTGTTAGTAAGAGCGTCGCTGTTAGTTTTAGTTTATTTAAATCGCCACCAATACTGTACAAGAAACCATCTTCATCATGACTTCCAAGAAATTGCGCCAAGGTATAGGCACTTGTGAGCACATCATTTCTGGCAATCAATTCATCATTTGCTTCTTTCAAGCGACCATTAACTAGCAACTTAGCAATATCTTTAAACCCAAAATCAAGCAAACTATCCATGCTACCAGTGCCTAAATCACCCTTGGTATCTTTGTAATTGGCACCCCAACTTTCTCCAACTAGATGGAAATCAGCATCTTTTAGCGCTAGCTCATTTTTGAAATACTGCCAAGTCGTATCATCAACGTGTTTAACAGTGTCGACACGAAAAGCATAAATTCTGTTTCCTTTGGCGGTTGTTGATTTTTCAAGCCAAGCTGTCTGCCAAGCAACTAATTGCTCACGAACAGCTGCATCTTCTGTCTTGAAATCTGGAAGACCTGATTGCGAGCCTTGGATATCATCACCTTTGTCTTCTTCTGGCGTGCGCACCATTCCGGTAAATTTATCTTCCGTACCATAACCCGAATGGTTAAGCACCACATCGACAATGATGTTAATGCCACGTTCAGCAGCTTGGTCAATTAACTCATGGAAATCATCAAGTGTGCCAAGATGCGGATTAAGCTTTTCAAAATCATCTGCCCAATAACCATGGTAGGCATAATATTCTTTACCAGCTTCTGTGCTAACATCTTGCGGAATATTATCCACAATTGGGGTAACCCAAATACTTGTCACACCAAGTTGTTTGAGGTAATCAAGCTTTGCAGTCACCCCTTTAAAGTCTCCACCTTTATAAACACCAGCTTGATTAACTGCGCCAGCGTAATCTTGATGATATGGGTTGTCATTACTTGGGTCTCCGTTATAAAAGCGGTCAGTTAACATGAAGTAAATTACTTGTTCATCCCAGTCTACTTCTCCAGCTTGTTTAACACGTTTCGTTACCGTAACTGATACTGTTGTATCGTAATAACCGTTATCCTTATCAAAGACTCGAACTGGTAAGTCATAAGTTCCTGGCTGAGTATCTGACGTTGCTGTAATTGTGACACGATTGAGCTCTGGCGAAATCTCAATAACCCCACCACCGATTTGTGCGGTATCAATTTGCATGCGTGTAATCTCAACATTTTCTGGATTAGTAACTGTCACATCAATTAAATCAGTTTCATTATAATTAAAAGGACGATAGCTACTTGCTGATACTGAAATATTATGGACTCCAGGTGTCGCTTTTGAAAAATCTTGTCCTGTCACCGTAGCAATATAGTACGGATTGGTATAAACAGTCGCATCATCATTATGCAAGAAAATTTGACTATGAATGTCACGATCAGAAAAACTCATATCAAGCGTTTTATTGCCAGCTTTTTCTGGGTCATTTTGATTGACCAATAAAAAACCAATATTTGAATCTAATAATTTTGACAAAGGTAAGTCGATGTAGCGACCATAAGCACCTTCCTGAGTGAAATCAAGAGCATCTGATGGCCATGCACCAAATTGCCCAGCTACATCGCCCCAAGCCCAGAGACCCCAACCGTCATAATTACCATCATCACGCTTATAATTAATCCGAATAATGCGATCATCTGCCAACGGCTTATAGCTGTAAGTCATAAAATCAGACGTAACCCAAACTTCATTTACATCTTTTGATAAAGGTTTAATACTTTGGTCAGAGTCGCTAGTTTTCTCGCCATTTTTAAGAAGGAGGTAACCAATATCACCGTGACTGGCTGCCTGTCTCACATCAATATAATAACCAAAATCATCTTTTTGATTTGCTGAAAATGGCGTTGCCGCTGCAGGCCAATTATTTCCATCAGACGGTTCAGCTACGGCTCCCCAAGTCCACAAGTCATACTGAGTGTAATTATCATCCGTAACTGCTTGGAAATGCATACGAATCGTATCTTCAGCAATTGGAGGATTTGACACTTGATTATCAGGTTGAGAAGATTTTAGGAGATTCACCTGATTGCTGTTTTCAGCACTTGTTACTGTTTTTACATCAGCAATTTCAGCTGTTGCTGCTGTTCCTTGAACCTCTTGTGTCTGTGAAATAACTTCTTGAGGCTGTGACTCTGGCTCAGTTTCTTCTACCACTGGACTCTCTGGCTCAGTTGATTGACTTTCGCTATTATCAACTACGTCAGAAGCATTAACTGTTTCAATCGTTTGATTAACATCAACGGCTTTCTCTGACTCAAGAAGCGCCTCGCTGCTATCATCTGGAGAAGACGTCTCACTGACTACTTCTGAAGTAGCTGCTTGAGCAGTAATCTGATCCGCTGAAACGCTTGTTAATCCAGCACCCCAAAACAAAGCTGTTGCAATTGCAACCGAAGCAACACCAACTTTTAGCTTACGAATCCCAAAGTACTCCCGCTTTTCTGGGAAAGAAAGCCGACTCACCTTTTTCATAGAAGACCTCCGTCTTAAAATTAGTAGTATTTTATGCTTTCAGTATACAAAACACTTTATGTTTTTGCAAGCGTTTTCGTAAAATAAATTTCGTTTTTAGGCAATAAATTCTAGTTTATTCCTAACACATCACCCATAATTAGTGCAATCGATTGCTTTTAAGGATATAAAGAAAAAGTAGGAAATATTTTCCTACCTCTTCTGCTTAGTAATTTGTGATTTCTAGTCGGTCGTGAACGTTACTTTTTTTGCCTTGGCGAGCTTTCAAAACAGCTTCTACATCCTCAGTTGTAACACCAATTTCAACTAGCATGACAGCCAAGTGATACAAAACATCTGCCGTTTCATTTGCGATTTCATCTTTGTCAGCATTTTTAGCAGCGATAACAACTTCAGTTGCTTCCTCACCAACTTTTTTCAAAATCTTATCCAAGCCTTTGTCAAAAAGGTAATTAGTGTAAGAACCTTCTTTAGGATTTTCTTTACGGTCTAAGGCTTCTTTATAAAGTGTTTCTAACATAGTTTTCCTTTCTATAAAATATCATTGAAGAAACAGCTGTAAGCACCTGTGTGACAAGCTGCTCCTTCTTGTTTTACAGCCACAAGTAATGCGTCACAATCACAATCGGTTTTAATGGATTTGACATATTGATAGTGACCACTTGTTACTCCTTTGTGCCAAAGTTCATTGCGCGAACGACTCCAGTAGTGCATTTGCTTGGTTTCCAAGGTCAAACGGTACGCTTCTTCATTCATGTATGCCAACATCAAAACTTGACCAGTCTTATAATCAGTGACAATGACCGGAAGAAGACCATCTTGTTTGGCAAAATCAAGTTTAATATCACTCATCGTCTCACCTCAATTCCAGCTTCAGCCATAGCTGCTTTAGTATCTGCAATCGATACCTCGCCATAATGAAAAATAGAAGCAGCTAAAGCACCTGTAGCCGTTGTCTTTTCAAAGACTTCAACCATGTGCTCAATATTTCCAGCACCACCTGAAGCGATAATAGGAACATTCACCACATCAGCAACAGCGTTTAACATTTCCAAATCAAAGCCAGATTTTGTGCCATCTTTATCCATGCTAGTTAGAAGAATTTCGCCCGCACCAAGACTGACTACTTTTTTAGCCCACTCAATCAAATCAATACCAGTATCTTTGCGACCACCAGCAACATAGACATGCCAAGTGCCATCTGCTTCCTTACGAGCATCAATAGCTGATACCACACACTGATTACCAAACTTTTCAGCACATTCTTTGATGAGTTGTGGATTGGCAACAGCCGAGGAATTAACAGCTACTTTATCGGCACCTGCTTTTAGCATTTTATTCATATCCTCAACAGAACGAATACCACCGCCGACTGTAAAAGGAATAAAAACTTGGTCCGCAACACGTCTTACCGTATCAACTGTCGTATCACGTTTTTCATGCGTTGCTGTGATATCCAAGAACACCAATTCATCACATCCTGCTTCATAATAAGCACGCGCTGCATCAACTGGGTCACCAACATCCGTTAAATTAACAAAATTAACCCCCTTGACCACACGTCCATCTTTGACATCAAGACATGGAATAATGCGTTTTTTCAGCATAAGCTATCCTCCAAAAGCTTTCAATTCTTCAAGACTAATATTGCCATTATAATAAGCTTTACCGACGATTGTTCCAGCAACTCCGATTTGTTGCAATTTCACCAAATCAGACTGTTCAGCAATACCACCTGAAGCAATGACTTTAGCTGTTGTCAACTCAGCCACCAAGCGATCATAGTGTTCAAAATTAGGTCCTGTTAGTGTCCCATCTCGGTCAATATCTGTGTAGACAAAGAGAGTCACCCCAATTTTTTCCATGGCTTTAGCTAAGCTGATGTAATCAACATTACTTGTTTCAAGCCAACCTTCTGTAGCCACCATGCCATTCTTGGCATCGATACCGACAACGACTTTGTCACTACCAAATTTTTCCAAGGCAGCTTTGACAAAGTCTGGATTTTTCACAGCCATTGAACCAATAATCACACGGTCAATACCTACCGCAAGATAATCTTCAATCTGTTCAAGTGTGCGAATACCGCCACCAACTTCCACACCAAGTCCAGATTCTTTTTTCAATTTGGCAATCAAATCACGGTTTGTAGCTCGTCCATCAAAAGCTCCATCTAAATCAACAACGTGAATAAAATCAATACCAGCTTGCGCAAAGATTTTAGACTGCCCAATAACATCAGGGTTAACCACAGTCTTTTGATTAAAATCACCTTTAAAAAGACGAACCACCTGTCCTTCTTTGATATCAATCGCTGGAAGAATCTGCATATAAAACTCCTTTTCTCTTCTAAAACACTACCCAAAAACTGTGAAACTTATTTCTCACACAGTACAATAAATTTTTTTAGAATTCCTAAGCCCACATCACCAGATTTTTCAGGGTGGAACTGAGCGCCATAAACATTGTCCTTGTGAATCATAGCTGGCACATCAATGTCATAATCTGCAGTCACATCGATGTATTCTTTTGGAACATCTGTAAAATAACTGTGAACAAAATAAACAGACTGTCCTTCAAGTTCTTCCGTTAAAGGAGTTTCATGTTTGACTGTCAAATTATTCCAGCCCATGTGAGGCACTGGCATGTTTTTGGTTGCTTTGATTTCTCTACAAACGCCCGGAATAAAACCAAGTCCTTTTGTTTCTTGATGTTCTAAACCAACTTCTGTCAAGACTTGCATTCCAAGGCAAATACCAAGTAGCGGTGCTCCTTTAGCAACTGCTTCTTTAATTACTGGAACCAAACCACGCTTAGTCAGCTCGGCCATGGCAGCTGGATACGCTCCAACACCAGGTAGTATAAAACCTCTAGCTGCTAAAATTTTTGTCGGGTCACTGGATAATTCAGCCTGAACACCAATTTTTTTCAAAGCCCTTAAGACATTAGCAGTATTTCCTGCATCATAATCAATTACAATAATCATAAGCTAAGTTATCGAACCTTGTAAACACCACTAAATAAGAGTGTTTCGGCTGATTTTCCTTTCTAGTTTTAATTACAACAAGCCTTTTGTTGAGTTAACCCCGTGAATTTCTGGGTTAATGGTAATAGCTTCGCGAAGAGCACGTCCTGTTGCTTTGAAAAGACTTTCTGATTTATGGTGGTTATTTTTACCGTGTAAAATCTTCAAGTGCAAATTCATCTGAACATTAAAAGCAAAGGCTTGGAAGAATTCTTCCACGAGCTCTGTATCAAAATTGCCAAGTTTTGGATTATCGAATTCACAATCAAAAACAAGGTAACTACGTCCTGACAAATCAAGACTTGCCATTCCAAGTGTTTCATCCATTGGAACAAATGATGTTCCGTAACGGTTAATACCCGCTTTATCGCCCAAAGCTTCTTTCAAAGCTTGACCTAAAACAATCCCAACATCTTCAACCGTGTGGTGACTATCAACATGAAGGTCGCCGTCGGCTTTAACTACAAGAGACATGCGGCTGTGTCTGGCAAAAAGAGTCAGCATATGGTCAAAGAAACCAACACCAGTATCAATAGAAACTGGCTCTTGGACATCAAGATTAAGGCTCAATTTAATTTTAGTTTCAAAGGTATTACGTTCAATCTCTGCTTGTCTCATAACAACTCCTTTTTGATACTCTTATCTATTTTTGACTATCTAAAATATCAATCACTTTATACAAATTTGCTTCATTAATTTGGTAAGGGGCTTCTTTTCGTACAACTGGCTTGGCACAAAAGGCAATTCCGATACCTGCTGTTTTAATCATCGGAAGGTCATTGGCTCCATCTCCCATAGCAATGGTTTGACTTAAATCTAAGTCATTTTCAGCTGCCCATTCGATAAGGCTTGCTTTTTTGACATCTTTGGTAACCACATCACCAAGCACTTTTCCTGTCAAAACGCCATCTTTAACTTCTAAACGATTAGCTTTAACATAATCAAGACCGATGCGCTTAGCCAAGACATCAACAGTTTCATGAAAACCACCCGATACCACAGCAACTTTATAGCCACGATGATGAAGTTCAGCCACCAATTTTTCGGCACCATTTGTAAAATGCATGCGAGCAAGCACTTTATCAAAGATACTTTCTGGCAAACCTTTTAATAAACCAACACGTTCATCTAAAGCTTGTTTGAAATCTAGCTCGCCATTCATGGCACGAGCAGTGATGTCAGCGATTTTTTCACCAACCCCTGCCTCTTCACCTAATAAATCAATACCTTCTTCTTGAATGAGGGTTGAATCCACATCCATTACTAACAAACCATTTACTTTAGTCATGACGCACCTCGATTGCTTTAGCGTGAGCCTGCAAGCCTTCGGCATAAGCAAGCGTCGTAATATCGTGACTAGCCGCATTAACAGCGGCTTTTGAGTATTGCATGTACTGAATTCGTTTCACAAAATCATGCACTCCAAGCGCTGATGAAAAACGACTAGTGCTTGTTGTTGGCAAGACGTGATTTGCCCCAGCATAGTAATCACCAATCGGTTCACTGGTGAAATGACCTAGGAAAACAGACCCAGCATTTTGTACTTTATCAAGATAATCATAAGCATTATCCATAGCCAATTCCAAGTGTTCTGGTGCCACTTGGTTCATCAAATCAAACATAGCATCAACCGAATCCGCAATGATAATGCAACCGTTATTTTCAACTGATGGGCGAGCAATGTTTTCACGTGGCAAACGTTTAAGTTGCTCTTCAATCTCTACCTCAACAGCTTCAGCCAATTCAGCCGAATCAGTTACCAAAATCGCGCGAGCACGCACATCGTGTTCAGCTTGAGAAAGCAAATCTGCAGCAACGTATTTAGGATTTGCTGAACTATCGGCAATCACTCCAATTTCTGATGGTCCTGCAATCATGTCAATTCCAACAAGACCGTAAACCATTTTCTTGGCTGTCGCAACAAAGATATTTCCAGGTCCTGTAATCTTATCAACACGAGGAATCGTTTCTGTACCATAAGCAAGAGCCGCAACCCCTTGAGCACCACCAACTTGAAAAATCTTATCGACACCAGCAAGTGAAGCAGCCACCAAAATAGCAGGTTCAAAATGTTTTTGCGGCGGTGTAATCATGATAATTTCCTTAACGCCAGCAATCTTCGCAGGAATCACGTTCATCAATACTGACGATGGATAAGCTGCCGTTCCACCTGGCACATAAACCCCAGCTCGTTCGATTGGACGAATCAATTGACCACGAATAACACCATCAGTCGGTTGGTCTTCAAAACCTGATTCCAATTGTTGTTTGTGATAACTTTCAATGTTTACTTTCGCATTTTTAAGTGCTTCTAAGACTTCTGGATCAATCTCTTCAAAGGCTTGGTCAATCAAATCTTGACTCACTTCAAAGTCATCCAAAGCAATCTTGTCGAATTTTTCAGAGTAAGCTTTTAAAGCCTTATCCCCATTTTTCTTGACATCTTCCAAAATTTGACGAACCGCATCGTCGACATCAAGGTTTTCTTTGCTTAATTCCACTTGCTCTTGATAGAGAATTTTTGAAATGTCTTCTGTCGTTCCTGTTAAAACTTTCATTTAAAAGCTACCTCCTCATTTCCAACGATACTTTCCAATTTCTGGATAAATGGCATGATTTCTGGATTATTTTTCAAAGCTGCCTTATTGACAATCAGGCGAGCTGAGATACGACAAATGTCTTCATAAACCTTGAGACCATTTGCAACCAAAGTATTTCCTGTTTCTACAATATCAACAATAGCATCTGCTAAACCGATAACTGGAGCAATTTCGACACTCCCTTGAATTGAAATAATTTCAACATCTTCGCCCTTTTTATTAAAATAATCAGTGGCAATTGTTGGGTATTTTGTGGCAATACGCTTGCGCTTGTGATCATGCGGTTTGTAAGCGTCCGTTGAAGCAACAGAAAACTTACACAACCCAAAATTCAAATCAAGCATTTCAAGGTAACCTGTCGGATGCTCAATAAGCAAATCTTTTCCGACAACCCCAAGATCAGCAACACCATGTCGAACATAAGTTGTCACATCGGGTGCCTTAACAAGCAAAAAGCGGAATTTCTTGTCCGGACTTTCAAAAATTAGGTTACGTCCCTTATCCGCCATAAAAGACATGTCAAAACCAGCTTTTTCCAAAAGTTTTACGGTACCTTTTTCAATACGTCCTTTGGTCAAAGCAATCGTAATTTGATTTTCCATTAGGCACCTCCTTCTAAACTATCGTGTACTGCTTGGTAAATGGCATCAATATTTACTGCCCAACCAACCGCTGTTAATTTTTTAGCGCCAAAACGTTCAAATAACTTATCGTAGCGTCCACCTGAAGCAAAGGCATCTGGAACTTTGTCCCCAAAGACTTTAAACATCACACCAGTGTAGTATGGCATAGATGGAATTTGAGCCAAATCAATATTGCTTTCAGGTAAAATATCAGATACTTGTGCCAACAAATCTTCCAAATCAGTCAAAGCAGCTAAGACAGACTCATTTTTAACAAGCTTACGAGCTTTACTAAGCACTTGATGACTTTCACCAAAAAGATAAGGCAAGTTTTTCAAGAAATCGTCAAATTCACTTGGATATTTCTTCGTTAACTCATTTAATTGCGTGATATTTTTGTCTTTAAGTGCCACGTCCAATTCTTTTTCCGCTGCAGCTGGTAAGTTCAAATCATCAAAAATCATTTGTGAAATACCAGCATGTGAAAACTCAAATTGGTAAGATGGGATATCTGCCTTATCAAGCGATGCTTTTGCTGAAGCGATGGCTTCATAAACCGCCTCTTTAGCAGGATAACCAACAATTTCAATCCCTGCTTGTGTGTGTTCGTTCATCAAGCCACGCATTTCTTCATTGTATTTGAAGACCTTGCCTGAATATGAAAATTTAATCGGCGTTTCAACTTGGGTTGAAGCAATCACACGTCCAATCTGACTAGTAATATCCGGACGAAGGGTCAACAGTTCGCCACTTTTATCAAAAAAATTATAATTATTTTTATTAAGCGTATCGCTAAAAACTTCAAAATGTTCCAAGGTCGGTGTTTCAATACGATTAAAGCCTTGACTCATCAAGAAATCACTGATATCTCGTTCAATTTTGTAGGTTACACGTACGCGTTTGAACAGTTTATCGTGCATGCCTACTGGTAAAGTCGTCTTTTTCATTCCATCACTCCTCAAATCATTTCAAACAAACAGCCAAGAACTTTTTAATCGCCTTGAGCACTTCTTCCATTTCATCTTGTCGACCAATCGAAATACGCAAATGATTTTTAATGCGTTCAACTTTTGGGAAATAGCGAACATAAATATTTTTAGCTTGTAAGTAGTCAAATAATAAGGCTGCGCCGTTATCTGGACATTCTGCTAAGACAAAATTTGTTTTTGATTCTAAAACCTTAAAGTCTAAAAATCTCAACTCTTTTGCAAACCAATCTCTGGTTGCCATGATTTTTTGACAAGTGTCTTCGTAGTAATCCCAAGATTCAACAGTAGCTAGCGCCAATTTTTCAGCAATCAAATCAACATTATATGGATTAACGGAATTCTTAACCGCATTAATCACTGTCATTAATTTTGGACTTCCCATACCATAGCCAACTCGCAAACCAGCAAGTGAAGCATCTTTTGAAAATGTTCGTGTGATAAAAACATTTTCATATTTTTTAAGCAGTGGCAGAGCTGTTTGACCACCAAAATTAATGTAGGCTTCATCAATAATAACCACCACATCTTGATTAGCACGAATAATCTTTTCAAGCTCATCAAGCGATTTATAAATGCCAGTTGGCGCATTAGGATTGGTGATGATAATTCCTCCATTGTCAGCAATGTAATCACTAGAGTCAATCTCAAACTGCTCATTCAATGGAATTTCATGGTAATTGACATGATACAAATCCGCCCAAACCTTGTAAAATCCATAAGTTAAATCAGGAAACAAAACCGGATCATCACTATTAAAAAATGCTAGAAATGCCATGGATAAAATATCATCTGAACCATTACCAACGATAATCTGATCAGGTTCAAGACCGTGTTGCTTAGCAAGCGCAATGCGTAGTGATTTTTGATCCAAGGTCGAATATTTTCGCAATTGATGGACATCAAACTGTGAAAAAACTTCTGCTACTTTTGGACTTGGTCCATAAGCATTTTCATTTGTATTTAGTTTAATTAAATTTTCACCGCTTGGTTGGCTTCCGGCAACGTAAGGTTCAATTTCTCTCAATCCTTTAATAGTTGTCATAATAAGATCCTTTCTATTTTCTGATATAAAAAAGACGCCCTCGCAAAAAACTTTGCAAGGACGTTAACAACGTGGTTCCACCTTTGATTCAACAGCAAGTCACCTTAACTGCTCTCATGAAGTACTAGACTTCTAATCCGTAACGTGGATCCATCCGTCGTGCACTACTAGCTAGAAGCATTCGCACACGCACTCAAGAATGTGTCGCCTAAGGATTGCATGCTTTTCTCACCACCAAGCACTCTCTGTCTGTTGTCTTAGGCTTTTTCTATCATCGCTTTTTTATATTAAAGCTATTTTACAAGAAAATTCTGAAAATATCAAGCTAAATTTTTAGAATCTTTATATTTATACCCAAAATTTTAAGTCAACTTAACCCAAAATAGAATAAAAGTATCAAAAAAGGCTTAGAAAGTTTCTAAACCTTTTTTTCTTATATGACATATCATCTTAGAAACGAATTTGTTCACGTGTTTTTTCATATGATGATACGAAACGATCAGTTACACCTGGTTCAACTGTTTCAAGTGCATATGAGATTTCGTCAAATGACGCTTGATAATTGTTATCTACTTCAAAGAGATGCAAAGCATGTTCAAAACTGCTTTGAACACTTGGCTCGAAGCTACGGTAACGGTTAGAGTATTGTAACAACTGTTCAGTCAATGTTGCATTTTGAACAACTTGGTAAGTTGCTTCTTCAAGATTAGCAATTGCTGCAGTTGCAACATCAGTTAAACGAGAAACTGCTTCAATATCAATGCGACCGCGGCTAAGCTCATCAATCAAAACTTCCAATTGTTTGCTTGTTGTGAAGAATGCGCTCAAGAAATCTTGAGGAATTCCTGGTAAGTTACGTTTTTCCATGTAACGTTTGATTGAGTGCAAACGATTAATGTATTGATCTAAGCTTTGACGAGCAACGCTTTCGATTTGTTCAATGTTTTTGACATGTTCGAAGACTTGCATTTGACCTTCTTCAATCGCATCAAGAGTTTTCAATGTGCGATCAAAAATCAATTGAAGTTCAGAGAATGGTTTATCTTGATTATCGAAAACTTCAACGATTGGCAATGTTTCTTGTTCGATTTCTTCCAAATTTTTAGTGAATGAACGAAGACTTAAGTTTTCGTTATCATTCAAGATATACTTGTGGGATAAGCGCTTGATTTCGTGTTCCAATTTTTCGTTATTGGCTTTAGCGTGTGCCAAATAATTTGGAATGATTTTACTGTCTTTAAGCGCAGCTTTGTGAGCAGCAATTTCACGTTCAAACAATTCATATAATGAATCGATTTTTTCTTGGATGTGTTCATTTTCATCACGAGCACGATCAAGATTCAAAGTCACAAGTTCTGATGAATTAGCACGGATTGCATCACGCACTTCTTGGAAACGAGCTTCAATGTCTTTTTCAGCGAAGTGGTAATTTTGTTCAAGCAGACGACGGTAACCTTGTTCCAAATCATCCAATTGATCTGGAAAATCATCTTCCAATTTAGCAACGATTGCTGGAATTTGTTCTGAAATTTGACCAAGTGCAATAGTATGTTCTTCAGCACGATCAAGTACTTCAGAGGCTTCAACTGGGTCACCTGTTGAGTTAAGTGTTACAAATTGTGAGAACTCAGCCTCGATGTTTTTCAATTGTTTTTCAATCTCGGCCATTGTTGAACCAAAATTGTCTTCTTTTTCTGAAATAGAAGCTTGAAGAGTTTCATATAAGTCCAAAGCATGCTTCACACGTGCACTGTTCTTTTCTTCTTGTTCTTTCAAAACAGCAAGTGCTTCACGAATTGCATTGATATCTTCTTCAACCAAGTTCAATTGGCTTTCAACATTGTCAATTTCATGTTTCGCACTGATAAACTTGAAGCTATCGTTAAGATCTTCAGCTTCAAAAATATGATTTTCAATATCTGAGAAAGAATTTAATGAAAGATCAACCCATTTTTGGTTCCATTCACGAAATGTTGTTTGACTTTGTCCGATAAGATGAAGATTTTTAACAGCTTCGACTTCTTCATTGACTGGTAATCCAAATAACGATTGCTTTCTTTCTTCCAAACTTGCAATCAATGAATCATTTCGTTTGCGTACGATAACGCCAACTAGATAAGCAATAATGACTAAAACAACTATTGCTACAAGCAGTAAAATAATTCCGCTCGACATTTAAAACTCCTTATAAATTGTCTTTTTTATCGTAAAAAATAGCTATAACATTACGATTATAACATACTTAGAGATTGTGTGCAGTATTTTTATGTTAATATTCGATTAAATATCAAGCGTACTGTAAACCGCATTTTCTTCAATGAACTCACGACGTGGTTCAACCTTATCTCCCATAAGCATATCAAAAATCTTATCTGCTTCGGCAGCATCATCAACAGATACACGCGCCATTAAGCGATTTTCTGGATCCATTGTTGTTGCCCAGAGTTGGTGGTCATCCATTTCACCAAGACCTTTGTAACGTTGAACAGATGGTTTTGAACGACCATTGCTGTAGCGCTCAATTGCCGCTTGTAGTTCAACTTCCTGATTAGCACCAGGTTGGATGTATTCTTTAATTTCACTACCCACTTTAACACCGTAAATTGGTGGTTGTGCGATGTATACGTATCCTGCTTCCAATACAGGACGCATGAAGCGATAAATCAATGTCAGAAGCAAAGTACGAATGTGTGCTCCATCGACATCGGCATCGGTCATGATAACTAGTTTGTGGTAACGAGCTTTGGTCACATCAAAATCAGCTCCAAAACCTGTTCCCATTGCTGTAAACAAGCTACGAATTTCTTCGTTAGCAAGGATTTTATCCATACTTGCTTTTTCAACGTTCAAGATTTTACCACGAATTGGTAGAATTGCTTGGTGCTCGCGGTCACGTCCTGATTTTGCAGAACCACCCGCAGAATCCCCTTCGACGATGAACAATTCGTTCATTGTTGCGTCGTTTGAAGAACAGTCTGCCAATTTACCAGGCAAGTTTGAAATTTCAAGACCTGATTTTTTACGTGTTACCTCACGTGCACGTTTCGCAGCAATACGTGCTTTAGAAGCAAGAATTCCTTTTTCAACGATTTTCTTAGCAATTTGAGGATTTTCTAACAAGAAACGTCCAAATGCATCGCTAAATAAACGGTTAGTAATTTTGACAACTTCTGAGTTTCCAAGTTTTGTTTTGGTTTGACCTTCAAATTGTGGGTTTGGATGTTTAACAGAGATAACTGCTGTCAAACCTTCACGAACATCGTCGCCAGTTAGATTATCGTCTTTTTCTTTAAGCAATTTATTTTGACGAGCATAATCGTTAATCACACGTGTCAAAGCTGTACGGAAACCTTGTTCGTGTGTACCACCTTCATGTGTGTGAATGTTATTGGCAAAGCTCATCACTGTCTCGTGGTAACCAGTTGTATATTGCATGGCAACTTCAACTGAAATACCATCCATTTCACCATCAGTATAAATAGGTTTATCAAAGATAACATCTTTGTTTTCGTTGATAAATTCAACGTAACTTGAGATACCACCTTCGTAGTGATAATGTTGTTCTTGTTCAATACCTTCACGTTTGTCAGTGATTGAAATACGCAAACCGCGGTTCAAGAAAGCAAGTTCCTGAATACGTTTAGCTAATTTATCAAAATCAAATACTATTGTTTCTGTAAAGATTTCGCCATCTGGAGTGAAGTGAACAGTTGTACCGTGACGGTCTGTGTCACCAATAACTTTCAAATCGTCAACAACATGACCACGGCGATATTCTTGATAATGGATTTTTCCATCACGATAAACAGACACATCCAATTGTGTTGATAGAGCGTTAACAACAGATGAACCTACCCCGTGGAGACCACCTGATACTTTATAACCGCCACCGCCGAATTTACCACCGGCGTGCAATACTGTAAAGACCGTTTCAACGGCTGGACGACCTGTTTTTTCTTGAATATCGACAGGAATACCACGCCCATCATCGACAACTGTAATCGAATTATCTTTCTCGATGAAAACCTCAATGTGCGTGGCAAATCCTGCCAAAGCTTCATCGATTGAGTTATCGACAATTTCCCAGACCAAGTGGTGCAATCCTTCTTTTGAGGTTGAACCGATATACATCCCTGGGCGCATACGTACAGCTTCAAGTCCCTCTAGGACCTGAATCTGACTGGCGTCGTACTCTTTCGCTAATTCTGCTAAATTTTTATTTTCTTCCGTCATTTACTTCACTATCTCCAATAAGGATTTTTTCCCATCAACTAACAAGGTATCAAAGCCAGCAGCTTGACCAGCTTCTTTATCAATTTCACGATCTCCAATAACCAAAGCATTTTCAATCTTATACTTTTCTTTGAGGTATAACATTGATTCTGGATTTGGCTTACGAGCAAAGCCGCTTTCTGATGTCACGACTTCTGTGAAATAGGGAAGTACCTTTGTTTTTTCTAAAATATCAAGGACTTGTTTATTTCGATGAGAAACCAAGAAATTTCTCCCACCGCTAGCCACAATTGCCTGTAAAACCTCGCTGGCGCCTGTAAAAAGAACCGGTGTTTTCAAATAATCGGCTTCTAATGCTTTATATGCTTTCAAAAATTGTGGTTGGTTTGGGATAAATTTTTTAACAGCGGCATCTGTTGATTCTTTTAGCTTTTCATAAACGTCATCATGCGATGCTTGACAACCAAAATTAGCTAAAGTTTTCACAAAAGCCTGAGTGGACATTTCATAATTATCGAGTAAAGTGCCACCCAAATCCCAGATATAATCATGGTAATTCATAAGCAATATTATATCACAATTTTGCATTTTTTTATAGTCTCTACTCAATCAATTTCCCACATAGTCAAACAGGATTTTCAAAAGATTTTTGTGATAACAAAATTGCTTTTTAGCCAAAAAAAGGCTCGGGAGAATTTTCCCAAACCTCTTTTAATAACGTTCACTTCGTCTGAAATGCTCTTCAACTTCTTGCTCATGGTGCAAATTATTTTGATAACTCATTGATAGAATCAAACCAACACAAATCAAGTTAGTAATCAATGATGAACCACCTTGTGAGATGAATGGCAATGGAATACCAGTCAAAGGTAGAATACCAATCGCAGCACCAACATTTTCAAAAATGTGGAACAAAATCATCATGATAAATCCAGTTGAAATGTAAGTGTAGAATCGGTTGTTTGACTCAAAAGTCACACGAATCATGCGATAAATCAAAACAAGATACAAAGTCATAACAACCGCACAGCCAAGAAAACCGAAGTCCTCAGCAATAACTGTGAAAATCATGTCACTTTCACGAACTGGAACAGCAAGGTCAATAACATTGAAACCTTTACCACCAAGCCCACCGCTACCAATTGAAATCATACCTTGAGTTTGTTGGTAAGCAATTGATTTAGCGTATGAAAATGGATCTAGCCAAGCTGAAATACGATTAATTTGATAGGTATCCATCCCCAAACCATAGAAAATATCTTTGCCATGTGGTGATAGAAAAAGAGCTAGAAAGCCTCCAATAATCACCGTTACCGCAATCACAACAGGCAAGATAATCCACCAAGATATTCCTGACAATAAAATCAAACCTGCTAGAATAGCAGAGAACACCATGGCCGTCCCAAGGTCTTTTTGCAAACCTAATAACACCATGACCGGCAAGGTAATCAAAGCAAAGATTCCAAGAAGCTTCCAATCGTTTTTTAAATTATCTTCTGGCACTTTGTGTCTAAACCAAATCGATGCTCGAGCTAGCATCAAAATGTAAGAGACCTTCATGAATTCGGAAGGTTGAAATAAGGTTACTGACCCAATGGTTACCCAGTTTTTGGCACCGGTTGATTCGACCAATTCTGGACTATAAAAAATCAAAGGTAAAATCATCAAAGCCAAACCCAAGCCATACAAATAAGGGGTGACTTTCCATAAAAATTCAGTACTAAAGAGCATAACAACAAAGGCAACTACACACCCTAAAAAGATCCAAACACCTTGTTGTGTCATTACTTTTGCAATTGTTCCAGGATAGTCATTTGACGTTGCAATATAAACGGCTACCAAACCAATTAGCAAAAGAAAAAAAACAGGTAAAATTACAGAATAGTCAATTCGACTATCAATAGAATATTTTTTTCTTGCCATGTTACTTCCTTCGTTTCTAGTCAAAAAATATTATATCATTTTTTAATTAGATTTGAGGAAAAAAGCTGGTGAAAATACGGGAATTTTTCAGAAAAAATCAAGGCATGGTTTTCAGGAATTTTCGTGTACATTTTCAAAAAAATAAAGCCATTAACTAAGGATAATTCTGATATAATAATCTTTTTTGGACAATTTTAGGTCAAGTGTATTTGATAACGAAAAAAGACCTTGAAATCAAGGACTTTTATGCCTACTTATATCTCCCCTGCCGGAATCGAACCAGCAACTACTCCTTAGGAGGGAGTTGTTATATCCATTGAACTAAGGGGAGCTATGAAAAAATCTGTCACAAGGACAGATTTTTTCAATCGAAAAGTTATCGCCAAAATTAACGACGGATTTCTTTAATACGAGCAGCTTTACCTTGCAATGCACGCAAGTAGTAAAGTTTAGCACGACGTACTTTACCGTGACGAACAACTTCGATTTTTTCTACACGTGGAGTGTGAACTGGGAATGTACGTTCAACACCGATACCACTTGAAATTTTACGAACTGTGTACATTTCTGAGATCCCTTGACCTTTACGTGAAATTACCACACCTTCGAAAACTTGGATACGTTCGCGGCTTCCTTCGACAACTTTTGCGTGAACACGAACAGTATCACCAGGTTGGAATGCAGGGATGTCAGTACGTAGTTGACCTTCAGTCAAACTTTGAATTAATGGATTCATTTATTTATTCTCCTATCTTACTAATCATTAGGTGCTTGTCCCAGCGGATTAGCTGTATTATTAGTGCGTCCATTACACACTCTTCTTATTTTACCAAAAATCACCATATCTGTAAAGCAAAATGGCTGAATTTTTTGAGTATTTTTTCTAGAATGTCAAAACCTCTTGTCCTGTGTAAATAGAGTGTTTTCGATTAAGGCTGTAAGCAAAAATCATAATTAAAGCAAAATATGGCAAATTAGCAAAACCAAAGACTTCTCCCCCGATAAAAATCGGAGCTAAAAGTGTATTTGTGGCACTACCAAAGACGCTGATGTAACCTGCCGCTGCAACAAATTCAACTGGCAAACCAAAAACATTTGCTAAAACAACACCGAGTGATGCACCGATAGCAAAGAGCGGTGTGACCTCACCACCTTGAAAACCGATTGCTAAAGTTGCCACAGTCAAGACTAGTTTCAATAACCAATCATAAAAGTAAATGTCTTTCCCAGAAAAACTAGCATCAATCAGATTAGTTCCAAGACCTGAATAACGTCCATGATACAACATCAAGAAAAGAAGACTAAGCACAATCCCACCAAATAAAATACGATAGTAGGGATTATACATGACCTCTTTGACTTTTTGTTTAGCATAGGCAAGTAAAGCAGCAAAGGCATTGCCGACCAATCCAAAAATAAGTCCTAGCAAAGCAAGTTTGCAAAACAACAAAGCATTAAAAGTTAGTGAAACATTGACAAAGTGAGCAAATTTCTCTAATCCTAAAACATGTGATGTTGCACTCGCCACAAATGAAGCAATTGTCATTGGTAAAAGAGCTGGTAATTGTAATTTACCAAGAACCAATATCTCAAGTCCAAAAAAGACAGCCGCCAATGGCGTTTGAAACAAACCGGCAAACCCAGCTGCCATACCCGTTACAAGAAACAAGCGAGAGCTATTTTCAAAAGAGAAAAACTTGCTAAAAGCATGTGAAATCGTCGCCCCAAGCTGGACAGCAACACCTTCACGACCAGCACTTCCTCCAAAAAGATGAGTTAGCCAAGTTGCTACAGTTACCAAAGGTAACATGACCAACGGAATTTCTTTTTCGGCTTCTTGACTAACCGCAAAAAGTAGCCCCATTCCTTTGCTAGCTCGAGCATCCGCTTTTTGATAAAGAAAAACAATAACCATCCCAATCAACCCCAAAAAAGGAATCACATAATTGAAATGACTAGTTCGAAAGTCACTAAGTATGAGTAAGACGCGACCGAATACAGTATCAACACAACCTATCAGAAATCCAATAAGAAGACTTGCGCCGATTACTTTTACAAGAACATTGTAAGAATAATCTTGATTATCTTTTAAGTTTTTAATCATGAGAGCTACCTTCTTAATCTAAATCAGCCTTTAATTGTTTAGCTTGATAATCGCGAGAATTTTTCATGATATCTGCAAAAGTATTGACCAGCGTCGTTTCAAAATCCTTATTTTGAACGCGACTAGCAACTTTATTTAAGACTACTTTTTCACGACTAGTATCTAAAATAGCTTTTCCAGTAGCTCTCTTATAAGCTGCTACTTGAGTCACTAGAGCCATACGTTTTTCCAGAAGGGCTACTAACTCTTGGTCTACTTGATCAATTTCTTGACGGATAATATTTAAATCTTTTACTGACATTTTTCCATATCCTTATCTTTTTTATTTCTACTATAAAGATGACTTATTCTTTTTTCGTTTAAAATAAGTTCCTATTAAACTGATGGCAATAAAAATAACAAGCAGTACAATAATCAGTCTTAAATTTCCCGCAACAACCGCATCTCCACCTAAAGCATACAATAAACTACTCGGTGCTACTCCGATTGTAACGTAGAGAAACCATCTGCGCCAAGGCAATTTGATTTTTGCCACGTGATAATTGATGAGTAGGGTTGGAATCACAGGAATCATGTAACCTAGCATAATACCCAGTTCTTGATTTTCAACAGCATCGATGACATTTTTGAATCCTGCAAAATATTTTTTCAACTTGATATCATTGTCCTTTAAATCAATCATTTTCAGAATTCTAACAAAGATAAAATTGCCAAGGATATTTGCTGAGAGATTCATCAAAAAGCCAATAGCAGGGCCATAAATCAAGCCATTAAAGATAGCAAAAATCGCATTCGACATAAAAGGAATGGCTGCTGTTAAAGCTGTCAAAAATAGCAAAATAGTGATATTCATCAGATTTTTTGTTCGCAACTGCATCAAAAACTGTGTTAGAGTTGTTTTCGAGCTAGATTGCCAAAAAGCGGCAATCAGTTGCCAGTGCCTGATGATATAAATCATAAAATAGCCACAAATACTAAGTAAACCAAGAATCACTAATAACTTACGTAGCTGACCATATTTGTACTCATGTTTTTTCATATTACTTCCATTATAAAGAAAAGTTTATCTCTTGACAAGAAGACTCAAGAGATAAAAAGATTATTTTTAGAATTTTCAAATATTTACCCGATAGAATCTTCCATACTCATAGTAATCAAACTATTCATTTCGACGGCATATTCCATTGGAAGTTCTTTGGTGATTGGTTCCATAAAACCATTAACAATCATAGCTGTTGCTTCTTCTTCAGAAATTCCTCGGCTCAACATGTAGTAAAGTTGTTCTTCAGAAACTTTTGAAACCTTAGCTTCATGTTCCAAAGACACATTTGAATTATGAATTTCATTAAATGGAATAGTATCTGAGCTTGATAAGTCATCCATTAAAATCGTATCACATTCAATGTGTGATTTTGAACCTTCACTATGCTTGCCAAAGTAAACTGAACCACGATAGTCAGTCTTTCCACCATCCTTAGCCACTGATTTTGAAATCAAGGTTGATGAGGTATGTGGAGCATTGTGATAAACTTTACAGCCAGCATCTAGATGTTGACCATAATTGGCAAATGCCATGGAAAGTACTGACGTTTTGGCGTGTGGACCATCTAAAATCGAACAAGGGTATTTCATATTGACCTTACTTCCGAGGTTACCATCAATCCAATCTAACATGCCGTTTTCTTCAACCTTACCACGTTCAGTTACCAGATTATAAACATTGTCAGACCAATTCTGCATAGTCGTGTAACGAAAACTAGCATCACGTTTGACAATAATTTCTACCGTTGCTGCGTGAAGGCTATTGGTTGTGTAATTGGGAGCAGTACAACCTTCAATATATTGAATTGAAGCTCCTTCATCGACAATAATCAAACTACGTTCAAATTGCCCTGCATTTTCACCATTAATGCGGAAATAAGTCTGTACTGGAATATCACATTGCACGCCCTTTGGCACGTAAATAAAAGTTCCACCTGACCAAACAGCACCATTTAAAGCGGCAAATTTATGCTCACTATTTGAGACAATTTTTCCAAAATACTCCTTAAATAAGTCTGGAAATTCTTGCAAAGCTGTGTCAGTATCGGTAAAGATAATTCCTTGTTTTTGGAACTCTTCTTTCATATTATGATAAACCACTTCAGACTCGTACTGAGCTACAGCACCAGAAAGGTAATCACGTTCAGCTTGTGGAATCCCCAAACGCTCAAAAGTTTCTTTAATCTTATCAGGAACATCATCCCAGTCATTAACCTTCTTATTCGCTAGCTTTTGGAAATAAATGACATCATCAAAGTCAATTCCAGACAAATCAGGTCCAAAATCTGGCATGGGAAGTTTATAAAACAACTCCAAGCTCTTCAAACGATAATCAAGCATCCATTTGGGTTCATGCTTGTAAGCAGATATGTTTCGCACGATTTCTTCTGTTAGACCCTTACCCGTCGAATAAGTCGGGGTAAGATCATCGTGAAAACCATAATCGTAATCTCTATTTTTGGTCATAATGACACCTCACTTTATAAAACATTCTTTATGAAAGGAAGAGAAAAAAGAGATTGGAGCACACTCCAACCTCAGTTTCTTATTTAGTTTACTTTTTCAGAAATAGTTTCTGCGAAAGCTTCTAGATTTGCAATATCTTCATCTTCTGCAGATAAGTCAACTTTAACTGAATCCGTACCTTTTGTTGCACCAGTCAAGGCAAATTGTGCTTCAAATTCGTCAACTGCTTTACAGAAGTAATCGTAGAAAGTATCACCAGATCCGACAACACCGAAGATTTTATCTGTCAAATCAACATCTGCAAGATCTTCGTAAAAATCAACGATTTCATCTGGCAATTCGCCATCTCCGTATGTGTATGATGCAACAATCGCAACATCAGCATCTTCAAAATCAGCTGCGTCAACTGTTGTACATTCGTCTACTTCGACAGTGTGTCCAAGTTCTTCGAACTTATTTCCAACAATGTCAGCAATTTCTTCAGTATTTCCTGTCATGCTGGCATAGACAATCTTAACTAAAGCCATAGTTCCCTCCAAACATAAATTACCACTATTGTAGCATAATTTTACAGAAATGTTTTATATAAATTGTCAATTTTCGATAATAAATCAGCTTTTTGAGCTTCTGTTGTAAACGATGCTTGAATAGCATTTTTATTAAATGTTAGGAAATCATCAACTCCAACACCAAAATATTTGGCAAAGAGCGCGTATTCTCTTGTTAGGCTGGTGTCAGAAACCGTACGGTTATCAGTGTTAATGGTAATCTTAGCGCCAGCATTTTTCAAAACAAGAAAAGGAAACTCAGCTAAAGATTTCGCAGCTTTGGTTTGGAGATTGCTTGTCAAGCATAGCTCAGCTGTTACCCCTTTTTTGACAAATTCTTGAATCAATTCAGGTTGATCATAAATGGCCGTGGTATGTCCGATACGCTTGATACCAAGAGCAATGGTATCCGCAATGTAATGAGCGCAACCACATTCACCAGCGTGAAATGTCAAAGGAAGCCCTAACTCCTGAGTATGCTTAATGATAGCCTCTAATTCTGCAGGTGGAAAATCTAGTTCATTTCCTGCAAAATCAAAACCAGCTAATCCTTTATCAGCTAACTGGACGACATGGTCAAAAATATCACGTGTCACATGTGCAGGTGATTGTTTCATGCCACAGACAAGAACCTTAGCCGCAATGCCAAAATCTGCTTCTGCCTGCTTAAGACCTGACAGAACTGCTTCAACGGTCTCAGAAGCTGTCAATCCTTCATCCATTGAAAATTCAGGTGCAAAGCGAATTTCAGTATAAATGACATTTTCCTGCGCAGCTTGTCTAGCAACATCATAAGCAGCCAAATGTAGAGCTTCTTTCGTCTGCAAAAGCGGACGGACAAAATCAAACGCTTTTAAATAATCCATCAAGCTTTCTGCCTCAGCAGGTGCGGTAACTAAGTCCTTTAAATCTTCATCTGCTGCTGGAACAGCAATATCTGCCATATCTGCTAATTGACGAATTGTCTCTAGTGAGATGGAACCATCCAAGTGACAATGAAGTTCTGTTTTTGCCAATTCTTTTAATGTTGTTGTATCCAAGTTAGCCTCCCTAATTAAATTTTTTTAGCTACTATCTTAACACATTCTTTTTACTTTGCAAAGAAATTTTTCTTAAAAAAATAAGTCACAGGATTTTTCCTGCAACTTATCCAAGTTTTAGCTTAAAATAGCTGTTTGTAAAGAGCGATTGTTTCTTCCAATTTATCTTAGGTATGAAGTCCTAGTCCTTTAGCCACATCACGGAAAGTTGCTAGAACATGTTTGGCATTTTCGCGTTCGACAATTGGCAAAGTCATCGCACAACAAACACAATGTAGTAAATGATAAACGGCACCATGTTGGTGTGCCATAGCATGCACATAACCAAGACCTGCATTATTAAAAGCCATACCACCCAAGAAAATAGCATTAACCATGGCTTCTCGCGCTTCAAGGTCATGACCATCGGCAACTGCGCGCGGCAAGTATTCTTTGATTAACTCAATCGCCCCAACCGAAAGTTTTTTCGTTGCGGCGTAAGCACCTGGTGTTACCAATGCTTCGATAGCGTGAGTTAAAGCATCCAGACTAGTTGCGGTTGTTAATGACTTAGGCATTGAAACCATTAATTCTGGGTCATTGACTGACATCAAAACTAGGCTATTTTTATCAACCATAACCATTTTGACTTTGCGTTCTTCATCAGTGATAACATAATTAATGGTAATTTCAGCTGAAGTTCCTGTCGTTGTACTAATGGCAATTACTGGTAAGCCTGTTTTTTCTGATTTATGAACGACTTCGTAATCCAGAGGTCGACCACCATTAGTAGCTAGGATAGATATACTGCTGACAGCATCCTGAGGTGAACCATCTCCAAGAGAAATGATGAAATCACAACCATTTTCTTTTAGGGCTGCTAATCCTTCTTCAACGTTTTTAACGGTTGGGTTAGGGTCAACATCACTATAGACAACATAGTCAATGTTTTCAGCATCAAGCGGTGCCGTTACTTTAGGTAAAATACCACTCTTAGCAATAAAATGGTCAGTTACCAAAAGAGCTTTCTTATAACCATATCCCTTGATGTAACTACCGATTTCCTTAACAACACCACGTCCAATAAGATTAACAGCTGGAGCATAAAATACTGACATGAGCATATCCCCCTTATGATTTTTTTATTTTTAGAAAACGTTTAGATTTATTGTTTAGCACTTTACTTCTAAAAATTAAAAATAAAACCTTAGATTTATTTCAAAAATCCTCATTACCACCTCGCAGTCATTTCATGCTATAATAGGGTAAATCTCTAGCTTACAAAGGAATTTAGATATGAATACATTTGAAGAAATTTTCGAAAAGATAAAAGCTTACGATACCATTATCATTCACCGTCATCAACGTCCTGATCCTGATGCACTAGGTAGCCAAGCTGGTTTGCGTGAACTCATCAAGCACAATTTTCCAACTAAAAAAGTTTTAGCAACTGGTTTTGATGAGCCAACTCTTGCATGGATTACAACAATGGATGAAGTCTCTGACAGCGACTATGATGGGGCTTTGGTCATTGTCACTGACACAGCAAACACTCCACGTATCGACGATGAGCGCTACACAAAAGGCGATTGCCTCATTAAGATTGACCACCACCCTAACGAAGATGTTTATGGTGACCTCTTGTATGTCAATACTAACGCCTCAAGTGCCAGCGAAATCATCTCTGACTTTGCTTTCTCTACTGGCTTAGCCCTTTCTAGCGAATCTGCCCGCTTGCTTTACTCAGGTATTGTCGGAGACACCGGACGTTTCTTATACCCAGCTACAAGCAGCAAAACATTCATGATTGCAAGTAAACTTCGTGAATATGACTTTGATTTTTCAAGTCTAGCTCGCCAAATGGACTCTATTTCATTTAAAATTGCGAAACTTCAAGGCTTTGTCTATGATAACTTAGAAGTTGATGATAATGGGGCTGCGCGTGTGGTGTTGACGCAAGAAACTATGAAAAAATACAATGTCACTGAAGCTGAAACTTCTGCTATTGTTGGAGCTCCAGGTCGTATCGATTGTGTTCAATCTTGGGCAATTTTCGTTGAACAAGCTGACGGTAACTACCGTGTTCGCTTGCGTAGTAAAACACAAGTCATCAACGAGATTGCTAAACGTCACAACGGAGGAGGTCACCCACTTGCCAGCGGAGCCAATTCTTACAGCCTTGAGGAAAACGAGCAAATCTATCAAGAAATCAAAGATTTACTAGCCTCAAAAAACTAAGCTCAGGCCTGCTGTAGAGCGTTTTTTAACAATTATATTTCAATTCAATTATTTTGCACAAAAGTCTTGTCAAATATCGCATTATTTGATAAACTATAGAAGTTAAAATAACTATGGTGCATAAGAAATCATCATGGCAGAAAGGAAATCTTTTAACAATGAAACAAAATATCCACCCAGAATACCGTCCAGTAGTATTCATGGACACAACTACTGGTTACAAATTCCTTAGCGGTTCTACAAAAGCTTCTAACGAAACTGTAGAATTTGAAGGCGCTACTTACCCACTTGTACGTGTGGAAATCTCATCAGATTCTCACCCATTCTACACTGGTCGCCAAAAATTCACTCAAGCAGATGGTCGTGTGGATCGCTTCAACAAAAAATACGGTTTCACAAAATAAGAAATCGCATTTACTACAAGAAGTCATTTCGAGCAATCGAGATGGCTTTTTTGTTTTTCCGTAAATAGGGCAACAAAAAAAGAGCTTACGCTCTTTTTATCTAATATAAGCTAACCAAGCTTCGTCTTCTGCTAGAATGTCTGAACTAGTGTATGAACCGCGGTGTTTGTTCCAAACGTAGTTCGGATTAACGGTTTTAGTAGGTTGATTATTTTGTTGAGTTTGGTTATCTTGTTCGGTAGTTTCTTGAACTTCATCGGTTACCAACGGCTCATCATAGCTTGTTAAACCATACTGCTCAATTAAGGCATTTAACTTATCTGCGTAAGCAGTATCTGTGGCATAACGACCAGTTAGAGCTGCTGTAGCATCTTGATAAGAAGAGGTATTTGACTTCCAAGTATCCGCATAAAGATTCCAACTTAGTAAATTAGCATAGTCATTAAGTGAGTCTGCTAAGCTGTTGTATGAACGAAAGGCTTGGTCAATCTCATAAGTGTTTCCACTACCATCGTCTTCCCAAGTCTGCATGACGACTGAATTACCATTATAAGCCCCTTTTATCCCAAAGAAATTATAATAAGGTTCTTGGCTAAGTGCTGATTGGCCACTACTTGATTCTAAAACAGCTTGAGCAATCATCACTGAAGCATAAAGATTTCTTTCTTGACCAATCTGTCGAGCTGTCTCACCGATACTTGTAATAAAATCAGCTGTCGCTGTTGGGGAAACTTGTCCTGATTCAGCAATAACAGCGTGAGCTGCATGTCTGAAAGTGAGGTTAATTCCCAATGTTATACAAGTAACTAAGGTCGAACAAGCTAAAAAGAATTTTGTCACTTGCTTGTCTTTCACGTGGCCTCCTAAAATGTAAGTGCTATCTTAACCCATTATAGCAAAGTTTTCATAAGCTGGCAACGCGATGTCCTGCTCTCAAAAATCAACTTTTTCTACCACTTCTCTAAAAAAAGAAAAGGCTTGAATCACTTGATTCAAGCCTTTAATTATTTTAGTGAGCAACAAGGTGTTGGGCAATTTCTTGACCAGATTCTTTAGCTGGGAAGTAAGTTGGCCAGTGTTCCATTTCTTTTAGAATTTCATCTTGGCTACTGTTACCCCAGAAAAGATGGAAGTGTTCAACATCTGTTGATGTGATATTGTGGTCGCTAAATTGAATGTATTTGAATTCGCCAGCGTCTTTGTCATCTGTTTCAAAAAGATAACGAACACCACGGTTACCTTTTTCGTATTTCAAAATTTTGTAACCAACGTATTTGTAAGTGTAGGTATGTTTTTCACCATTTTGAACAAAAGTAACTTTATTTTTCTTACCATCAATGATGATTTGTTCAACATCAGTTTGGTAGCCTTTTGTGTAATAGTCTTTAACTTCTTGAGCAGTTTGTTCACCTTTTGAAGCTTTGGCTTTATAAGCCCAGACAGGATCAAGTGTACCATCAAGAAGGTATGGGTAAGCAGATTGCCATTTTCCTGTCCAGTCACTTAATTTACGATCAGTAACGTCTTTATCTTTGAAATAGCCGTGCTGAACAGTTTTGGTATCATCTGTTTCAGCTTTGATTTCTTTACCTTTAACGTCAGTTGTCAATTTCAAAGCTTTCAGATTTTCTTTCATGACTGAGAAGTAATCTTCGCCAGCTTTGATTTGTTTGTTAGTTAAGCTTTCTAGCGGATTTAAAACTTTTGTTTTTACACCAGCTTCATCTGCTAACGTTGCGGCAACTTTACTTGACGCATTTTCTTCAAAGTAAATGTATTTGATATCGTATTTTTTAACGTATTTTGTAAGGCTTGCAATACGTTTTGCTGATGGTTCTACTTCTGGGGAAATTCCAGCAATTGAGATTTGGTTCAAACCATAATCAAGTGCTAAATAACCAAAAGCAGCATGCTGAGTGACGAAGCTTTTTTGTTTAGCATTCGAAAGTCCATCTGTGTAGGCTTTATCTAAGTCATTGAGTTTTTCAATGTAAGCTGCGCTATTAGCTTTAAAAGTGTCAGCTTTATCAGGGTATTTAGCAACAAAAGCATCTCGGATATTTTCAACCAAGGTAACTGCGCGTTTTGGTGACAACCAAACGTGTGGATCATATTCATGACTATGTCCTTCATGCTCGTCATGGTCTTCACCTTCTTCTTCAGCTGTACCAGCCATGAGAAGCATATCACCGCTTGCTCGAACGATAGTTAGGTTATCAGAATTAATTGATTTTTTGACTTTTTTAACCCATGTTTCCATGCTATCATCCATGTAGACAAACATATCAGCATCTGAAATGGTAGCTACATTTTTGGTAGATGGTTCAAAATCATGTGGTTCAGTCCCTGCTTTAATCAGCATTGATACATTTGCTGTATCTCCCATAACAGCTTTGGTAAATTCATAGACAGGATAAAAAGTTGTTACAACTTTAATCTTGTCATCTGCTGCAACCTGCTTAATGTGGCTAACTTGCCAAACAAGCAAAAGCGCAAGTACATTTATCAATAAAAGAAATTTCTTCTTCATGATGGCTCCTTTTCTTAACTAGTTAATAGTTTACCAGTAAAGTATATCCAAACTTTCAACTTTTTGCAAGCTTTTTTTTGTAAATTTTTTCGCCCCGCGTTGTAAAATGAGGTGCAACAAAAAAAGACATGCTCGTCTGATATACTAGAATTCCCCAACTCAGTATAGAAAGCAGATGAACATGTCCACTAATCATTCTACCAAAAAATCGTTATACTCACACCTTTCAGCATCTGAACGCGGAGAAATCAGCGCCTATCTCAAGATGGGAAAGACCCCATCTGAGATTGCTCGTCTGCTTGGGTATCATCGCTCAACCATCAGTCGTGAAATCAAACGAGGAAGTGTTTCTCAGGTTCAAGACAAGAACGGGAAATGAATCTACTCAACGATTTACTTTCCAGATAGTGGTCAACGTGTTTATGAAACCAATCGTCAAAAAAGTGCCTATTATAAACTATCGTACTGCTCCCGGACCCTCTTCAAGAAACTTGAGAAAGTCCTGAAAACGAAGCCTCGTTGTCACAGTGTCGATAGCTTTGTTCAAACTTACCGAGAAAAACATCCACTGGAAGTTATCCCTTCCACCTAGACAGTGTATCGTTACATCAAAGACGGACTGTTGAGGGTTAAACCGATTGATTTACCTAAGATGGTGAGTATCCGAAAACGGTCTAAAGTAACACCTAAGGCCACGAAGAAAATCTTAGGAAAATCCATTGAAAAACGTCCGGAGTGTATCAATGACCGTTCTGAATTTGGACATTGGGAAATTGATCTCATGCTTGGCAAGAAGACCAAGGGGGAAGCTGTTGTCATGACACTAGTAGAGTGTCAAACGCGATTTGCCATCACTGTAAAACTGGCTAATAAACAAGCAGAAACCATCAATAGGGCTGTTAAGAGCTTACTATCACATCGGACAATGGCTCAGAGTTCAGTAGCTTGTCAGACCTAAAGGTGTGGAAGTCTATTTTGCCCATCCTTATGCTTCTCATGAAAGAGGAACAAATGAAAATTTCAATGGTCTCTTGAGAGAGTTTCTCCCAAAAGGTGTCTCTCTTAACTCACTAACCACAGAAGAACTCAATCACTACGTCTCTGCTATCAATGACAGACATAGACAAATTCACAGGTATAAAACCGCAAATATTTTGTTTGGGCTAGCCCAAACAGCTTAACCTCTGGAACTCTAGTTATCAATGAACTTGATGCACTTGAATTGACAAGTGAGGAATAATAAAAATTAACTAATAATTTGAGATATCTTTTGGGAAAAGAATAAAAAGGTAGCAAAAAAAGCCCTAGATAATAGGACTTTTCAAGCATACAATACCGGCGGCCGGGGTCGAACCGGCACGTCCTTGCGGACACTGGATTTTGAGTTTGGCTCTTGAGGATTTGCAAGTCTGAAAACCCAGTAAAAACAGTATTATAAGCAACTACTTCTATCGCAAAAACGGTGAAATTTTTTATTTTTAGTAACTTTTTAGGATTTAACTATTGACAAGGGTTATCTGTCATGATAAAATCAATAATAGATAAAGAAGTTCATTTAGTTTTTTTGTGAAAGGAGGTATCTATGGCTAGAGGGAAACCAATTCCTGCAGAACATCAATTTCCTAATCCTGTCAAATTTTCAGCAGTTATTGATGAAAAAACAAGACTTAATATAGAAATTGTAGCAGGACAGTTAGTTCCTGAATTTGGATATGCTCCAACACAGGGACAAGTAATTGATTATGTGTTCAAAAAATATCTAGAGAAATAGATTTGTTGGTAAAATATTCTTGCCAACAAAATTTTTCAAAAATAAACTTCTTCATCTAGTTTAAAGAGAATTAGCAAGCTTTATATAAGGAGGTATATAATGACTGAAGTATTAACTCTACTTTCTGCAAACCTTGATTTCATGGGAGCGGACAACTACAATCGAACCTGTAAGCAAATTGGAAGATTTTTGATATCAAATAAACCAACATTCATTGCATTACAGGAAATTGGAACAATTAGTAAAAAAGACGGCTTAAAAGATAAAGATTTAATATCTGAACTAGAGCTAAACGGTTACAAAGCCATTACTCATAATAATAGCAAAAACCCTGTTAACTCTCGATTATTTTATGATAGTAACGTAGTTAAATTTGTTAAAAATCTTTTACCTATTTATGAAACAGGATTTGTTAATCGACAAAGTGGTGCTGTCTTTAAAACTAAGAATAATAAAAATTCTGTGGCTATATTTTCTCTTCACTTCCCCCTTTACGGAAAGTTTCCAAAAGAAAAAGAACAAATGTGGGATACATACATTCAGTTTGCTTCTGAAGCTAGAAAAACTTATGACCATGTTATTTTGGCAGGAGATTTCAATGAAAGCCTCATCAATAAGACCGACTTATCCCACAAAATAACAGAAATGGAACGATATATGGTAGACGCTAGTGAAGAGTTTCCAACATGGAAAGATAGGAAGCTTGATTATGTTTTCATAACACCAGATACCAAAATCGAAGAGTACTCAACTCTTAATAATAAGTTCAGTGACCATAAAGCATTACAGGTAGCTTTTGTAGTTTAGGGGTTCTAAAATGAAATTATTTAGATTAAGGACAGTCGCAGACTTAAAAAGAAATTATATCCTCTCAAGTAGCCGATTAAAGGTAACCACTTGGTTGATACTAGGGCTCTTAGTCTGCATTCTGCTTACTGTTATTGCAAATATTAGAGCCCCTGACCTTATTAAAATCCCTTTATTTATTCTAGCAGGATTTGTCATATACAAATTTCATCGCCAATTAAAATATTTTAGATATAATTTGGATTATTACCTAATTATCAGAGAAAGCTTATTGTATGTATTACATACAAATCACCTTTATACAACATATAAAGATAGCTCAGGATATGAAAAAATCTCTAGAAGTGCAATCTTGCAATACGAGCTAGACAAACAAAAAGGGCATATTCTTATCAAAGCTCTGATTACAGGCGATGAATTTAGCAAAAAAGTACAGTCACTTGATGATGTACTTGCTGGCGTTCTCGAACTTGAATTAGATGAAAAAATTATCCGTCCTAGTTTTGTAGAATACCACTTTTATTACAAGAAACCTAACAGGTTAGTTCTCCAATCTCGTAACCAGAAACAAGAGATAGATAACCTTGATATAGATTTAGGATACGGTGTGAATTATAATCCTGTCAAGTGTCCTCATATCCTAGTTGCTGGTGGTACAGGAAGTGGGAAATCAGTATTTATATCTTTCTTGATTTTAGAATTTTTAAAACGTCAATCAACAGTCTACATAGCTGACCCTAAAAATTCTGACCTAGGAAGTTTAGCATATTACTTAGGAGATAAATACGTAGCAACCACACCAAATAATATCGCTCGTATTGTCCGTTTAGTAGTCGAAGAAATGCAGGAACGATATCAATATATGCGGGATAACTTTCAATATGGAACAAACTTTGCAGACCACGAAATCAATCCAGTATTTCTGGTATTTGATGAAATTGGAGCTTTTCAAGCTTCAGGAACAGATAAAAAATCAAAAGAAATCATTGTTGAAGTTATGGATGGCATTAAACAAATTATTCTACTAGGAAGACAAGCAGGCATATTTATCCTTGTGTCAGCTCAGCAAATGAGGGCCGAAACCCTAAATACCGACCTTAGAGATAACTTGGGGTTGAGAATTGCTCTTGGTGCTAATTCTAGTGAGGGCTACCGCATGGTCTTTGGTTCGGCTACTCCTGATAAGTTAAAACCTATCGAAGAAAAAGGTGCAGGTTATCTTTATATGCAAGGTTCAGGCAAGGAGACGGCACAATACTGGGAAAGTCCTTATCTAGATATCACTCAATTTGATTTTATCAAAGAATTACAACTTTATTTAACAAAAACAAACTAATTCCAACGGATGTTGTTGCTTAAATTCGCTAGATTTTCAGCAACAATATCTGTTCCTCATCGCTCTGCGATGATAGAAAAGAGGTACACATGAAATTAAATGATTTTCTCAAAGCAGAATTGCTAGGTAGCCGTTTTGTAGCCGTAAAGGGATACAGTGAGGTTCTAGACCGTGAGACTGGAAAACCAACTGCTCTTCGGTTGAAAGTTTCTATCCAAGATGAGACCTCAGATTTCTTCATGGAAATGATACAAGTCAAGGTTAATACTCTCACGCCTACTGTTTCTGTTCAAGAAATGGCAAACAACAAGACTTGTCCTGTTGCACTTAAAGATTTGAATGTTGGACAATTCAATGGCAATCTTTGGTTTGCTTGCTCTGATATCTTACCTGTAACAAAATAGTTATGTTAAAATATGACAAAAACATATAAAGGAGTTTTACAATGCAAATTTTTAGCTACGATGATTTTAAAAATGAAAAGGGGATTATATCATTTTCTGAAGCGGAACAAATCTATTCTAATCTTCTTAATTCCTCTAATCAGCTTGATAAAGAATTTCAAGAAGAATGGACAACATTTATACTACTCTGCGTAGAGTATGCCTCTGCACGTGGCAAATGGCTCACACTCTCAAGAGAAGAAAAACTTGCCAATGATGAAGCAAGAACTGTTACTCATAATAAGGTGATTTATCAACTAAAACTCTTAAAAGGTTTGGCAAATGAACAGGGTAATGATGTTTCTTGGTTTGAAAAATTTAACGATGATAGAAAACGCATTGGAGACTTTGCTTGCTTTGTGGCTTATATCTATGCCTTAAATGCTCGATAAACAATTAGATGACATTATGGCTATTTATTACTCTATGTCCGATATTCATGGATATTTTAATGAATTTGTTGAGAGCCTTTCAAAAATAGATTTATCTGATAAGGATAATCGACTTATACTACTTGGAGACTATATTGATAACGGTTCTCAATCTTTTCAAGTCATTTCTAAAATAATTGAACTTGAAAAGATTTATCCAAAACAAATTATTACGCTTTTTGGAAATCATGAAGAATGGTTTTATGATTGGTTGATTTTAGAAAAACCTACTGCTTCTGCATATGGTGAAACAATACAAAGTTTCTTTTCTACAGAGGAATTAAACAAACTCTTAACTTCTAATCCTAATAATTTTGAAACTACCATAAGAAATGAAATTAGAAATAATACTAAGTTTATTCCATTCATAAATTGGTTTCAAAAACGATATGAGGATAGTCGCTATTTTGAAACAGAAAATCAAATTTTTGTCCATGCTGGTATTGATGAAGAAGCAGGTGAATTATGGAAAGTGTTAACAGATACTAAAATATTCACAAATAAATTTCCTCTTACCACTGGTAAATTCTATAAAGATATTATTTCAGGTCACATTTCTTCTTGTAAAGTAGCAAATGACTCAAGATATCTTGGAAAAATCTATTATGACCAAAAAAAGCCATTATTTTATTGATGGTTTTGTAAGCCAAAGTAAAACAATACCCATTTTGGCATTTGATATTACTACCAAGAAATATTACTTTCTATAACTTCTAATCATGTACCTAGGCAAAACTGCCGACTAGAGGTCGGCAAGCTGGAAGCGTGTTTAGCAGAGCGGTGCTTAGGATCACATGATAGAAGTAGGGAGGAGCAAATCTCCTCCTCGTTTATTTATTATATAGACAATCTTTTGGCGAAAAGCCAAGCTAAAAGGAACTATTTTTTATGACTTCATATAATAAAAAAATAGTCCGCACTTCTTCCTATATTGAAATTTGGGAATATGAAAAGCCAATATTTTCAAAGGGAAAATCAATTTTAGATACTAATGCTGAAAACAAGGAAAAATCAAAACGCAGAACATTTGACGAACTAACACCAGAAGAACAAGAACAACGTCTTGAACGCATGAAGAAAACTCGCTTAGAAGCAAAGTGGAATTTACTCCGTCTAGTCGATTGTAATTTTGACGATACGACTTCTTTTCTCACATTAACCACTAAAGAAAATATCAGCGATAGAAATCATTTCAAAGACTTACTCAAAACCTTTATTAAACGCTTTAATTATCACATATTTAAGACTAAGAAAAGCCAATTGAGATATATAGCAGTATTAGAAAAACAAAAACGTGGGGCATGGCATGCTCATATTCTGCTTTTCAGCGTTCCTTATGTTCCACACCGTCAACTCTTGGAACTTTGGGGACATGGGGCAGTACGGATAAATAAAGTTGATGTTGATAGCAAAGAAAATCGCGGTCGATATGTTACTAAATATTTTGAAAAAGGTATCGGCCAAGAGCTATTAGAAAACTTCGGTAAACAAGCCTATTTATCATCACGCAACTTGAAAAAGCCTGATGAAGATAAATTTTACACTTACGAAGATTTTAACTATGATAGTTCGGTCATCCTATATGAAACGGAATACACGAGTAAGGTCTATAAAGATGGTCAGTATTTCGATAATCATGTAAAGTATAAGAAAATAAAACTAGATGAATAAAGGAGTAAGTCACATGATAGCAACTGTAACTAAGAATGACTTAGTTGCCCTCGGTTTCTCCGAGGGAACATCTAAACGTATTATCCGCCAAGGAAAAGAACTACTGATAACACGAGGCTTTACAGTCTATCAGAACAAGCGAATTGGCACAATCCCTGCTACCATAGCTACCGAACTACTTGGTTTTGATGTTCAGAACAGTGCCCTTCCCAAGGAGTAAGATATGGCAATTAGAAAAGGAAAAGACGGTAATTGGATAGTTGATATTAGCAACGGTTTTGACCCGATAACACTAAAGCAACGTAGACTTGTTAGAAAGGGCTATAAGACAAAAAAAGAAGCTACCGAAGCAGAACACTACCTACGAAGTGTAGAGCTAAAAGAACGCTTCTATGGGGCTAAAATAACTGTTTATATGCTCTATGAATTATTAAAAGAAGAAGATAGGATAAATCATCGGAAAATTAGCTATATCAACACACAAGAAAATAACTACAATAGACACATTAAAAATTATTTTTCAAAAGTTGATAATGTCGGAAAATTAACCTATGATGACATTTATCAGTTTAGAGAACATCTTAGGCAAAAAGTTGCTCAAAATTCTGATAACCCCTTAAGCGCAAATACTATCAATAAAATTATGATTTTGCTTAAAAAGATTTTTGATGTCGGCTTGCGAAAAGGATATTACACTACTAACCCAGTAAAGCTACTCAAAAAATTACCAATTGAAAAGACTAAAATGCAGTTTTGGACAGTCAAAGAATTTCAACAGTTTCTAACACTGTTTGAACCAGAAGAATACAATATCAAATTACTATTTACTCTTCTATTCTTTAGTGGGTTAAGACTTGGAGAAGCACTGGCACTAACATGGCAAGATATCGACTTTTCAACTAATACAATTCATATCACAAAATCTGTATATGTTAATAAAGGGGTAAGCTATATCAGTTCAACTAAGACTAAAGCAGGAACAAGAAGAATTATTATCAATAAAAAATTAAGTCAAGAACTGCAATATTGGCAACAGCAACAAAAACATCTATTAGAGCAATTTACAAGTGATAGCATGAGCCTACAAGTGTTTCAAAGTAGTCCCATTACGATTACAAAAAATTCAATAGAAAAGCAGTACAAAAAAATTCTTGAACGTGATGCGACTCTTAAAAAGATACGCATACACGATTTTAGGCATTCACACGCTTCTCTATTGATAAATCAGGGGGAAGATTATTTAGTTGTGAAAGAAAGGCTAGGACACGCTTCTATAACAACTACAATTGATACCTATTCTCACTTGTATCCAAGCAAGCAGAAAGATTTAGCTGATAAATTAGATGACCTAATTTAAGGCTTTATATTTACAGAACTATCAAATAAAGGAATATGGAATTTATTATCTTCTAAAAATTTTGATACTTTCAACTTATCTTCAGCAGAGCATCTTTTACCAAAAGTAATTGTCATATTATTGAATATAGTCGGATTTAAATCTAAATCAAAGTATTCTTTAGGTTTAACAGAAATAAAACTATTAATTATTTCAGTCAAATCTCCTTTATTTGTATTCATTGATTCCAAAACTAAATCTATTGGTAATGGAAAAATTTGAAAAGAAAATCTTTGCTCATTTTGAAAACTCCACTCAGTTGTTTTATAGATACCATTTGAAGCTAAATTAATAGTTGTGAATTTATCATCTGAAGAAACTACTCGAGGAGTAATCAATGAAGCATTATCAGTATACCGTATTTGTTCCAAAGAAGGTACATATTTATTGTTTGTAACTAATAAGCCTGATTTTAAAGGATGTAATGCATTTACCATATCAATTGGTTGAGAAGATTCAGATAAAGAAAATTTTTCCGTTAAAAAGACATCAGTTTCTCTGTCAAAACTAATTCCTATACACACTCCTGTCATATTATCAGAATACATTGTCCATTGTGGAATACTATTAGGAGTATCAGTCCAACAAGACACATACTTAAATCCACCTAGATTACCAAAGTCTGAAGTTGAAGGTTCTAATGGGTCGTCAACATAAAGTAAACTTTTGAATCTCAATGTTTTATAATTTAATATCAGAAGCAATGTTTCAACTGTTGTATAATGATAAAGTGTCTTCATATAATGGCTCCTCCTCTTGCTTATATAACATATTATACTACAAAACATTAAGTAATTTTTAGTAACTCAACTTCAAATTTTAAAACCTCAAAACAAAAAGACAAGGCTTAGAAACCTTGTCTTTTAAACTATACCGGCGGCCGGGGTCGAACCGGCACGTCCTTGCGGACACTGGATTTTGA